>WNGL01003304.1_pt1 | contig 19375 bp, 15 predicted proteins | sample 5400591 | NCBI WGS metagenome assembly WNGL01 (sample SAMN13153377, study PRJNA577476) | soil metagenome | isolation source: 80 cm soil or saprolite under Garry oak tree replicate 1 | place: USA:California | collected 2016-06-15 | reverse complement strand
CAGCTCGGCCTGGGCCGCCACCGCGGTCTCGGGGCCCCGCAGCATGCGGAGGTTCTTGCCGAGGATCTCTTCCGGCGGGTACGCGGTCATCTTGTGGAAGGCCGGGTTCGCGTAGGCCACGGGGTACTCCGAGGACCGGGCGTCGAGGATCGTGATCCCGCTCTCCGCCGACTCCACGGCCCGGGCCAGGAGGCGCAGGCGGTTCTCCCCCCGCTTCCGCCGCAGCATCAGCTCCACCCGTTGGCGGATGAGGGCGGGGTGGAGCGGCTTGGCGAGGATCTCGTCCGCCCCCTCGGAGTAGGCCAGCTCGACCGTGCGCTCCGAGGAGAGCCCCATGATCGCGATCAGGGGCTGGCCGATCGAGGGGAGGGCGCGGATGCGGGCGCAGACCGAGATCCCGTCCAGCACCGCGAGGAACGCGTCGAGGATGACGAGGTCCAGCTCCAGGCGGCGGGCCAGGGCCAGGGCCTCGACCCCGTCCGCCGCCTCCACCAACTCCACCGCGCGCACGTGAAGCGCCTTGCGCAGGATGGCCCGCGTTCCCGAGTCGCTGGTGGCCACGAGCAGGGCGGAGGGAGGGGGGGGCGGACTCACGATTGCAGCTCGGGCGGGGGCGGGTCTAGACTGGTCGTCATGCCGGTGCGAAGGCTCTTCCGCGGCCTGCAGGGGCTGAACCTCAAGACCAAGCTCCTCCTCATGATGATGTCGCTCCTGGTGCTGTCGGGTGCGAGCCTCTTCCTCCTGCACCTGTGGAGCGAGAGCAAGCTCCTCTCCCAGGTCGGAGATTACACTGAGGAGCTGTCCGCCGCCATCGAGATCGCCCAGGAGCAGCCCACCGCGGTGGGCGATCCCCAGGTCGTGCTCAAGGATCCCCAGGTGGTGCTGAAAGCCTACGCGGAGAAGCTCCGGAAGCTCGGGGTGAAGGACGTCACGTTGACCGACGCCGAGGACGAGGTCCAGGCCTCCACCAATCCCAACATCGTCGGCAAGCGGCTGGGGCGCAAGACCCGGGGCAAGGCGTTCGTCATCAAGGGGGTGCTGGGAGACGCGATCGCGGGGAGCCAGGGGACGTCCACCCTCACCATCCCCATCGTCGTGGGCGACAGCCGGGTGGGCACGCTCCTCGTCACGCGCTACCTCGACCCCTTCTCCCAGCTCTCCCACGAGGCCTTCGTGAGCCGGCTCGTGGCCACCCTCGCCGTGTTCGCCATGGGGATGCTGTTCTCGCTCTACCTCGCCTGGAGCTTCAGCCGGCCGCTCCAGGACCTGACCGAAGCCGCACGGAAAGTAGCGGCGGGAGATTTGTCGGTGCAGGTCAGCCCCGCCGGGGGGGACGAGATCGCGAGCCTCTCCCGCACCTTCAACGAGATGGTGCAGCGCCTCCGGGAGAACCGGCTGCTCGAGGAGCGCCTCCACTTCGCCGAGCGCTCCACCGCCCTCGGCCGCCTGGCCTCGGGGGTGGCCCACGAGATCCGCAATCCCCTCAACTTCATCAACCTCTCGATCGACCACATGCGCCAGCGCCTGGGACCCGGCGAGGCCGAGCGCCGGGCCGACTTCGACCGCATCCTCGGCAACATGAAGTCGGAGATCAGCCGGCTCAACCGCCTGGTGGGAGACTTCCTCTCCTTCGGGAAGCCGATGCGCCTGGACCCGCGGCCCTGCGCCCTCGACGAGGTGCTGAAGGAGGTGGCGTCCCTGGTGGAGCACAAGGCCCGGGACCAGGCCATCGCGATCGCCCTCGAGACGGAGCCCGGGCTGCCGCGGATCGTGGCCGACCCCGAGCTGCTCAAGACCTGCTTCCTGAACCTCATGATCAACGCGCTCGACGCCATGCCGGCGGGCGGCCTGCTCGGCCTCGCCGTGCGGCGCCGGGAGGGCGAGCACGAGGAGATCGAGATCGAGGTCCGCGACAACGGGAAGGGGATGACCGCGGAGGAGATCCGCTCCGCCTTCGAGCCGTACTTCTCCACCAAGGACACCGGCCTGGGCCTCGGCCTCGCCCTGACCCACAAGATCATCGCCGACCACGGCGGCTCGATCGTTCTCGAGAGCGAGCCGGGGAAGGGAACGACGGTGCGGCTGCGCCTCCCCCGACGGGCCAGGGCGGTGGCTCCCGAGGCCCCGGGCCGGCCGGCGGTCCCCGCGGCAGCCCGATGAAAGCGCGATTCCTGGTCGTCGACGACGAGCGACACCAGCGCGACATCCTGCGGATGATCCTGGAGGGCGAGGGCTACGAGGTCACGGTGGCGGGCAACGCCCGCCAGGCCCTGGACGAGGCCCGGGGCGGGCCCTTCGACGTGATCCTGACCGACCTCAAGATGCCCGACCAGAGCGGCATCGAGCTCCTGACGGAGATCCAGAAGAGCCAGCCCGGGGTGTGCGTGGTCCTCATGACAGCCCACGGCTCCATCGACAGCGCGGTGGAGGCCATGCGCCGGGGGGCCTTCGACTACCTGACGAAGCCCCTGGAGCGGGACGAGCTGCTCCTGGTGCTGAAGCGGGCCCTGGAGCGCGCGCGCCTGGTGCGGGAGAACCGGATGCTGCACGAGCAGCTCCGGGATCGCTTCCACCTCGACAACATCGTGGGTTCCCACGGCTCCATGCAGGACGTGTTCCGCATCGTGCACAAGGTGGCGGCCTCCCCCTCGACCGTGCTCGTCTACGGAGAGAGCGGCACCGGCAAGGAGCTGGTGGCGCGCGCCCTCCACTATCAGAGCGACCGCCGGGGGCATCCCTTCTACGCGGTGAACGTGGCCGCCCTGCCGGAGAGCATCCTGGAGGCGGAGCTCTTCGGCTACGAGAAGGGCGCCTTCACGGGGGCGGACAACCGCAAGATCGGCCTCTTCGAGCAGGCCTCGGGCTCGACCCTCTTCCTCGACGAGGTGGGCGACCTGAAGCGAGACCTCCAGGTCAAGCTGCTGCGCACCCTCCAGGAACGGGAGATCCTGCGCGTGGGAGGCAACGAACGGATCCGGGTGGACGTGCGGATCATCGCCGCCACCAACCAGGACCTCGACAAGGCGGTCCGCGAGGGGCGCTTCCGGGAGGACCTCTACTACCGGCTCAACGTGATCCCGATCGTGCTGCCCCCGCTCCGCGAGCGCCGGACCGACATCCCCCTTCTCGTCGAGCACTTCGTGAGGAAGTACACGGGGGCCCGGCCGCGCTCGGTGAGCCCCAAGGCGCTGAACGTCCTCGTGGAGTACGACTGGCCGGGCAACGTGCGCGAGCTGGAGTCGGTCATCGAGCGGTCGCTCCTCCTGGCCGAGGGAGACGAGATCCAGCCCGAGGACCTGCCGGCCGCGGTGCGGGCCCGGGTCTCGGTCCGCCGCATCCCCCTGGCCCTCGACATCCCCGACTCCGGCATCGATCTCGACGAGGTCGAGCGCTCCCTCGTGCTCCGGGCCCTGGAGAAGACCGAGGGCAACGTGTCGCGGGCCGCCCGCCTCCTGGGCCTCACCCGGCGCACCCTCCAGTACCGCCTGGAGAAGATCCAGGCGCCCACCACCGCGGGCCCGGAGGACCCAGCCGACAAGCGTTGATAGGCGCCTCAGGGAAAGCCGCAGTCGGCAAGAGCGAGAGGGCGCCTGTAGCGTGGGGCCTGCGTCTAGCGCGGGGACTGGAGGCGGACCGACACCTTGCGGGCTTTGCCCTCCCGCCAGACCACGAGCGAGACCGTGTCGCCCGCCTTGTAGTTGCTGAGGCGGGCCAGCAGCTCGTTCTGGGTGCGGACCGGCTTGCCGTCGATTTCCTGGATGACGTCGCCGGGGACGACCACGCCCCCGCGGAGCTGCGATCCCCGTAGGCCCGCCGCCGCCGCTCCCGAGCCCTCCGTGACCTCGCGGATCAGGACCCCCTCCACGCCAATGCGCCGCGTCACCAGCGCGCTCAGGCGATCGTCGAGGCTGATGCCCAGTTGCGGCCGGATCACCTGCCCGTGGGCCACGAGCTGGGGCACGATCCGGTTCACCGTGTCCACCGGCACCGCGAAGCCGATCCCCGCGCTCGCCCCGGAGGGGCTGTAGATCGCGGTGTTCACCCCGATCAGCCGCCCCGAGCTGTCGAGGAGCGGCCCCCCCGAGTTGCCGGGGTTGATGGCGGCGTCGGTCTGGATGGCGTCGTCGATCGGGGTGTTGGCCACGCTCTGGATGGTGCGGCCGAGCGCGCTCACGATCCCGGTGGTGAGGGTGTGGTCGAGGCCGAACGGGTTGCCGATGGCGAAGACCTTCTGCCCCACCTGGAGGTCGGCGCTGGTCCCGACCCGGATCGGGACCAGCTTGCCGCGGGGAACGTCGATCCGGAGAACCGCCAGGTCGTGGTCCGCGGCCCCGCCCACGTAGGTGGCTTCGTACTCCTGGTCGGCCAGAGTGACCTTGGCCGCGGTAGCGCCCTGCAACACGTGGAAGTTCGTCACCACGTGCCCGCGGTCGTCCCACAGGAAGCCGGAGCCCGTCCCCTGGGGCACCTCGAACACGTTGCGGGTCCAGAAATCGACGCGCTGGGCCTGGGTGGTGATGTAGACCACGGAGACGGAAGCGGTCCGGAACAGCTCGATCGTCCGGCGCTCGTCCGGGTCGAGGTTGGCGCGATCGGCGACGGCCCGCGGCTCGGCGGCCGCGCGCAGGCCCCCGGCGGGTGCGAGAGCCCTCTGGAGACCCACCGAGACCAGGGTGCCGAGCAGGACACCGACGAACAGGCTGCCCAGGAACAAGGCGCGGGACCGTCGATACGTGCTCATGCAGCAGGATGATAACCCCAGCTTCCCCTCGCGCTAGAATGGTTCCGCCCATGCAGCAGAAGGGTTTGGACTTCGGAGCCCCGGTGGATGCGTCCCGCGCGCGCCCCCGGGCCCTGACCGTCAGCGAGCTGACCGACCGCATCCAGGGCGTGCTCGAGGTCGAGTTCGCCGACGTCTGGGTGGAGGGCGAGGTCTCGAACCTCAAGATCGCCCCTTCCGGCCACTGGTACTTCTCCCTGAAGGACGACCGGGCCCAGGTCCGGGCGGTCGTGTGGAAGACCGACACCCGCCTCATCCGCTTCCGGCCCCGGGACGGGATGAAGGTGCTCGCCCGCGGCCAGGTGCGGGTCTACGCGCCCCGCGGCGAGTACCAGGTCTCGGTCCAGGTGCTGGAGCCTCTCGGCAAGGGGTCGCTGCAACAGGCCTTCGAGGAGCTGAAGGAGCGCCTGGGCAAGGAGGGGCTCTTCGACCCCGCGCGCAAGCGCCCGCTGCCCATGCTCCCCCGCCGGATCGGGGTCGTCTCCTCCCCCACCGGCGCCGTGATCCAGGACATCCTGCGCGTGCTCCGGGCCCGCTACGTCAACCTCGGGGTCCTGCTCTATCCCGCCCGCGTCCAGGGGCCGGAAGCGGCGGGGGAAGTGGCCCAGGGCATCCGGGCCCTGAGCCGCCTGGGGGGCCTCGACGTGCTGATCGTGGCCCGGGGCGGGGGCAGCCTGGAAGACCTCTGGGCCTTCAACGACGAGCAGGTGGCGCGGGCGCTCAGCTCCTCGAAGGTCCCCACGATCTGCGCGGTGGGCCACGAGACCGACTTCACGATCGCGGACTTCGTGGCCGACCTGCGCGCCCCCACCCCCTCGGCCGCCGCCGAGCGGGTGGTGCAGGCCAAGGAGGACCTGGTCGCGCAGATCGCCGCCCTGGAGTCGCGCCTCCTGGGCGCCACCCGCCTGCGCTTCACCCGCGTGCGCGCCCGGGTCGAGGCGGTCACCTCCCACCGCGTCTTCACGGCCGAGCGGGGCCGTCTGCGCAGCCGGGCCCAGCGGGTGGACGAGCTCTTCCGACGCGGGGAGACCGGCCTCGTGCGCGGGCTCGAGCGAGCGTGGGATCGCTTCCGCCGCGACCGCGACCGGCTGGAAGCCTTCCGCTGGGACCGGCAGGTGGCCGCGCGGCGCGAGCGGCTCGCGCGCCAGCGGGATCGCCTCCAGGCGCGCTTCCGTTCCGAGGTGGAAGGGCGCCGCAGCTTCCTCGGGCGTCTGGCGTCCAAGCTCGACGGGCTCTCGCCCCTGGCCGTGCTCGCCCGAGGCTATGCCCTCGTCTGGGACGCGGAGGGCCGCCGGCTGCTGCGCAGCGCGGGCGACGTGGCGGTGGGCGACGGCCTGCGCGTCCGCCTCCACCAGGGAGCCCTCGCCGCCACCGTGACCGGCAAGGAGCCCGCGTGAACGACGCCCCCGTCCCGACCTTCGAGGAAGCGCTGCAGCAGCTCGAGCAGATCGTGACGAAGCTCGAGAAGGGCGAGCTGGCCCTCGAGGAGTCGCTGAAGCTCTACGAACAGGGGATCCGGCTCTCTCGCCTCTGCCACGGCAAGCTCGAGGAGGCCGAGGGCAAGATCGAGATGCTCATGAAGGACGCGCGCGGGGAGCCGATCCTCGACAAGGATGGCCGGCCCAAGACGAAGCCGTTGCCCCGGTCCGACGATGAGGCCTGAGCGGACACCGGACCGCGAGGCGACGCTCGAGGGGCTCCGGGCCGGGGTCGAGGCCGCCCTCGATCGGGCGCTACCCTCCGAGACGACCTGGCCGGCCACCATCCACCGCGCCGTCCGTTACAGCCTGTTCGCGGGAGGAAAGCGGATCCGGCCGGTGCTCGTCCTGGCCGCGGGCGACGCCGTGGGGAGCGACCCCGCGGAGACCATGCCCCTCGCCTGCGCGGTGGAGATGATCCATACCTACAGCCTCATCCACGATGACCTCCCGGCCATGGACAACGACGACCTGCGGCGAGGCAAGCCCACGTCGCACAAGGTCTTCGGGGAAGCGATCGCGATCCTGGCCGGCGACGCGCTCCTCACCCGGGCCTTCCACATGATGGCCGAGGTCCCGGTGGGCTGGGACGGGGAGCGGGTGCGGCGCCGGCTCGCCGCCTCCGCCGTGCTCGGCGAGGCCTGCGGGATGGCCGGCCTCATCGGCGGCCAGGTCGTCGACCTCGAATCGGAAGGCCGGGCCGTCGACGCGGCAAGCCTGGAGCGCCTGCACCGCGCGAAGACGGGCGCATTGCTCGGGGCCTGCGTGCGGGGAGGGGCGATCCTGGGGGGGGCGAGCGAGCAGGACCTGGGGCGCCTCACGCGCTACGCGAGCGCGATCGGACTCGCTTTCCAGGTGGTGGACGACGTGCTGGACGCGACGGAGGGCGCGGAGCGGCTCGGCAAGACCGCGGGCAAGGACCAGGCGGCGAGGAAGGCCACCTACGTCAGCGTCCACGGGCTCGATCGCGCCCGGGCCTTGGCGGCCGAGCTGCGCACGCAGGCCCTCGAGGCCATAGCGCCCCTCGGCCCGCGCGGCTCTCTGCTGGGCGATCTCGCGCGCCTCATCGTGGACCGCCACTCGTGACCCGCCTCGACGTCTGGCTCGCCGAGCATGGCCTCGCAGAGTCGCGCGAGAAGGCCCAGGCCCTCGTGATGCTGGGCCGGGTGCGGATCGACGGGAGGCCGGCCACCAAGCCGGGCACCCGGGTGCAAGAGGCCTCGCACGTGGCCGTGGAGCCGGGGCCGGTCCACGTGAGCCGGGGGGCCCTGAAGCTTCCGGGGGCCCTGGACGCCTTCGGGGTCGATCCCACCGCGCGCGTGGCGGTGGACGTGGGCGCCTCCACGGGAGGGTTCACGGAAACGCTGCTCGCGCGAGGGGCCGCCCGCGTCTACGCGGTGGACGTGGGCCGGGGCCAGCTTCACGAGCGGCTGCGCGCCGATCCCCGGGTGGTGGTTCGCGACCGCACCAACGCCCGCGCGCTTTCTCCGGCCGACGTCCCCGAGCCCTGCTCTCTCGCGACCATCGACGTGTCGTTCATCTCGGTCGGGAAGATCCTGCCCGCCCTGCGCTCGGTCCTGGCGCCCGGGGCCGAGGCGGTGGTGCTGGTCAAGCCCCAGTTCGAGGTGGGCCGCGGCCAGGTCGGACGCGGCGGGGTCGTGAAGGACCCCGCGCTCCACCGAGACGCCCTGCGCGCGGTCGCGGCGGCCGCCCAGGCTCTCGGCTACGCGGCCCGGGACGCCTGCGCCGCGCCGGTGCCGGGAGCCGAGGGCAACCGCGAGTTCTTCCTGCTCCTCGCGCGCGACGGGGAGCCGCTCGCGGCGGACGCCCTCGAGGAGCGGCTCTCGAAGGCGGTGGGACCATGACCACGATCGGCGTCCTCGCCCGCCCCGACCTGGTCCAGGCCGGGGACACCATCCGCGACCTCGTGGGCTGGCTGCGCGAACGTGGAGCCACGCCGATCCTCGACGAGGCCACCGCGGCCCTCGGCGGCGCCCAGGCGGCCCAGGCCTGCCGCGTCCTTTCCGGACGCGAGGTCGCGGCCGGCGCGGACGCCCTGGTCGTGCTCGGGGGCGACGGCACCCTGCTCGCGGCCAGCCGCCTGCTCGAGCGGGCCGTGCCCGTCCTGGGGGTGAACTTCGGGAGCCTGGGCTTCCTCACCGAGATCGCGCTCCCCGAGCTGTTCCCCACCCTCCAGGGGGTTCTGGAAGGCCGCTACCAGCACGAGGAGCGCCGGCTGCTCCGCGCGGTCGTGAGCCGTCGCGGCCAGCCGGATGCGGCCGGCGACGTCCTCAACGACGTGGTCATCACCAAGGCCGGCCCCTCCCGGATCATCGAGCTGGACGTGACGGTCGACGGGCTCTTCGTCAGCGCCTTCCGGGCGGACGGCCTCATCGTCTCTTCGCCCACCGGCTCCACCGCGTACAACCTCGCGGCGGGGGGCCCGATCCTGGATCCCACCCTCCCCGCCATCGTGCTCACTCCGATCTGCCCCCACATGCTGTCGAACCGCCCGCTGGTCGTGGGCGACCACGCGCGCATCGTCGTGCGCCTCGTGGCCACCCGCGACGTCGAGGTCTACACGGCCTTCGACGGCCAGCAGAGCTTCGCCCTGGCCAACCACGACACGGTCACGGTCACGGGCAGCCCGCGCCGGCTGCGCCTCGTCAAGGCCTCCGGCCGCGACTACTACGAGGTGCTGCGCACCAAGCTCAAGTGGGGCGACACGCGGCGATAGCGCAACCCGCTTCTGGTCGATTCCGGTGGGAGGACTTCCCCGCGGTGGCGGTCGCCTTTGCCGTCGGCCTGTCTCTGCGCCTCGGTTTCGTGCTCCTCGAGCCGCCCACGCGCCTGGTGGGTGACGAGCGGGTCTGGATCGAGCTGGCCCGGGACTGGCGGGTCGGATCCGCCTTCGATCCGCTGCGCAGCAACCTCCTGTTCTATCCGCCGCTCTTTCCCTGTCTCGTGGCCACGATCGAGGCCTTCTTGGGCGGCCCCACGGCCGTCAAGCTCGCGCAGGCCCTCGCGGGGGCGCTGCTCGTGCCCGCCGTGGGCCTCGCGGGCGTGCGTCTGTTCGGACCTCGGGCCGGGGTCCTGGCCGCCTTCTTCGTGGCCCTCTATCCCGAGCTCGTCTGGTACTCGGCCCACTTCTGGTCGGAGCCGCTCTTCCTGGTCCTGCTGTGGTGGTCCATCGAGCGGCTGCTCTTCGCCGACGCCGAAACCAACACGTCGGCCGCGTTGGCGGCCGGCCTTCTCTGCGGGCTCGCATCCCTCACCCGGGAGACCGCGCTCTACTTTGCCCCCCTCGCTGCGGTCTGGCTGACCTGGGCCCGAAGCCCGCGGGCCGCTCGACGGGGGACCGCCTTCGTCCTGGGCGTCGTCCTCACGGTGGGCCCGTGGACGGCACGCAACTGGCTCGTGTTCCGCGCCTTCGTACCCGTGTCCGTGATGGGCGGGCGCGCCCTCTGGGAGGGGAACACCGACCTCTCGCCGGGCGAGGTCTACGCGCGCTACGACGCGGTGGGCGGACCGAACGCTCTCGTCGACCGGCATCGCCTGGCCATGCGCGAGGCGGTGCGCAACATCATCGCGCGTCAACCGACCTGGTTCTTCGAGAAGATCGTCGAACAGATGCCCCGCTTCTTCGCGGCCGACAACCTCGTCATCGTCCACCTGAAGCGCCAAGCCTATGGTCCCGTCACTCCGACCGTCGCCTGGAGCGTCGCCGCCCTGACCCTCGTCCCCTACATCCTCACCCTCGGGCTCTTCAGCTGGGGCCTCGCGCGCCTACGCCCCACCCGAGCCCAGGCGCTGCTCCTGACCTTCATCGCCTACTACCTCCTGGTCCACGTGGTCGTCCACGCATTCTCGCGTTACCGCCTTCCCTGCGTCCCCGGCCTACTCCTGGTGGCGGCGAGCGCGTGGGCGGGGCGGAGGGAGCCTTGGCTCCCACCCGCTCTGGCCCGGCAGGTGTTCGCGGGCGTCCTCGTGGTGCTGTTGGCCCGGTGCTCGCTCCCCGCATTGCGAGATCACGTGCGCGACCCCCTCTTCGGCCTGGTCGAGGGCGCGCGGGGAGGGACCCCGAAGCGGAGCCGGCGTTCGCGCCTCGCCCGCTCTCACTCCGGTGGGGCGACCGAAGGCACCGGCGTCACCCGCCGGTGCTCTCCGAGCCTCCGCTTCAGCTCTTCGACGGTCTTCCGTTGCGAGGGCTCTTCGGCCAGGTCGCGCAGCTCGTACGGGTCGCGTTCGTGATCGTAGAGCTCGACCTGGCCGTCGGGCCACTCGGTGTAGCGGTAGCGCTCGGTGCGCACGCTCTCGGCGAGCTGGACCTTGCGCGCGGCCCCCACCTTCCCCATGGTGAAGGCGGCCGTCTTCGTCGCCCGGTCCGGGTCCTGGAGCACGGGCACGAGACTCGTCCCCGCGAGCCCCTCGACCTTGGGGAGGCGGCACAGCTCGAGCAGGGTCGGATAGATGTCCACGAGCTCCGCCAGGCGGGGAGTGGCCTCGCCCGGCCGCTCCACCCCCGCGCCGGCGATGACGAGCGGCACGCGGGATGACTCCTCGAAGAGGGTCATCTTGCCCCACAGCCCATGCTCGCCCACGTGCAGCCCGTTGTCGCTCATCAGCACCACGACCGTTCGGTCCCAGAGCCGCAACCGGTCCATCGCGTCGAGGACCACGCCAAGCTGGGCGTCCATGAACGTCGCCGAGGCGAAGTAAGCGGCCCGAGCCTCGCGCCACTTCGACGGCGGCAGGTCGCTGGAAGCGCCGCGCCGCGCCCCGAGGATCTGCCGGTCGGAGGGGGACGGGGGGGGGAGCTCCAGCGAGGCCGGTGGGTACATCTCGAGGTACGCCTTGGGCACGATCCAGGGCGCATGCGGCTTCAGGAAGCCCAGGCCGATGAAGAACGGGACGTCACGTTTCTCGCGCAGCAGCTCCACGGTTCGGCGCGCGGCCCGGCCGTCCGGCTCGTCTTCGTCGCGCCGCCCCGAGGGCCCCCACGCCTCGTCGAGGGGCGCCTCTTCGGGGACCTCGTCGTAGGTGTCCACCACCAGGTCCCAGTGGAACTCCTCCTCGAAACGGCTGTGGTAGACCTTGCCCACGCGCGCCGTGAAATAGCCGCTCGCCCGGAAGTGCTCCTGCAGGGGGGTCGCCCCCTGGATGAACGCCTGCGGCGCCCGCAGGTTGCCCCAGACCTGCGTGCGCTCCGGGCGCCAGCCGGTGAGGAACGAGGTGCGGCTGGGGTTGCAGAGAGGGTACTGGCAGTAGGCGTGATCGAAGCGGCGGCCCCGGGCGGCCAGCCGCTGCAGGTTGGGGGTGCGGGCGGCGAACCCGTAGAGACCGATCCGGAACGACAGATCGTCGGCGATGATCAGGAGGACGCTCCGCGGGCGTGGCTCGTGGCCGCGACCCGGCCCGCAGCCCACCAGGAGAGCCAACGCGAGGGCCAGCCATCCCTCGACGTGCGCTCCCGCGCATCGCCTCATCCCGCGGGGAGTCGATGGGCCGCTGCTCCGGGATGTCAACGCGCCCTCGGGGGGAGATGGCGCCGGCGTCTCCGATTCGGGGCCACGAGCGCTCTAGTCGGGCACGCCCTGGAGCCGGATCACGTTCTCCGGCTCACCGGGCGGGACCAGGGAGACCGACTGAATGTCGACGCTCCCGGCTTTGAGCGAAACGCGCAGATCGCCCCCTCCCGACTCCGTGTAGAAGTAGGGATGGCGGAGGCGGAAGGCGCCGCTCACCGGGTAGGGGCTCACGCGGGGGCGGGGGTTCCAGAAGCCGCTTTCCGCCACCGCGAGGGTACCCTGGCCCCGGCCGGCGGCGCGCAGCTCCAGCCGGCGCGCCCGCGCTCCCTCGGACACGCGCAGGAACAGCCCGTCCCCCGTCGCCCGCAGCTCCAGCTTGTCCAGGACGACGCGGGCACCGCCCTGCAGAATCACGTCGCCCAGGGTCGAATCGGCGCCCGTGACCAGGGGGCCCCCGGACCCCTTGGGTGCAGTGGGGCCCGGGCCCACGAACGCCATGCGCGACCCCGACGGTCCGGCGAGCACGAGCGGGTGCTCCCGGAAGACGAGGCGGCGATCGACCGCTGCCGGGACGGCGAAGCGAAGGGCGCGCTCGCGGAGCTGGAACGCGATCGGGCTCTCCGCCACGTCCCAGAGCACGCGCGGCGCGAGGCGGCCCGCCTCGTCGCGATGGAGCCGGTCCCAGCGTCCGTCGTAGGCGAACGCGCCCAGGGCCTGGATCGCCACCGAGGCCACGGCCACGACCACGCCGGGCATGCGCGTCGCGTCCAGGCCCTCGGGCAGGAAGAGGAAGAGCAGCGGCCAGGCGGCGGTCATGGCCAGCGATCCCCAGGACGGGCCTCCGCCCGGCAGCCAGAGGGCCAGGATGCCGTGGGCCAGGAACGCCGCGCCCAACGTGGCGGCGAGCCAGCGCTCGAAGGGCAGGGTCCGCACCAGGCCGACCGCCGCGACCACGGCCACGGGAGCGAACACGAAGGCCCCGAGGGCCGGCGAGATGAATCGCCCGAGGCTCTCCGCGCCCGGCGGGGTGAGCGGGCCGACGTCCAGGGCTCCCGGCACGGTCATCCCGCCGCGGACCGCGAGCAGAGCCAGGCCGGGAAGGGCCCACAAGGGGAGCCAGAGCGCCCTCATCGGCCAGCGCAGGACCACGCCCAGGGTGATCACGAGGGCGAGGGCGACGGTGGCGGGCAGAAGGGCCACGGCCAGGGACAAGGGCAGGCCGGCGCGCCCGGCCCACGCCGGCCGGTCCTCCGCCCGGACCAGGAACAGCACTGCCAGGGCCACGGCCGCGGCCGCGGGGGGCTGAGGGGAAAACGACTGGCTCGCGGCCCAGAGCGAGCTGCCGAGGGCCAGGAGAAACGCGGCCGCGCCGGCGTCGCCGGTCGGCCGCCGGTGGCCCGCCGCCGCGAACAGGAAGGCGGCGCAGAGCGCCGCGAACGCCGAAGCGGCCAGCTTCCCGGCAAGGGCCCGCGCGGTCTGGTCCGGCTCGACGAAGACCCCGACGACGGCCATGAAGGGACCCGTCAGAAGCCCGCCGAGCCCGCCGGCCTCGGTCACGCCGATCGGCCGGCCGTTCGCGAGAAGAAGGAGCGCCGCGGCAAGGCCCACGAGGACGGCCGCGAAGAAGCCCGGCCCGCGGCGCACGGCCTCCGGGTAGAGGTCCTCGGACCCCGACTCGTAGGTGCGGCCGGCCATCAGGACCGCCCGCTGGCGCTCCGCGGGGGCCGCCCGCGGCGCTGGTAGCGGTCCACCGCCCGGTTGTGCTGGGTCAGGGTCTCGCTGAACTCGTGCGACCCGTCGTTCCGGCTCACGAAGTACAGGTCCTTCACCTCGGCGGGCGCGAGCACGGCCAGGAGCGCCTCGCGCCCGGGGGAGGCGACCGGGCCCGGGGGCAGCCCCGGATACCGATAGGTGTTGTAGGGCGAGTCGACGTCGAGGTCCTTCTTGCGGATGTTCCCGTCCCAGCGCCCCGCGAGGCGCAGCGCGTAGATCACGGTGGGGTCGGTCTGCAGCAGCATCCCCCGCTTCAGGCGGTTGAAGAAGACGGCCGCGATCCGCGCCCGCTCCTCCGGCCGGGCGGTCTCCAACTGGACCAGGGAGGCCATGGTCACGGCCTGGCGCACCGTGAGGCCGCGGGCCACCAGCCGGGGCAGCTCGGGGGTGACGACGTCGCGAAAGCGATGGACCATGCGGGCCACCAGGGCGGAGGCGGGGCCCGGGCTCCGGGGCAGGTCGTAGGTGTCCGGGAACAGGTAGCCCTCGAGGTCGGAGGCGTGCGGGTCGAGGTCCCGGACGAGCGTGGGGTCGTGGGCGGCGGCCAGGAACGCCTCCACCTCGACCCCGTGATCCTCGAAGATCCCGGCGATCTCCACCATGTTCTTGCCTTCGGGGATCGTCACCTCGCGCCGCACCACCTGGCCCCGCGCCATGAGGTCCACGATCTGCTCCAGGGTGAGGGGGCCCTCGAGCGAGTACTCGCCGGCCTTCAGGCTGCCTCCCACGCCCTTGAGCAGGACCAGGACCCGGAAGACCAGGGGATAGCGGACGAGGCCCTGCTCCTGAAGGAGGCGGCCGATCGCCTCCGCGCTCGCCCCCGGGGGGATGACGAGCTCGCCGGGCGGGGCGTCGGGGGGCCGGAGCGGCGAGCGCGTCTCGAGCTCCCAGAAGAGGCGCAGCGACAGCCCGACCACGGCCGCGAGCAGGCCGAGCCGCAGGAGGTGGCGGAACCTGCGCACGGGCGGCATGGGCTCACACCTGCTTCCGGTAGTCCAGGTAGTTCTGGAGGATCAGGACCGCGGACACCTGGTCCACCGACTTCTTGCGGTCACGCCGCGAGACTCCCCCCTCGATGAGCGCCTGGGTGGCCATCACGGAGGTGAAGCGCTCGTCCCACTCGATCACGGGCACCCGCACCAGGGCCCGCAATTCCGCCATGAAGACGGTCACCTTCTCGGCCTGGGGGCCGAACGTCCCGTCGAGCCGCCGCGGCATTCCCACCACCACCTCACCCACACCGTGCTCGCGCACGAGGGTGGCCACCGCCTTCACGTCCTTGCGAGGGCCCACGCGCTTCAGGGTCGGCAGGCCGGAGGCGAGGGTCGCGGTCTCGTCGGAGAGCGCCACCCCGATCCGCACGTCGCCCACGTCGAGCCCCAGGTAACGCATGGTTGTTCATCGACCCACCACGTCCGGCGCCGCCTCCATAGGCCGAGTATAGCCGTGGACCATGGCGGTTCCTTGACACCCCCGGGGGGGTCTGCCATGCTCGCGCTCTCTCCTCCCCCGAAGAGGCCGAGGTGGCCGAGCCGGCGAAGTACCGTATCCTGCACGAGCTGGGCGCGGGCGGCATGGGGACGGTCTACAAGGGCCTCCTGGTGGGCCAGGCCGGCTTCCAGCGCCCCATCGTCATCAAGCAGCTCCGCAACTGGGAGGCCCAGCACCTCCGCCTGTTCGTGGAGGAGGCCCGCCGCTATGCGCTGCTCGACCACGAGAACATCGGGCGCATCTTCGACTTCGAGGAGGTGCGGGGCGAGCCCTGCATCATCCTCGAGTACATCGACGGCTGGACGCTCGTGGAGTACCTGGACCGGCAGCGCCAGGTCGGCCGCGCCCCCGACGTGGAGCTCACGGTCTTCATCGTGAGCCGGGTCTGCCGGGCCCTCCAGTACGTGTTCGAGAAGGCGGCCATCGTCCACCGCGACATCAGCCCCAGCAACATCATGATGACGAGCGAGGGGACGGTGAAGCTGATCGACTTCGGGATCGCCACCCGCAGCGGCACCCGGGACAGCTGCCTCACCGGCAAGCCCTCGTACATGGCCCCGGAGATGGTGGTCGAGCTGCGGGCCGACTACCGCAGCGATCTCTTCAGCCTCGCCACCGTGCTCTACGAGATGCTGACCGGGGAAAGGCTCTTCCGGGGCGGCACCACCGCCGAGATCCTGGAGCAGGTGGTGGCGGGGCCGATTCCATCGGCCCGGGCGAGAAAGCCCGACCTGCCGGACGGGGTGATCGCGATCTTGGAGCGCGCCCTGCAGCGCGACCCCGCGAAGCGCTTCCCCTCCGCGGGATCCATGGGCGAGGCCTGCGAGCACGTGCTCTACGACAAGGGCTATGGCCCCACGAACCTCACGCTCAAACACCACCTGGCCTTCCTCTTCCCGGAGCGGGAGGCGGGGCCGGTGGCCGATCCAGAGGAGCGCTTCCCGATCGTGGAAGCCACCCTGATCCCGATCGGCGACGGGCCGACGGCACCCCACCTCGGTCCGCGGGACAGGGGTACCGGGGTCGCGCGCCTCGACCGGACCTACACCCGCGTGGTGGCGGAGCGTCCCGCGGAAGCGGCGCCGCGCACCCCTGGATCGACGCGGCCGGTGGGGATCACGCAACCGCCGGTCACGCGGCCGGCCGCCACCCGACCCGTCACGCGATCGGAGGCGACGCGCCCGCCGACCCGCAAGCAGGCCCCACGCGGCCGGCGTGCGAAGGCGAGAGGCCGGGCGCGAAGCTGATCGTTCAGCGACCCCCCCTCCTAACCTCCCCCACGTAGGGGGAGGGGAACGCTGATGCCCGTCTGGCCCCGCGTCCTCAGACCCTCCACAGGCAATCCACCGTCGATTCACAGGGTTTCCGCGGACATTTCCGCCAGCGGGTAGAATCGGTTCGTGGCGACAACCCCCGGCACGCTGCGGTGTCCGTCCTGCGGGGCGCCGGTCGCTCCCGAGACCCGCTCCTGCCCCTATTGCGAGACTGCCCTCGCGCTCGTCTCCTGCCCCTCGTGCTTCGCCGCCATCTTCCAGGGCGCGAAACACTGCTCGTCCTGCGGGGCTGAAGTGTCTCGCGCGGCCGCCGAGCCGCGCCCGGTCCGGCCCTGCCCCGAGTGCCGGCGCGACCTGGCCCCGGTGAAGGTCGGCTCGGTGCTCCTCGACGAGTGCCTGGCCTGCGGCGGGGTCTTCGTGGATCCCCCGTCCTTCGAGCGCATCTGTGCCGAGCGGGAGCAGCAGGCGGTCGTCCTGAAGGCCAGCTTCCCCGCCCCCGCGGGGCGGCCCTCGCGAGCCGAACGTTACTGGCCCTGCCCGGCCTGCGGCCGCCTCATGAACCGGCAGAACTTCGCCCGGCTCTCGGGCGTGATCGTGGACGTCTGCAAGGGTCACGGCGTCTGGTTCAACCACGGCGAGCTGCAGGCGATCGTCGAGTTCGTCCGGGCGGGGGGCCTCGACCGCGCCCGGGAGCGCGAGAAGACGGACCTCGAGGAGGAGCGGCGCCGGCTGCACCAGGAGCGGTACGCGCACGCTCTGCGGGGCGGCTCGCCGCCCGTCCCCGAGTCGCATGGCGACCCCCTCGACTATGGGGCGATCCTCTCGGCGGCCCGCGACCTGCTCAAGGGCATGTTCCACCATTGACTGGCGTGCCGGTTGGAGGCACACTTCCCCTGCTGGAGCCTAGGGGTGGCCGCAAACGGCCTGAGATCACACCCTCGAACCTGATCCGGTTGACACCGGCGTAGGGAAGGCAACGGGGCGAGAGACGCCCCGTTCATCGAGACTCCCCGAAGGATCCGCTTCGAAGCCCCGGTCGCGGGGCGGGAGGCGTTTCCATGAAGTCACAGACACCGTATCCCTCCCCACGTAGGGGGAGGGGAACGCTGATGCACGTCCGGCTCCGCGTCCTCGCTGCTCTTTTCGTCATGCTCGGGGGCGCTTTCCCCCTGTGGGCGGACGAGGACTTCACGGTCTCCGGGACCGTGCGGTCGGCCTCGGGCGCTCCCCTCGTGGGCGTGGCCGTCTCCGTCGACGGGGGCTCGCCCTCGGCCACCACCGACGCGGCGGGGACCTTCCGGCTGCGGGTCGCCGCGGGCGACCACCGGCTGGGGGTCAGCCATCCCGGCTACGGGACGGTTGCGCGGCCCTTGCCGGTGACGGCCGATGTCGCCCTCGACTTCCGGCTCGATCCCGTCTACCGGCTCTCCGAGGACGTGGTCGTGCAGGCGATCCGCGCCGATGCCCGCGCGCCCGTGACCAAGAAGGACGTGGACCGGACGGAGATCGAGCAGGCCTACTACGGCCAGGAGATGCCGTACCTGCTCAAGCAGGCACCATCGATCACCCAGTATTCCGACACCGGAATGGGGGCCGGCTACGCCTACATCTATTTGCGGGGCATCCAGCAGACCCGGATCAACCTCACCCTCGACGGAGTGCCCTTGAGCGAGCCCGAGGACTCCGCCCTCTACTTCGTCGACTTCGGCGACTTCGCGAGCAGCGTGGACAGCATCCAGATCCAGCGCGGGGTCGGCACCTCGACCGTGGGGGCCGCCTCCTACGGCGGCTCGATCAACTTCGCGAGCCTCGAGGTCAAGGACCGCCGCGAGCTCCTGGGAACCGCCGGGATCGGATCCTTCGACTCGAACCGCGGGAGCCTCGCCTTCCAGTCGGGCCGCGTGGGGCCCGGCCTCGCCTTCTACGGCCGCGCGTCCTACCAGGGCACCGACGGCTTCCGCGACCACTCGGGGGTGATCCAGCGCAGCGTCTTCTACGGCGCCACCCGCCAGGGCGACCGGTCCTTCTTCAAGCTGTTCGGCTTCTCGGGACGGGAGAGCACACAGCTCGCCTTCCTCGCGGTCGAAAAGGATGTCCTCGAGAAGGACCTGCGTGCGAACCCCCTGTCTTCCGCCGAGCGCGACCGCTTCGGGCAGGACTTCGTCCAGGCCCAGTTCACCCGGGCCCTCGGCGACTCCTCGAGCCTGGCCGTCCAGGGCTACTACAACGGGGCCGGCGGCTGGTACCGGCTCTGGGACGGGCCGGCCCAGGCCACGCTTCTGCAGTACGAGCTGGACTGGCACTTCTTCGGCGGGCTCGTGACCTTGAAGCGGACCCGCGGCCGCTTCAGCCTCACGGCGGGCGCCCATTTCAATGACTTCACGAGCGAGCACGGCCAGCGCGACACCGGGGCCAACCTGCGCAACTACACGAACCACGGCCACAAGAACGAGGCGAATGGCTTCGCGAAGCTGGGGTACGACCTGGGGCGCTGGCATCTCTACGGGGACGGGCAGCTCCGCTGGGCCCGATTCGGCTACGAGGGAGCCCTCGACCTCGGGTCGGTGGACTGGACCTTCTTCAACCCCAAGGTGGGGCTCCGCTACGACCTGACGCGGGCTCTCGGCGTCTACGCCTCCGCGGGCAAGGCCACCCGCGAACCCGCCCGGAGCGACATGCTCGCGGGCGAGGACAACCCGACGATCCGCTACGACCTCCGAGCCGTGCACCCCGAGCGCGTCTGGGACTTCGAGGCGGGGCTGGACTACCGGACCCCCGCCCTCAGCCTGCAGGCCAACGCCTACGCCATGGAGTTCAAGAACGAGATCGCGCTGACCGGTGAGCTGTCGGAGATCGGCCTGCCCCTGCGGCGCAACGTGGACCGCAGCCACCGGCGCGGGCTCGAGCTGGACGCCAACTGGCGCCTGGCTCCCTCCCTGCGCCTGAAAGGCAGCGCGAACCTCTCCCGCAACCGGATCCGCACCTGGACGCAGTTCTACGACGTCTACGACGCGGAGGGGAACTACCTCGAGAGCTTCGGCCAGGTCCATC
>WNGL01003940.1_pt1 | contig 19376 bp, 14 predicted proteins | sample 5400591 | NCBI WGS metagenome assembly WNGL01 (sample SAMN13153377, study PRJNA577476) | soil metagenome | isolation source: 80 cm soil or saprolite under Garry oak tree replicate 1 | place: USA:California | collected 2016-06-15 | reverse complement strand
CCGATTCCACTCCCGCAACAGCTGCTGCCGCTCGGATAAACCCAGCAACCGCAGCTTCGCAATCGCCGTCTCCGGCGCCGCTACCGCCGCTGCCAGCAAGGTCTTGTAATACCCGGCCAAACGCTCAACATCGGAACGCGCGAATCGTGACCCATCGTAATGAAGCTCAAGAGCGAGAGCGGGTCCATTGGTTCTGCAGACCAGCTTTAACAGGAAGGGCGCGAGACACGCATACTGCCGAACGACAGAAAAGGTAACCTGGGCCGCTTGTTGCGCGCTCGTCCAGTGGTATTCAAAGCTTATTGCGTTATTTCCGTCTACATCTTGATCTTGTTCAAAATAATCCTGCCACTCGATCTCGTCTTTGAGCGCATCGCTTAGATGTTCAACCAGCTCATGAAAACTGAGTTGCCCCTCAAAATTCCATCGAAGGGGGAGATCTCTGGAAAATAGGCCGATTGCTTGGCGGAGTTCGTCGTACTCCCGCCCATGCACTTGCGCGCGCGTCTGGAAACTCTCCTGCCCAGCCATCCGCCAGATCGTAGTCATCCACGCGGAAAGAAGAATGTGCTCGAATGTTGCGCCAAATTCATTGGCACGGGCCTGAAGACTTGGCAAGAGCGAAGTGTCCAGCGCGGCAGAGATCACCTCGGGCGTAAACGGTCCCGCCGCGTCCCGTGACCCAAATGGCAATTGCGCTTGCGCCACCGATGAGAGATCCAGCTTGCGCCAGAAGTCCTTCCCCAATGCAGTGTTCTCGTCGTCAGTCTCACGCAGTTCGTTCTGCCACTCGGAAAACTGAACATACCGTGTGGTTTCATCTTGCAATAGCCGGCCGGTGACCACTGACTCGTAACAGTGGCCCAACTCGCCAACAATGTTGTCCAGAGACTCTGCGTCGACAGTAATCGCCGGCAAAAAAAGAATCAGGACGCGGCGATCGGTCGTCAACCCGGCAAGCAAAGCATGAACAATAGGCCCATGTTCGAGATCGAAGTTGCGACACTTCTCCGACTCGAAAATTTCTTTCAGGTAGTGTTCTTGATCGTTGCTGGCGAGATCACATAAATCCAGTTCCCGCCACTCTAGGGCGCATTCCTCTGCGATCACCTGGAAGGGACTCTTCAGTCCCTGTGGGCGCACGTAAACAGTACGCAAAACTTCGTTGCGCTCGATGACTTTTGCCAGGGCTTTCTTTAGATCCTTCGAGGCGGCCGGCCCATCAATGCCGATCGCGCATTGGGCGCGGTAAACCCTTCCATCAGCGTTCTGCAACAGTCCCCAGACGCGTTCCTGATGCGGAGACAAACGAAATCCCGCTATGCTGCTTGGCATCTACCTTCCCTTTTCCTGGCCGATGGAAACCGCGCCTGCCGCATCCGGTTGCAAGTTGATTTCAACGGGTTTCACGCGCACTGTTGTGAACTTCTTGAGCTTGGAATCCTTACGCGCCTGCATTCTTAATTCCCTCTCCTGGCGCTCGGCCTCGGTGATGTGCTCGAGGGCACCCAGTCGCGCTTCCGGATTTGCCACTATGTTTAGGAGCAGCCTCTCATATTGTGCTGCGAGCCGCTCTATTGTGAAGGCTTCGAACAGACCCGTCTTATAGACCCAGTGCATGCCCAAGCCTTCTTCGTTTTCGACCACGAAGACAGCGAGATCAAAACGTGAGTAGTTACTCGACGAGCCGAAAGGTTTCACTTGAATTTCAGGAATTCGCCAGCTTGGCTTTGGCACAGTATGTTGTACGAACAGTGCCTGCACAAGCGGGTTATAGCTGGAACTGCGCTCCAGTCGTAGCTCTTCGACCAACCTTTCGAAGGGGAGTTCCTGGTGCGCATATGCCTCTGTGAGGTTCCGGTGAGTGCGGCGAAGCAACTCGTGGAAGGATGGGTTCTCGGCCAAATCACTGCGCACCGCCACTAGGTTCACAAAGAAACCGATTAGGCCTTCGGTTTCGAGATGTAAACGATTGGCAACATCCGTTCCCAGCAGGAAGTCGTCCGTGCCGGAATATCTTGATAGCAGCGTTTGATATGCTGCAAGAAGCACGATGAACTGGGTTGTACCTTCATTCCGCGAAAGTTCGGTAATGGCGCCCGCAAGCTTAGCTGGAATCTTGCTAATGTATTTCCCCCCGCTGAAGTCCTGGGCCGCGGGCCGTGGGCGATCAAAGGGAAGCGAAAGAATCGCATTCACGCCTTGCAGACGTCTTCTCCAGTAGGCTAGCAGGGTTTCGAGCGTCTTGCCTGAGAGTCTCTGGCGTTGCCAAACAGCGTGGTCCGGATATTGAATGCGCAACTCCGGCAGCGGTGATGGCTGTCCGTGTGAAAAAGCGCCGTAAAGGGTCCACAATTCCCGCGCCAGCACGCCAACTGACCATGCGTCGCTGGCGATGTGATGCATGGTGAGCACGAGGACATGATCATTGGGTTGCAGCTGTAGCAGTTTTGCCCGCAATAAGAGATTGTTGGACAAATCGAACCCACGCTCTGCTTCTGCTGCTACGGCACGGCGCGCCTTTTGCTCAACCGAGTCATTGGATGCTTCCGATAGGTCTAAGAATTCAAGCGGGACCTGCTGAGCAGGAGCAATGATCTGCGCCGGTTCATCATTTACGGTTACGAAGCGCGTTCGCAGAGCTTCGTGCCGACGCACGATTTCGCTTAAGCTACGTTCGAGCAGATTTTTATCGAGCGGGCCTTTAATGCGTTGCGTCCAGGGAATGTTGTAGAAAGGGCTGCCCGGCTCAAGCTGGTTCATGAACCAGAGGCGCTGTTGCGCAAATGAAAGGGGTAGTGGCCGGTTCCGTCCAACCGGCACCAGTGGTGGAAGCTCAGATTTCGCCTCCGCTGGAAGGGCGCGAATCCTTTCAGCTAGGCCTGCGACGGTTGGCGTCTCAAACAATCCGCGAAGGGGTAATTCCACCGACAATGCCTTGCGCATGCGAGACAACACCTGCATGGCAATAAGTGAATGCCCGCCGAGCTCAAAGAAATCGTCGTTGACTCCAACCCGAGGCAAACCCAGAACCTCGGCCCAGATACCAGCAACAACTTCTTCAACAGCGTTGTGAGGAGCGACATATTCTTTCACTAAGTCCAGCGATAACGCTGGGACTGGAAGCGCCTTACGATCCACCTTGCCGTTCGCATTCAACGGAATTGCATCCAGCAGAACGAAAGCGGCGGGCACCATGTAGTCAGGCAATTTGTCTTTCAGATAATTCCGTAGTTCGCTCTCATTCGCATTCGACGCGACCACGTAGGCGATTAGCCGCTTATTGCTCGCCTCCTCACGTGCGATTACAACGGCGTCGCGCACTGAAAGATGTTGGCGCAGAACAGACTCGATTTCGCCCAGCTCGACACGGAAGCCCCGCAGCTTGACTTGGTGGTCCACTCGTCCGACAAATTCCAGGTTGCCGTCCGGACGATAGCGTACGAGATCGCCGGTTCGATACAGCTTGCCGCCTGTTGAAGAGAACGGATCATCCACGAATTTCTGCGCGGTCAGCTCGCTCTGATTGAGATACCCACACGCAACGCCAGGGCCGCCGATAAACATCTCTCCCGGCACGCCGATCGGCAACGGACTCATACATCGGTTTAGGACATAAATTCGGGTATTCGCGACCGGCTTACCAATCGGCAGTTCTCTGCCGTCATTTGCAGACCATCCCTCGGCGGCTGGTTCGAATGAAGTCGCGATGATGCTTGCCTCCGTGGGACCGTAGGTGTTCACCCAACGTAGGCCTTCTCCCGCCAACCTTTTCCACGCAACCAACGCCGATACCGCCGCCTTTTCGCCGCCAACGATTACCAGTCGCAAACTGCGCGGTAATGTGCGGGGTTCATCCTGAAGTTCACGTACCAGCTCGTGCCAATATGCTGTCGGCAAATCCAGAACCGAGATATCACGCTCTTCAGCCCAGCGAAAGAAACCGTGTGCATTCAACGGCGTTTGTTCCGAACGAAACACGACTGTGCCGCCGCACGTCCAGGTCGGAAAAATTTCTTCCAGCGCAATGTCGAAACTGATGGAGGACAATTGCAATACCCGGTCAGCCGCGTTCATGCCGTACAGCCTGACCGCCGCGACGTGATGATTGACAAGGCCGCGGTGTGCCAGCAAAACTCCCTTAGGTGTTCCGGTTGATCCTGATGTGTAGATTACGTACGCGATGCTGTCAGGTTGCGCTGAAGAAATCACCCGTTCGCGGCTCTCGCGCTCAATCGTCTGCCACGTTGCGTCCAGACAAAGCTGCTCTATCTTCGAAGAAAGAAACTCAATCTCGCGGCCAGGGTGTGTGAGTAAGACTGGGATTTGTGAATCCTCCAGCATGAGCCTCAGCCGTTCTGCCGGATAATTGGGATCAAGTGGAACGCAAGCACCGCCTGCTTTGAGCACGCCGAGTAGCGCCACAGCTAGCTCCAGGCCGCGATTCATCAAAATGCCGACGCGGGTCTCGGCGCTAACTCCGAGCTTTTGTAGGCGTCGCGCCAGTTGGTTTGCGCGCTCATCCAATTCGCGGTAGGTAAGCTGCCTTCCTTCATGCTCCACCGCGATCGCCTCGGGCATGCGGTTGGCTTGCGCTTCGAACAACCCGTGCACACAGGAGTTCGGGTAGTCTGCGGCCGTAGAATTCCATTCCACCAGCAACTGCCTGCGTTCGTTCTTACTCAAGAATGAAAGATGGCTCAGACGGGCTTTCGGATCGGCAACTATCCCTTCGAGCAGTTTCTCAAAATGCGTGCCCATGCGGGCCATCGTGCTTGTCTCAAACAAATCCGAGTTGTACTCAAACGAGATGCTCAAGCCATGCGCGCTTTCCCCTGCACCGACGAGCAGATCAAATTTTTCCTCGCCGCGTTCGACCAGCATCGGCTCGATTTCAAGCCCGGCAATTTTCAGCTCTGGCCCTGGGACATTGAGCGAGAACATCACCTGAAACAGAGGTGAATGGCTGAGGTTCCTCTCGATGCGCATTTCTCGTACCAGCAGATCGAATGGAACTTCCTGATGCTCGTAAGCATCAACCGCAACTCGACGCACACGCTGCAGCAGCTCAACGAAGGTCGGATCGCCGCTTAAATCAGTACGTAAGACAGCGGCGTTGGAAAAATATCCAATCAGATTCGCAACTTCAGACCGATGCCGGTTAGCGATCGGCGTCCCAACCACGATGTCCTCTTGCGAGCTGTAACGATGCAGCAGAACATCGAAGGCCGCCAACAGCGTCATAAACAGCGTGACCCCTTCTTTTTGCGCCAGATTCTTTAGCGCAATCAACAGCTCTTTCGAAAAGTTGAACGCCTGCCGTTCTCCGCGAAGGCTTTGCACTGCGGTGCGGGGCCGGTCGGTGGGAAGTTCGAGGAGGGCAGGTGCGCCCGCAAGCTGCTTCTTCCAATACGCTATGTGCCGTGCGAGCGCCTGTTTCTGATCCGCGTTGCGCTCCCAAACGGCATAGTCCACATAGTGGATCGGCAGGGCAGTAAGCGCAACAGGTCTCCCAGTGTCATATGCCTCATAAAACTCGGCCAATTCGCGCAGGAAGATCGCCTTTGAAATGCCATCAGAGGCAATGTGGTGGGTCGTCAGTAGCAAAACATGGTCATGCTGGCTGAGGCGCACGAGCTTTGCACGAAGCATCAGGTCACGCTGGAGATCAAACGGCTCGCGCGCTTCAGCAATTTGAATTCGCCGCAGTTCAGTTTCACGCTCTGCGGCCGGGAAAACACTAAGATTTATTTCCTGAACGTCAACATTCGCCGGCTCCCCGATGATCTGTACCGGACTCCCTTCAATCGCCGAATAACTAGTGCGCAGAATTGCGTGACGTTCCACGATCGCATTCAGGCTTTTGCCGAGCGATTCCACGTTGAGCGGTCCGCGAATTCGTAGCGCTCTTGGTACGTTGTACGCGACACTCTCCGGATGCATTTGCTGCAACAGCCATAGCCGCTCTTGTGCGTAAGAAAGTGGGTAAGTGCTGGCGCGTTCGGCGCGCGGAGTGCCGGAAATGTCGACAGAAAGGGGTTTCCTGAGCCTCAGCTCAAGCAGTCTTCGCTTTGTTTCCGAAAGTTCGGCTACCATCAGACTCTTCTGTGACTCAACGCGCGATGCTCAAAACACACCGCGACTGTGGCAGGATTCGCACTTTTCGTTCCACAAGCAACCGTCAGCAATGCCATAACTTTTTTGTTTTCATTGCAGCACGTCATTTGGCGAGCTTGGGTCGGGCCATGCCGAGGCAAAGGTAAAAATTTTGCACATTGTAAGTAACCTGGCAAGTGTGCTCTAGTAGGCGCATCTTTGGGTTCCTGATCGCTGTTGAGGGAAGGCCAAGAGGAACTAACGGATGTTAACATGAGTTTGGGTTATGTAGCAGTAACCATCGTGTTTGCAGCCTGGAGCCGGTGTCGGTTCTTGCAAACCATAGGCCCGGCTGGTTCAGGAAGGTTCTCCTAAGTGAACGAATCAATCGTGGCAGCGAGCTATCGAACGCGTTTGAAACAGAGATTCCCGCGGCTTCGGGGTTTCGCCAGCCGATGGAAATGGATATTTCATGAGTGGGCTTCTGGGCGCCTTTGGTGGTACCTGCGCAAAACCAGAATGGGTACCGAGGCGCTTCGAAACTGGCTTATCGACCGTAAGTACGGCGGGTGGGTGGGAAATAAAATTCCTACTCGCTTCGCGCAGATGGGCGCCAACGCATCTCACAGCGCGGACTATTACCAGCTCAAAAAGCTATTCAAGCCTGGCGCCGGGGTGGAAATTCGTCCGGATGATGTGCTGGTGGATGTGGGCTGTGGCACCGGCAGAATCATCAACTTCTGGCTGTACCACGGGTGCAAAAACCAGCTTTATGGACTTGAGTTGGATCCGGACATTGCCGCCGCTGCGGAGCAACGGCTGAGCCGCTATCCGAACGTTAAAATCATCGCCGGAAATGCTATTGAGAACCTTCCGCTGAATGGAACCTTGTTCTTCCTCTTCAATCCGTTCAAGCCGGTCGTGATGCAGGCCTTCAAGGAACAAATGTTCGGGCTATTTCAAAATCAGCCCAAAGTCCGGATTCTGTACTCCTATTGCAAGTTTCTCGATGTTTTCAAGAATGATCCCAACTGGCGAGTGCAGGAATTGCACCTGAAGACCTTCTATCCAGCTGCGCTGATCACAATCAACGGCGATGTTGAAAGAGATGATCCGCGGCTCTCTTTGCAGTCAGGCGAGGGCCCGGAGAAAAAATCGGCCGTGCAGTAGGCGACACCCACGATACGGTTCAACCGCTCAGCGACATGCCAGATGTCATCTCTCCTTCGGCGCCAGCGATTTGCCGGTTCAACTCTTGCGCCAGGATCTTCACTGAAGGCTCACGCAGGATTTTTGCCGGACTGCGATGATGGCCGGGAATCACACACACACTCAATCCTCCTGATGCCATTCCTTGCCAGCCGGCAGAGGGGTCATTGTAGAGCCCGTCGCCGGAAAAGATTGTGATCTCGCCCCGGTAAACCCGCGGCACATATTGCGTCTCCGCCCAGTGCGTTACTGCGAGGGCGTAATGGCGTCGAAATGCTTGCGGAACGCGACCTCCGAGGTTGGCATACAGCAAACATGCAGATTGAATCATGCGATCACGCATTTGCCTTAATGGCCGCAGCCGCTCGCGATATTTTTCTGTGCGCCAGCGAATCGCGTCCGCAAAGGCGCGCAGCAGATAGCCTGGTTTTCGATACAGCGGCAGCCGCGCCAACTCACTCCTGTGCAGGCCCCATCCTTTGACCACTGGACCTGCAGCCTGAGTTCGAACCTCGTGCTCAGATTCGGCAGCAGCAACAATCTCCTCTTCATCAGCAAAAGGACTGTCGCCGAAGTGCGCCGATGGGTTCGCAGCGTTGAATAAAGCTACGAGCGCCACTCTTTGGCCTTTGGCTTCGAGCTGGCACGCCATTTCAAAGGCGACGATGCCTCCGAAACAATAACCTGCAAGGAAATACGGCCCGCGGGGCTGTATGCTGAGAATCTCAGAAATATAGCGTGCCGCCATCTCCTCAATCTGGCGATTTGAGAGCCGATAGCCGTGCACGGCCTCCGATTGCAGCCCGTAAAAAGGCTGGTCAGGATTCAAGTGTCGAACCAGGTTCCGGGTAAACAGAACACCCCCGCCCCCGCCATGTACGCAGAACAGCGGCGATTTATTTCCTTGGGGACGGATCGCGACCAGCGATCGCCATCGCTCAACATGCTCGCCCGATTGCAGATCCTGCGCCAGGCATTCGATTGTCGGAGCTTCATACAAAAGCGAGAGCGGAATATCCTTTTTGAATTCTCGAGAGATTCGCGTGAACAGGCGGGCTGCAGCCAGCGAACTCGCTCCCAGTTCAAAAAAATTCGTGGTCACACCGATGGGCCGAATTCCCAGCGTTTCCTCCCATAATTTGGCCAGCCGCGCCTCTGTGGGACTACGTGGTGCGACATAGTCATCATCTACGGTGACATCATCTGCTGAAGGCGGCGGCAGCGCCCGCCGATCCACTTTGCCATTGGGAGTGAGCGGAAGCGTGGAAAGACTGACATAGCCCGCCGGCAACATGTAATCAGGCAACGTCTGGCGCAGGAACTCTTTCAATTGGCGTGCCGGCGGGAGCGCGCCTTCCCTGGCGACCAGATATGCGATCAGGCGTTTTTCCCCGGATGAATGCTCCTGCGCAACCACAACGCATTGCCGTATTGCCGAGTGCTGTGCTAGCGCAGCCTCAATTTCCCCAAGCTCGATGCGGAAACCACGAATCTTGATCTGATGGTCTGTGCGCCCGAGGAAAATAATGTTTCCGTCCGGCAGAAAACGCGCCAGATCTCCGGTGCGATACATACGCGCGCCGGGGGCCGTCGCGAATGGATCAAGTACAAATCTTTCTGCTGTCAGCTCCGGCCGTTTCAAGTAACCGCGAGCGAGTCCATCGCCGCCGATGTACAATTCGCCCTCCACATCCACGGCCACCGGTTTCCTCTCGGCATCGAGGATGTACATCTGAGTATTGCCAATAGGACGACCGATGGGCGGCAGCGGCCCACACTCGCCTTCAACTCGGTAGATCGAAGACCAGATCGTGGTCTCAGTCGGGCCATACATGTTCCACAGGGATGCGCATCGTGGTAAAAGCTGCTGCGCCAGGTCGCGCGGCAGAGCCTCGCCGCCGCAAAGAATTTTCAGACGAGGGTTGCCCTCCCATCCCGCATCAAGCAGCAGTCTCCATGTGGCTGGTGTAGCCTGCATCATGGTCCCACCGCAGCGGTTCAGGGTCGACATCAATTGCATTCCGTCGGTTGTGGTCTGCCGACTTGCGATCACCACCCGGGCGCCGGCCGTCAGCGGAAGGTACATTTCCAATCCGGCGATGTCGAAGGAAATGGTAGTCACCGCCAGAAGCACATCGTGCTCGTTCATCCCCGGGCACCGGAGCATCGTGCACAAAAAATTCACGAGGTTCCGATGCTCGATCTGCACGCCTTTCGGTTTTCCTGTCGAACCTGAGGTATAGAGTACGTAGGCTAGGTTGCCGCTGCGAACATCAACCGGCGTTTGACTCGCGACAGCTAGCAGAATTGCCGGCCAATCCTTATCTAGGCAGACCACTCGTGCGGTAGTCTGCGGCAGATGTGTTGTCAGCCGATCCTGGGTCAGCAGAACCTTGACCTGCGAGTCTTCCAATACAAAACTGATCCGGTCCTTGGGGTACGCAGGGTCGAGCGGAACGTAGGCGCCTCCTGCCTTCAAGGTTCCGAGTAATGCGATTAGCATGTCAAGCGAACGCTCCAGACAAATACCAACGAGCACCTCGGGACCAACTCCCAGGCTCGAAAGATAGGTTGCGAGTTGGTTCGCACGCTCATTGAGTTCGGCGTAAGTCAGATGCTGGTCTTCAAAGCTGGCTGCGATATTTTCTGGCACTCGCCGCACCTGTTCTTCGAAGAGATGATGCGCGCAAGCCTCGCGAGGATAATCCATCTTCGTCGCGTTCCATTCGTTAAGCACGCGACTCTGCTCCGGCGTCCAACAAAGATCCTCGCGGGATATGGCACTGACTGATTGTTCCACCTTACTCATCAGAATTCGTTTCACCGGCAAACTATTTTCAGTTCAGCCATTCGCCACGTGGGCCCCGGCGTCATTCGAGCTCCGCTTCATGGCCAGCATCGCCGCCGTTTTCAAGACGTTCATCATGATTTCGGGCCGGACGCAAGCGCCTGGATCCAACTGCACAGAGCGGAGCAGGGCTCTGCGCGAGACCGGCTTATTTTCAGACGCCAACTGCCGCGCAAAGGCTCTCAGGGTGTTGGCGCGCCGCGCAGGGGAGGCAGCATACTTCGCGAGCAGTTCGTTCATCCCAGGTGTTTTTTCGTCGCAACATAAGTTCCGGTCGGTTCGCAACCGCGGTCCGCGCCGGCCGTAGATTTCGAGGTATTTGCTTGCCATTTTCGCCGGAGAGAATTCCTGGTGTACAAATTCTGCACAATCGCGAATTCGCTGCTCAGAATGCCCCTGTGCGATCCAGTCAGCAAGGAGTCTCGCGACATCAGTGTCCCGCATTTCCGGTGGAAATAACACTCCGGTTTTCCCCGGCTGAATGCATTCGTGAACTCCTCCAACATTTATCCCAACCGTAGCCAGTCCACATGCCGCCGCCTCCAGCACCACCATTCCGAGTCCTTCGTATCTTGAGGTTAGCAGTAAGATGCCGCCGCCCGCCGCAACTTGGCGGTAGAAATCCGGCATATCCGCATAGCTGATTTTTTCCCAGCGCTCAATCGCGACCAGAGTGTGAGCATTCCCCGAAGGGAGTGTCTTCCAACTACCTCCATGTGCATCCGCCACCCAAAACCTGAAATTCTCCTCTGGTAGAGCGGCTGCAATCCGCGTGAAGCGCGCGAAATCTTTTTGTGGGTCGCTGGTCCTACCCGCCCATGCGATGATAGGACGCCCGCCGTCCGATGTCTTCGGAGGCGTGAAGCGCGCGCAATCTACCGCGTTGCGGACAATTTCGATTTCCAAGTCCGTGAGCGGCTGGTTCGCATCCGCCAACCCCCTGGAAACGGCAGTATAGGCTGTGCATTGCGCGCTGCTCCATTTCGCCAAATTACTGTGGCTAGTGACTACCACCCTGGGCTGCGGTCGCACCTCGCAAAGCAGATCGCGAAGTGGATCATCGTTCACGATGTGTACCAGATCGTAAGTTCCGCTCTCCAAGTCCCGGATTAACTCCTTGGCTTCTCCATACCTTGCGCTCAAGTTTTCGAAATCCGCTGAACGATCGCCCCTTTGACAGAACCAGTAATCGCACTGGACTCCTCTGCGGCGTAGTTCCAGGCCATGCAGCAGCAGCCATGACATTATTCCGCCACTCCCAACGCTATTCTTAAGTAGCAGGATCTTCATTGAAGCAGTAGGACTCCGGGTTTCGGGTGGGTGAGCCACCAAAACCCGTGTTTACGAATGATATATCCTTCGTGGGCGGCTTCCCCGTGACTGAAGTTTGCATTCCGAGTGCCATCACCCGACATTTATGGAGAAACAGGGCAAAAGTTTTCATCTTTCCGGCATCGCAAAAACGAAATGACATGCACCTTTGTTCACCCTTGACTTTGCCGCAGGCCCGGCCCATGATGCTGTCCAAGAAAGGCTCGCGGTGTAGCCACCTGCAGCGTTCCTAGCCCCAATTCTTAGTCGGAGGAGTAATGCCTACCGTTGAACAGAACATCCGTTGGTGGAACTTGCGTAAAGATTGGTCGAACGGTGGAGACGAGTGGTCCGAGGATTGGGGCGGCGTTGCTGCTCAGTGGTTCGGTTCGGTCCTGCCGCGCATCCAGCCATTCATGCCCGCGCCTACAATTCTTGAGATCGCGCCCGGGTTCGGTCGCTGGACACAATACCTGTTGCAGTACTGCGAGCGCCTCATTGTAATCGACCTGGCGGAGAAGTGTATCGAAGCTTGCAAAGAACGGTTTCGGTCCTACTCCCATATCGAGTATTACGTGAATGACGGCAAATCTCTTGCGATGGTTCGCGACAACTCACTAGATTTTGTGTTCAGCTATGACTCGCTAGTGCATGCCGAATCCGACGTTCTCGAAGCATACATTTCGCAACTTGCAAAAAAGTTGAGCCCTGATGGTGTGGCGTTCCTTCACCACTCGAATGTCGGGAGCTACGTCAAGCCCGGCACTGGAAAGCTCCCGTTTTACGTGCACAATCGGCGGATTGGCGGGAAAAGCATGACCGCCCGCCTCTTCAAGCAGTATTGCGAGAACGCGGGCCTCCAATGTATGGCCCAGGAACTGATCAATTGGCGCTCCGGTTATCTCAACGATTGTTTCTCCGTATTGACCAGGAAAAATTCGGTCTGGAGCAGCCCCAACCGCGTCTTGGTAAACAGAAATTTTATGAGAGAGGTACAACGCCTGAAGTTGATGTCGAGGCTCTACCCGTCAGTTCCAGCGGGCGGTAAAACCCCGGCTAAAAGAGATCAGAATGGACGCGGGACAGGCGATGCGGCCACGGTTTCAAAGCTCACGCTTGCTGAAGGAATCATTCGAGAGCAGGGGCCCAGGGGATTGGCTTCGGCTGTAAGGGAGAGACTACGACGCTTCCTTCGCACGGCTGACATGTCCCGCATGGGTGGATGGTTATTTCGAAGCTTCGATCGCTACGCTGGAGACGTTCGTAAGCGCCTTGTTTGTCCTGTCTGTCGTGGACACGTTGAGATGGTCGGCGAGGATCTGCTCTGCAGGCGGTGTGACGATCTCTATTTGTGACCCCAGTCTGATCACGCAACACTTTGCACAGGAATCATGCTTACATCGGTTCGTTACGCTCTCTGGCGTGCAAGGCACGCGCCTCTCTTGCAGGCGGTTGATCGGATCGCGCTTCTTTCGCTGAATACTTCAGCAGACACCAGAGCGCGCGCACACCATCTTTCCAGCCGATCTTCTTGCCTTCTTCATACGTGCGTCCCCAATAGCTGATGCCGACTTCGTAGATTCGCAGCCTCCGCTTGGCAATCTTCACCGTGATCTCGGGCTCAAATCCGAAACGATCTTCTTCTATCGAAATGGATTGAATGACCTCACGCCGAAAAACCTTGTAGCAGGTTTCCATGTCACTAAGATTGATATTTGTAAGGCAGTTCGAGAGCAGCGTCAAAACCGAATTTCCCACCGAATGCCAGAAATAGAGTACGCGGTGAGGGCCGCTGCCCAGGAAACGTGACCCGTAAACCACATCTGCCTTTCCTTCGAGCAATGGGCCGAGAAGCGAAGGGTATTCGCCTGCATCATACTCGAGATCGGCATCTTGAATGATCACGAAGTCGCCCGTCGCCTCCTGAATTCCCCGCCTAAGGGCAGCCCCCTTTCCCATATTCTGTGGCTGGAGAAAAACTTTGATCTGTGGATGGGACGATTGCAATTCCGCCAGGATTTCACGCGATCCATCGCGTGAGCCGTCATCTACGCACAAGAGTTCGATCTCCAAGCCGGTGGCCAGCACACGCTCGACCACCACGCGCAGGGTCGCGCGCTCGTTGTACACCGGCATGACCACAGAAAGCTTCATCTGGGACAGTCTATGACATTGCCCTCAAAGGATGTAATGGAACAAAAAAGCCTCCGCGTCAACGGAGGCTTGGCAAAAAATCCTTTCCTCGAACTACTGCGGTCCGCCAAATCCTGCTGGAGAACCTGTGCCTGTGTTGGTATTGGCAGTGCCACCCTGACCCTGGCCCCCCGCGCCGCTAGCCCCCGGGCCGCCGTGATGGTCCACATAGCCAATTCGTTCGTCGCCGAGGCCGAGGCCGTGTCCGTCACCTTTCGCTTTGTCAGCCTGCTCTTTCCACCTGAGATACCGCCCTTGTGCAATTTCAATTTCCTTGTCGTTGGCGTCGTCCGCATCGGCTTTCACGCCGTCGTAATGCGGGTCATATTTGTCAGCAGCGTCTTGGGCCTCGCTCTTCTTAGTCCCAACAAAATAGTTATAGAGGTTCGTGTCTACGGCCGCATTCAACTTTTTGGCGTCTTCTGCGATTTGCTTCCAATTCACATGTTGCTCATTCGCAATTTCGCCAATCTTCTTCCCGGCCTTAAGGTTTGCGGAGATGTCTGGCATGGTCGCACCACTCTTGACCAGCTCCCCAGCCAAGAATAGCGATCCATAATTCAGCCCCGTGTCGGCGCGCTGCTGAACTAGCGTGGCCCGCGGCACGTTGAGGGCCCGCGAAATGCTCAGGTTGACCACCGTGCGGCCGGTGAAATCTCTTGCCATGGCTGTGATTTGGTTAAGTTCTTTCTGAGCTTTCTGCTGGTCATCGCCAAATGCGGGGAGTGTGACCATCAATGCGATTAGGATTGCGAGGAAGCCGGTTAGGCTCTTCATACAGAGCACCTCCTAACCAGCAATTGTAGAACAAACCTGCCCGCGGCAAACGTCCTTTTACAAAAGCTTACAGTTTACAAAACCTTACAGTTGGCGGACGCACCGGTGGCGTCGAGCCTACCAATGGATCGTCCTCTACGCGTCGTTCTTGGGTCGCCCCGCTAGGGTCCCGTCGGAGCCTTCGCGTAATACCCTTTGCGGCAGTTGGTTCGCAGGCCCTGTTTCAGCGGAATCACTTGTACCGTCCGGTAGCTGCCATCGGCTGCGAATGCAGGTGGATTGTATGCTGTCACGTATTGGTTGCGCAGCGCCTTCCCCACGTTGCGGAACGCTGAAAACAATTGACTCTCGTCACGTGAAGACAGCAAAACACCTCCAGTCGAGGTGGCAAGCTGTCGCAGGACCGCATCGCCGTCATCATTGTCCACACCGTCAGGAGAACTTGTGGTCAATGAAAAAATCATGACCTCGGCCCGCGCCGCTGCCTGCTCGGCTTGGCCGAGAGTGGAACGGTTCACCGTATCCACGCCGTCGCTGATCAACACAATCGCCCTTCGGGTGATCTCGTGTTCTGGAATCTGACGAAGTTTTTCCGCCGCGTAGATCACTGCGTCGTACACAGCCGTGTTCCCCTCTGGCTTTACCTTCGCCAGATTCTTCGAAATTATTGCGGACTGATCGGTGAGGTCCTGGATAGTCGTCAGGCGGTCATTAAAAGCGACCACAAAAGCTTTGTCCGTGCCCGGACGCAGAATCTTTTTCACAAAAGTCAGCGCTGCCTCTTGTTCGAAGCGAAAACGGTTTTGAACGGATGCGCTGGCATCAATCAATATTGCCAAGTGCAACGGCAGGTCGCTGCGCTGTTCAAAAAGTGTGAGCTTCTGCGGCACCTGCTGATTGTCCAGGACGCGGAAATCATCCCGTTGCAAGTTGCCGACAAAATGGCCCTTCTTATCCACCACCGTGAAAGCCAGATTCACTTCGTTAACATTCCGTGTGATCGTGGTAGCAGGGGACAAAAAATGCGAGTCGTTAACCGTGACTGCAACCTGCCCATGAGCCAGAACAGTGAGAGCGGAGAACAATGGAAGGCAGCAGAACAACGGACGGCAGTTCACTTCACACCTCGATGCGGCCCTGCACGGCAAGCTACGCGGTACGAATTAGGTTTCTACGATGCTGCAAAAAGGCTACGGGCTGCCGAGTCAGCTTTCCAAACAAGTTTTTTGCAATCTCCGCCTGACGGATCTACATACAACACCGGAGCGCTTGCAATGCATTCCAGGTGAGCAGCTCGATGAGCTCAACCGCCACCCTAAAGTAACCGGTGCGCGCTGCCGATAAGCCCATAAGACCGCCTCCAAAGCTTCTCTTGCCTCGGGCGCCCCGGCTCTGGGCGGGCGATGCAATTTCGTGGCCCGTCAGCCGATCCTCACCTCCGACGAAAAAGTATTTGGTTATGAACTGTTTTTCCATGATGGCGTCGAAGACTACTTTCGCGCCGCCGACGCGGATATCGCTTCGCGACACACCCTCGATACCTCACTGCAGATTGGATTAGAGGTCCTCTGCGATGGCCGACGGGGCTTTATGAACTGCACCCGCGATGTCCTACTCAAGGACTACATGACTCTCCTGCCTTCGACCCTGGCTGTGGTTGAAGTGCTTGAGTCAGTGCCGCCAGATGAGTTGGTGATGGCCGCGTTGCAGCGGTTGAAGCAAGCTGGCTATGTGATCGCGCTCGATGATTTCACTGTCAATGATCCCCGCCAACCGCTTACGGATTTTGCCGACATTCTGAAGATCGATCTCCGGCAGACCTCGATGGAGGACGCCGCCACAATCGTAAAGCGTTATGGTCCTTGGCGCTGCCGCATGCTCGCGGAAAAAGTTGAAAGCCGCGAAGAGTTCATCGCTGCCAAAGCCGCGGGATTCGTCTATTTTCAGGGCTATTTTTTTCGGAAGCCAGAAGTGCTTCGCGCCAAGGAAATCCCTGCCAACCAGCTTAACTATGTACGTCTGCTGCAGGCTGTCTCGAAACCCGAGCTACAGGTCAGCGAACTCGAAGCTCTGATCAAGACGGAAGCGTCGGTTTGCTACCGCTTGCTGCGTTATCTCAACTCGGCAGTATTTTCCATGCAGAATGAAGTGCACTCCATCCGGCACGCCCTGACACTACTCGGAGAGCGGGAGGTGCGCCGCTGGATCCGCCTTGTGGCAACACTGACCGCTGGCGAAAAAAAATCAACGGAACTGGTGATCACCGCCATGGTGCGCGCCCGCTTTTGTGAGTTACTTGCCCCTCGCGTGCCTCACGGAGAATCGGACTTATTTCTCATGGGACTGCTCTCGATGATTGACGCCATCCTGGAAGTTCCTATGGCCCGTATTCTCGAGACTATTCCCGTGGACCATGAGACCAAGCAGGTGCTTCTCGGCACTGCCAGTTCTCTTCGGCCCCTGTACCAACTCATGCTTGCTCGCGAATCGGGTGATTGGGAAGCCACCGCCGACTGCGCGCGCCAGCTCGGATTGAGCGACAGCGAAGTCGCGGAGGCCTATTGGCATGCTCTCCAGTGGGTTCGCCAGATGAATGCGGTGTAGGCGTGGATCAAGATAATCTTCCAACCTGTCTCCTTCGGGTGTACACTTTGTCAGCTTTATCCTGCGCGTTGGAGTGTTCCCATGAAAAACATTTACCTGGCAGTTCTGGCCGTTGTGTGTCTTGTTCCCGAGCTAGCTTTCCCCCGGCTCGCAAATGCCGAAGGCAAAACCCGGACCTACTTTGTCGCGGTAGATGAAATCGAATGGGACTACATGCCGATGGGCGTTGACCAGATGATGGGCATGCCTTTCGATCGCATGTCAATGATGTGGGCCGAAAAAGGTAAGAACCGAATTGGCAGGGTCTATCGCAAGGCGGTTTATCACGAATACACCGATTCGAGTTTTGCCACCATCAAGAAGCGCGCGCCAGAGTGGGAGCATCTTGGACTGCTCGGCCCTGCGATGCATGCCGAGGTCGGCGACACCATCCAGGTCTTTTTCAAGAACAATGGGACTCAGAGCTACAGCATGCATCCCCACGGAGTCTTCTACGAAAAAAATTCCGAGGGTTCCTACTACAATGACGGTGCCAACGACCCAACTCACAACGGGCTGGTCGCCCCCGGTGCAACCCACACTTACATCTGGAAGGTACCGGAACGCGCCGGCCCCGGACCCAACGATCCCAGCTCGGTTGTCTGGCTTTACCATTCGCACAACTCTCATCACGCGCAAAGGCATGGCCCGTCCCGATGGCACTCCCAAAGATGTGGATCGCGAGTTTGTGACCGCTTATTTCCTCATCGACGAAAACAACAGTTGGTATTTGGACCACAACATTAAGACCTACACCAGCGACCTGAAAAGCGTGAATAAACTCGAAAGCGCTCCGGCCGACTTAGATGGCAATTTTTCTCTGATCGGAAGCGGCTTTGTCACAGCCAACATTCGCCTAACCATTAATGGCTATCTGTTCGGCAATATGCCCATGATGACGATGCACAAGGGCGACCACGTGCGCTGGTATCTAGTCAGCCTGGGTAACGGATTTAATTTCCACACGCCGCATTGGCACGGAAACGTGGTTACGGTGAACGGATCGCGCACCGACGTCGTATTGCTTTCTCCCGCGCAGATGGTGACCGCGGACATGGTCCCGGATAATGTGGGTACCTGGATGTATCACTGCCATGTGAGCGAGCACATGCAGGCGGGAATGATGTCGCTTTACCAAGTCTTGCCATAGGCCGATTAGAGTTACTTCTGTGTAAAACTCAGGTGAGTTACCCCTTGCGCCTTGTTGGCGGGAGCGGTACCATAATTATGTTCCCAGCGGCCATGCCCCCTGGCTGGCCTCCCGCGCCGTTCGGCTCTAGGCGCTTAATGGATACAGATAAATTTTAGAGTTTCCGCCGCGATGGGTTTTTCACATACGTGCATCTGCACAACCAGAACTAACGCTCAGCAGCGGTGGAACGACGGCCGTGAAACGGGTCCCCTTCGGGCGGACTAAATAGGACTTAGCAAAAACAATATGAATGCAGGACCAGGACGCCCCTCCGGTGGAGGAGGGAGAAACAGGCGGCGGCGTGGTCGTCGCCCTAAAGGCGGAACTCCCACAGGCCGCCCCGGCCGCGATCAACAACACAGTGGCGTTTACAGCGCTCCGATGGACCATAGTTATCGTGCCGCCATGTCGGGCGGCAACAATGGCTCCCGTCCTGGGCGCGCTCGGCCGGGTTTTGCTACGAACTATCCGCAACCCGAACCCGAGCCGCTACCCCTGCGCGAGGATGCCACGCCGCGAATTTTTGGCTTCGTTGACGATCTTTTCTTCCAGGCCAAGATTCAGGAAACCGCTCGCAAGCTGAATGTGAAAGTCGAATTCATGAAAAGCGAGCACGACCTCACCGAACGGCTCAAACAAAACGGGGAAGAGAAGCCCTCGCTGATCATCTTCGATCTCAACATTGCGAGCGTGAAGCCACTCACTCTGATTCCAAAACTCAAGAGCAAGTTGAAGAAGGGGACTTCCGTGATCGGGTTCTTATCCCACGTGCAGGGCGACCTGAAACTGAAAGCCCACGAAGCCGGATGCGACATGGTTTTGCCGCGGTCGGCGTTTTCCCAGAATCTGCCGCAGTTGCTCCGTCGGCACGGTGCTCCCCAAGAAGAAGCAGTGAATTAACTAACTCGGGAAATGAAAGTGCACGTCCTGGCGTGAGCTGATGGCCACTCCATCCACCGTGGCAGGTTTGAAGCGCCAGTTCCGCAGTGTCGCGATCACCTTCTCATCGATATCCTGCTGCAACGATTGCAGAACTCGCGTCTCCGTCACATTCCCTTGTTCGTCAATCGTGACTTCCACAATGACGTCGCCTTGAAGTCCTCGCGC
>WNGL01013187.1_pt1 | contig 19385 bp, 16 predicted proteins | sample 5400591 | NCBI WGS metagenome assembly WNGL01 (sample SAMN13153377, study PRJNA577476) | soil metagenome | isolation source: 80 cm soil or saprolite under Garry oak tree replicate 1 | place: USA:California | collected 2016-06-15 | reverse complement strand
GGATTACGAAAAAGGTCGCATTGATGCAATCTTCAAGAGCTTTACACCGGCGCTGACATTTTGGATCGCGTCACGCAGCTCTCGCTTGAGGAACATTCTTCACCTATTCAGGAAGTCGCGATTACTTAACCTCCTTTATAGCGCGAGTGTCCCAAGATAGCGGCTCGCCACCTCTTCAACTGTACAGAAATAGGTCTTTGAAATAAGCTGGCAAAGAGCTGGCCGAAACCTTCTTGGGCTCTACTACAGGCCATTTTGGTTAGCTCTATCTTTGAGACGCAGACGTTGAGCAGAGATGCTGCCGGGAAAGAGTTGTCGTTCTCTAACCGGGCTCACTCGGTGACAGACGTGCGCACGAGTGACAAAAACTCTCGCCAACTATCTTGAATACTTAAGCTTTTCCTGCGGTACCTTTATTCATTCTTGAAAATACTCCACATCAGCTCAGCTCAAACACTCGGCGGCGGAGAAAGACACCTGGCCGACCTCGCCAACGCGCTCGTCACTCGCGGTCATGAAGTGTTTGCAGTAGTCCGGCCCGGTTCCCCGCTAATAGCGGAGCTTACCGGACTGCCGCGCGAAAATATGTCTACCCTGCCCTTGAGAAACGCCCTGGACGCGCCCAGTGCGCGCAGCCTCGCCCGTTTCATTCGCAAACACGAGATTGAGATCGTTCACGCACACATGGCCCGCGACTACCCGCTCGCTTCATACGCCGTGCGGCGAAATCCTGGCGCCAAGCTGGTAGTCACCCGTCACGTGCTTTTTCCTCTCAATCGGCTCCACTCAATAACGCTCTCTCACGCTGCACGCGTTATTGCCGTTTCAGAAGCCGTTGCACGTCAGCTTCGCGCACAAGGGCTCGTGCCTCGAGAGAGAATTGTTGTCGTTCCGAATGGGATCGATGTTCAGAGGTTCGAGAACGCAAGGTCACAATTCGATCGCATAGGGTTTTGCCGACGCTGGAAGATTCCGGCGGATTGTTTACTGGTCGGCGCCGTCGGCGAAATCAAATCGCTCAAAGGGCACGAAGACTTCGCGCGCGCGGCGGCAATTGTCGCCCGTCGCTTTCCCAACGTTCATTTCTTGATTGCCGGAAAGGATTCTTCGCGAACCGGAGAACATCGCGCCGCACTGGAAGACGTAATCGCGAAACTCGATCTCGGGGGTCACGTTCATCTGGTCGGCTGGCTTGCCGACGTTGCGCAGTTCTATTGCGCGCTCGATGTTCTTGTCTCCGCGTCGCACACCGAATCATTTGGTTTGGCGATCGTTGAAGCAATGGCTTGCGGCACGGCCGTGGTTGCAACTGAGACGGAAGGCGCTAGAGAGATCATCCAAAACGGAGAATCCGGTTTGCTTGCGCCTATCGGAGGGATAGAAGCTCTGGCCAGGGCCGTGATGTCTTTGCTCGAGGACGAGACCATGCGGCGTCAACTTCGTGTGTGCGCTCGCCAGGCGGCGCAGAAGCGTTTCAGTCTGGAGCGGATGGTGGATGCAACCGAAACGATCTATCGCGAAAGTCTTGCGACACCATAGCCACAAGTGACATAGAGCCGCAGAGAGTCTGGCTATCAGAGCCTGTCGATCTTTGCCGCGAGGATGAAATCACTTTCAGTCAGGCCGTCAATCTTGTGAGTCCAGATCGTGATCTCGGCCCGGCCCCAGCCGAAGCAGATGTCCGGATGGTGACCCTGCTCCTCGGCGAGTTCGCCGACGCGACTGACAAACTCCTGCGCCCCGCGGAAGTTCGGAAACTTGTAAACCCTCTTCAGATGATGTTCGTTGACCGCTTCCCAGCCGTCCAGTTGAACGAGCAGATTCGCGATCTGCTCGCCCTTCAACGGCGGCACGCCACCGCGACACGGAATGCATTCACGACTTGCTAGCTCTGCCATCATTCATTCTCCGAAAAGTTTCTGCACGATGCCGTAGCGAGAACCTCACGCCTTCTTCAACAACGCAATCTGTCCCGCATGATAAAGATCGTGTTGAATCACGCCGTGCAGCGTGATGTAAACCGAACGCATGCCATCCAGAATCGGTTCATCCAGCCTTGACTCTTCCAGACCAGTAATCGCGTCGTACAGTTTACTATGCCCAATCCTTAACTCCTCTATCGTTCGCTGCCAGGCGGCCTCGCTGGTGTCGTTGACCGGAGGAAAGTTTTCTTCTTCCGGGAGCTCCGCGCGATCACCTTCAAGTCTCCTTCTACCCGCGTTTTCCCACGCGGCAATAAATTGGACGCGCCGCCGCTTGTTGCGCGTTTACATCACGCAGTAATTCGAGCACCGCCGGCCCGTGCCACGCCTCGCCCTCGAAAGCGCGCTGCAATTCTCCCCGGATTCTTTCGACTTCACTCGCCATTCGTTTACCCTCCCGTTTGATCTGGGGCAATTAATTCTTCCAACTCGGCTTTTGTTGCTTCACGTTCCGCAAACAATTTCGCCAGCGCTGACGGCAGGGCGACGTTGTCTGCCTGCGCCGGATCGAATCCTCGCTTGCGCATCTCATTCGCAAACCTGGCGTCCAGCTCGCTTAGTCTCTTCTCAAGCTCGATCCTGTTTTCAAGCGCTGACATGTGACCAGTATTCTACCGCACTTTGAGTCAGAGTTTCCGGACTTGCTAAGACAATGCGCAACCGGATAGTCTTTAGCCTTAAGCCTTCAGCAATTGAGCAATCAGATTGGCATTCATCGGGAGGATCCGTGGCGGTTATTCGTCCTTTTCGCGCTCTGCGTCCGCCTGCTGACCGGGCGCAGCAGGTAGCCAGCGTTCCTTACGACGTCGTCAACACCGAAGAGGCGCGCGCCCTGGCGGCAAACGATCCCTTGAGTTTCCTGCACGTCTCGCGCGCAGAGATAGATTTGCCTGACGACACCAACATCTACAGCGACGCCGTTTATCGGCGGGCGCTCGATAATTTCGAAAAGCTTACAAAAGAGTGTCCGCTCGAGACGGAAGAGTTTCCGAGCATCTATCTCTACCGCCTGATCATGGGTGAGCACGAGCAGATCGGAGTCGTCGCTTGTTGTTCAATCGATGAATACGACAAGGATTTGATCAAGAAGCACGAGCGTACGCGTCGCGACAAGGAAGACGATCGCACGCGCCACATGCTGATGCTGCGGGCGCAGACCGGTCCGGTTTTTCTGACCTATCGCGCGCATCGGGACATCGATACGATGGTGATGGAAACGACGATGACCAATGCGATCTTCGACTTCGTCGCCGATGATCGTATTCAGCATACGATCTGGCGCGCGCCCGATCCGGTGCGTTTCGTTCAGGCGTTTCGCGAAGTTCCGTCCCTCTACGTCGCCGACGGCCACCATCGCGCCGCCAGCGCCAGTCGCGCGCGGGCCGAGTTAAGAGACCAAAGCTTTGGGCACACGGGTGACGAAGAATACAACTTTTTCCTGACGGTAATATTTCCCGACGACCAGTTACAGATACTTCCATACAATCGCGTCGTTCGCGAGTTGAATGGACTATCGAAAGAAGGATTTCTCGGCCGCATTCGAAACAGCTTCGACGTAAAGGAAGACGCGAGTCCCGTTCCTCCAGAGCGCGGACGCTGGAGCATGTATCTTGAGGGACGATGGTATGGCCTGAATCTATCTGACAACACTTCAAAGCCAGAGGGAGTCGTGGCCTCGCTTGATGCCAGCGTGCTTCAGGACCGCTTGCTCGACCCGATCCTGGGCATCCAGGACATTCGCACCGACAGGCGGATAGACTTTATCGGTGGGATTCGAGGAACTGCGGCACTCGAGCGGTTGGTCAATGAAGGCCAGGCGGCGGTTGCGTTCTCGCTTTACCCGACGACGGTCGTGGATCTCATAAAAGTTTCTGACGCCGGCGAGATCATGCCGCCAAAGTCAACGTGGTTTGAACCGAAGCTCAGGGATGGGTTGTTAATTCACCCGATCTAGTTTGCGAAAACTGTCATGCTGGTTCTAGTCGCCGACAAATTCGAACAGTCCGGCCGCGATGGTTTGCTGGCCATTGGCTGCACAATCTCCTATCAGCCCGATCTGAAAGACGACTCGCTGGCGAGTGCGATCGGAAATGAAAAGCCCGATGTGTTGGTGGTGCGCGGAACAAAAGTAACCGAACCGATGCTGGACGCCGGCCCAGTCAAGCTGGTAGTGCGGGCGGGCGCGGGCTACAACACGATCGACGTGGCCGCGGCATCAAAGCGCGGTATCTACGTCTCTAACTGCCCCGGCAAGAACTCGATCGCTGTGGTCGAACTTGCGTTTGGCCTCATTCTGGCTCTGGATCGTCGCATTGCCGACAACGTCATTGCATTGCGGCGCGGCGAGTGGAATAAGAAAGAATTTTCCAAGGCTCGCGGTCTATATGGTCGCACGCTTGGGTTGATCGGCCTGGGAAAAATCGGACAGGAGATGATTCCGCGCGCGCGCGCCTTTGGTATGCCGGTGGTCGCGTGGAGCCGCAGCCTCACTCCGGAGCGTGCGCCGATACTCGGCGTTGAATACAAGACAACACCCCAGGAAGTCGCCCGCGCGGCGGACATTGTCAGCATCCATCTGGCTCTGAAGCCGGAAACGAAGTTGTTCATCGGCGCGGACACCTTCAATTCAATGCGCGCAGGCGCGTACTTCATCAACACGTCGCGTGGCGAAGTGGTGGACCAGGCCGCTCTTGTTAACGCGTTGCAGACGCGCGGCATTCGCGCTGGGTTGGATGTTTACGCGGCGGAACCGACCTCGGGCGCCGGCGAATTTACCGACGAGATCGCGAAAGAAACAAATCTCTATGGCACGCATCACATCGGCGCTTCAACTGATCAGGCCCAGGAGGCGATTGCGTCTGAAACCGTGCGCATCATTCGAGAATTCAAAGAAACCGGAAAGGTTCCGAACGTAATCAATCTCGCCCGGCACACGCCCGCCACACACCGTCTGGTCGTGCGTCACTTGGATCGTCCCGGCGTGCTGGCCAGCGTGTTGGACGCGATCAAGGCTGAAGAGATCAACGTTCAGGAAATGGAGAACATCGTCTTCGAAGGCGCCGCCGCCGCCGTCGCGCGCATCAATCTCGACAGAGCGCCATCAGGCGAGATGCTCGACCGGGTGCGTCAGAATAATGCTGACGTGATTGAATTGGGTGTGTTGGAAATAGGTTAGCCAAATGAAGCGTTGAATCCGCTTAGGAACACGGCGCACAAGCTCAGAACGTTCATTGCACGCTAATTCGATGCGAGCGTTCGCTCGACGAGGGAGATTTCCAGCGCCGAGTCCCGCAGGGACGATCGGAAATAGCCCAGCGATTCATCGCTGGGAACCGGATAAGAGTTAACCTTAGAGAGTCCCGTAAGGGACGAAAGGAGCCCTCACATGCATTCGTTTACGAGTTGCCTTGTGCATTGCGTCTTCAGCACCAAAGAGCGGCGCCGACTCATCACGCCAGTACTGCAGGAAAGGCTCTGGCCCTACCTCGGCGGTATAGGGCGAGAGCACAAGATAAAGATGCTTGCGGTTGACGGAGTTGAAGACCACGTCCATGCGTTGTTATCGATTCCGGCGACACTGCCAATCGCGAAGGCTGTTCAGCTCTTAAAGGGCAACTCATCAAAATGGATTCATGAGACTTTTCCGGATCAGCGCCTTTTCGGATGGCAGGAAGGTTATGGAGCTTTCAGCATCGGCATGTCGGGCGTCGAGGAAACCACGGCATACATTAGAAATCAAAAGGAACATCATCGCTCGCGCTCTTTCAAGGAAGAGCTGATCGCGTTTTTAGATAGGCACGGGATAGAATACGAAGATTGGATGCTTAATTGATTCTTTCGTCCCTGCGGGACTGGTTAATCCTTGACTGAACTTCTCCCAGCGATAAATCGCTGGGCTATTTCCGGTCGCCCCTGGCGGGGCTGTATACGATGAACAGCACACTCATCACCGGCGCATCGAGCGGAATTGGCGAGGCCTTCGCGCGCAAGCTGGCCGCGCAGGGTCGCAACGTTCTGCTGGTGGCGCGCTCGGAAGATAAACTGATCACGCTGTGCAACGGGTTGGGTCGACTCAATAGTATTCGCGCGCAGCACGTTGCGATGGACCTCTCTATGCCCGAGTCGCCGGCGCGTTTGTTCGACGAAGCAGAGAAACGCGGGTTGGTCATTGATACGCTCATCAACAATGCGGGCTTTGGCGCGATGGCTGAGTTCGACGAGATTGATCTCGCGCGCCAGTTGAATATGATCGATCTGAATGTAAAAGCACTAGTCGAGTTGACGTATCGTTTTCTTAAGCCTATGCGTGAGCGCAAACAGGGCACCATCATAAACGTTGCTTCAACCGCCGCGTTTCAGCCGGTGCCATTCATGGCCAACTATGCCGCGACAAAAGCTTTTGTGCTTTCGTTCTCGGAGGCTTTGTGGGAAGAGAACCGGCGCTACGGAATCAAAGTCATGGCGTTGTGTCCCGGTGTCACAAATACAAACTTCTTCGAAGCCGCACACGGTCGGAAGCCACCGGCGCGTGTCGCTCAGACTCCCGAAGAAGTTGTGGATGCCGCACTCAGCGGCCTGCGCCGCAGCAAGAGCCACATAATTTCCGGTTGGACTAACTACTTCATGGTTGAAGCAGAGCGTCTGGCGCCGCGTTCGCTGATTGCGCGCGTCGCCGGGCGCATGATGCGATCGCAATACGGCAAGAACAGCGGAGGAGAAGAATGACGGAGCGAATCTTTAACTTCAGCGCCGGGCCGGCGGTATTGCCCCTGCCGGTTTTGGAAGAAGCGCAACGCGATTTGCTGGCGTTGCCCGGCCTCGGCATGTCGGTGATGGAGATTAGCCACCGCTCCAAAACCTTCGAAGAGATCGTCAAACAAGCCGAGGCGGGAATTCGCGAGCTGCTACGCATTCCCGAGAATTATCATGTTCTTTTCCTTCAAGGCGGCGCGAGCCTGCAGTTCTCAATGGTGCCTTTAAATTTCCTGCCGCATGACGGCAGCGCTGACTACCTACTGACGGGCAGTTGGGGCAAGAAGGCGCTTAAAGAAGCGAAGAAGTCAGGCACCATAAACGTCGCGGCCACAATGGCCGACGGAGGATTCTCTCGTGTGCCCGGCGCAGACGAAATCAAACTCGATCCGCGGGCGGCTTACGTTCATATCACTACCAACGAAACCATCGAAGGCGTCGAGTGGAAACAGGAACCTGAGGTTGGTGGCGTGCCGCTTGTCGCCGACGCTTCATCAGACATACTTTCGCATCCGATTCCGGTCGAGAAATACGCACTTATCTATGCCGGCGCGCAAAAGAACATGGGCCCTAGCGGCGTAACGCTCGTGATCATTCGTGACGATCTGCTAAAGCGCATACCTGACGGCCTTCACACGATGCTCGACTATCGCACGCACGTCGATGGCAAATCACTCTATAACACACCAAACACCTGGGGCATTTACATTCTCAACCTCGTGTGCAAGTGGCTGAAAGACAAAGGCGGCCTCGCCGCGATGCAACGCGAGAATGAAGAGAAAGCGAGGATGCTCTACGACGCAATTGATGCCACAGACTTTTACCGCGGTCACGCTGATCCGGATTCTCGTTCGATCATGAACGTGACTTTCCGTCTTCCCTCTGAGGAACTCGAGAAGAAGTTCACCGCCGCAGCGACCGCGCAAAGGCTCGATGGTTTGAAGGGGCATCGATCGGTCGGCGGTATTCGCGCCTCCATATACAACGCGTTTCCCCGCGCAGGCGTCGCAGGGCTAGTCTCGTTTATGAAAGAGTTTGAAAGGAATAACGGTTAGCCACCTTCGATTCTCACGAACAGCCAACGCGGTCTTTGGAGGTAACTCCACGATGCGTCCCAAGGTTTCCAGCCTGAGTGTGAGCGCCCTACTGCTCGCGTCTCGTTTCCGGTCGGCATTCGGGCAGGAAGCTACCCAGGCGGTCCGGTTTAAGCCGGAGATCAAGCGCGTAGCAGTCTTTAAGAACGGTTACGGCTCACCTATCGCGAGTCGGCACCGATGACGAATACGATCTAATCACGGTGGAAGCCACTATCAAGTTGCGCAACCTGAGGCGGCAACCAGCCGACATGGTCATCCGTCGCACGCTCACAGGCGCGGTTGAGGAAGTCTCGGACAAGGGCGTGGCGACGCGCGAGGCGCTTTGATCTGCAATCCGTTAACCCGCGCACTAATCTCAAGTGGGAACTGAATCTTCCGCCGGGTGAGAAAGAGCTGCGCTACGTTTACAAGGTTTACATCAGACGTTAACCTATTCCTGCCAGAAAATCTTGACTTGGCGAAACAAAGCCGTGGCGCGAGAATTGGGATTGCGTCGATGAACACCTGCGCGAAAAATTTCTCAAACGAGACAAGCTCGCAGCCAAATAACGAAACGATCATTCTTCGCGTCAGTGAAAATGGCGCAAACACGCGTCTCGATGCCTATCTCGCCGCGCACATTCAAGGCTGGAGTCGCGCCCGGCTGCAACGACTGATTGAAGATGGCGACGTGCTGGTTGATGGTCGGGCGGCAAAGCCGTCGCACAAGCTGCGCGCTGATGACGAGATCGAAGTTGAGCTGACATCGCCCCCATCAACCGCGTTCATTCCAGAGAATATTCCAGTCGAGATCATTTACGAAGATGACGATCTGATTATTGTTAACAAACCTGCGGGCATGGTTGTTCATCCGGCGGCTGGTAATCAATCGGGCACACTGGCCAACGGTCTTGCTTATCATTTTCAACAGCTCTCTTCGCGGGCAGGCCCGATTCGCCCCGGCATCGTGCACCGTCTCGACAAGGAGACGTCCGGACTGATGGTTGTCGCCAAGACCGAAGCCACTCACGAGAAACTCGCGGATCAGTTTCGCGCGCGCGAAGTCTTTAAGTCTTACGTTGCGCTGGTCCACGGAGTTCTCGTTAAGAGCACCGGGCAAATCAATCAACCCATTGCTCGCGATCCGCGCAATCGCATACGCATGGCTGTGGTGCGCGGCGGCCGCTCGGCTCTTTCGATCTATCGGGTTCGCAAAAGATACAACCGGTTCACGCTGCTTGATGTTGAGCTGAAAACGGGGCGGACGCATCAAATTCGGGTTCACCTGGCGTGGTTGAAACATCCGGTTGTGGGCGATGAGGTTTACGGCGGTGGGCGCGACAATACTGTTGCCGAGGCAAAGCTGCGGGCTAAAATTCGCAAGCTGGGCCGCCAGTGTCTTCACGCTGAAAAGCTTGGGTTCCGCCATCCGCGCACAAACACGCCCATGAGTTTCAGCGTTCCGCTGCCAGACAAGTTCACGGACCTCCTTCATGAGCTGGACGCAACAAAGCCATAAGCCACTGTCTGGTACCAGATCAGCCCAACCCGTCTCGCTCGATTTGTTTCGCCACGTCGACTGTGGTTTCATAGACTTTGTTGAAGCTGACCAAAATCAACACGGCTTCAAAGGGCAACAAGCGGGATACCCATTGCATCGAATCGACGCATCAGAAAAAAGGGCGACACCGCTTATCACGTTTGCTGAATCGATTATGAAGTCTTTAGTTTTTCGCCGGACTTTCATTGCAGCGGCTCTCTGCGCTGCGATTGCGCCGTTGACTGTGATTCGCGGTCAGCAGCCCAAGCCCAAGCCAACTCCGACGCCTCCGGCCGGGGAACAGGGGCCGGTGGAAATATTTATTCGACGCGTGCGCCTCCCGATTACAGTCGTCGACAAGAAAGGCGTATTCATCCCGGGTCTCAATAAACAGGACTTTCAGATTCTTGAAGACAAAGTGCCACAGGAGATTGAGACTTTCGCCAACGACATCGGCCAAACGGAACCGCTTTACGTTGGCGTCCTGATGGATACTTCTCCGTCGATCGCCGGCAAACTGAAGTTTGAGCAAGAGTCCGCGAAGAATTTTATCTACACGGTGGTTCGTCCGCGAAAGGACCGCGTCTTCTTTGCCACGTTTGACGACCAGATAAATCTACGGCAGGACTTTACTGACAAGCTCGACCTGCTGGACAAGGCAGTAAACGGAATTAACAAGACCGGCAATCAGACCGCCCTTTATGACGCGATCTGGCAGTTCTGCGACGAGAAAATGCGATCGGTTTCAGGCCGCAGAGTTTTGGTCATAATCACCGATGGCGAGGATACCTATAGCCGCGCGAATCTTTTGGACGCCGTCGAAATGGCCCAGCGAACAGAGACAACCCTCTTCGCGATCTCTACCAAGGCTGGGTTTTCGAGCGCAGTGCCCGGCGTGGAGATGGGGGAGATTAAGGACGCGAAAGATCGCGATCTGGTGAAGCTGGCTGAGGAAACCGGCGGAACGGCGTTCTTTACCGGTGATATGCTTTCGCTTGAGCGTTCGTTCACCAAGATAGCCAGGGAGCTCCGGGCCCAGTACCTCGTGACTTACAAACCAACCAACAATCAGTACGATGGCAGCTATCGGCGCATCGATGTCAAGCTTGCCAATGGCCGCGGTGATTTGAAAGTGAGAACTAAGCGAGGCTACAAGGCGATTGCCGATACGGTGAAACCTTGATGAGTTGAATAACGGTCGCCGGACAATCTTGTTCGGCGCGCTGGGAAGAATAAATGCTTTTTGGAAAAGTCATAATCAGTTCGCTTGGGTTGGTTTTACTTACCTCGATGGTTTTGGGTGGGTCAGGATCGTTGACACTTGCTCAGAATCCATCGGCTCAGACAACGCCTCAAGCTGAGAGTCAGCCGCCACAGACCACTGGGTCGCAACAACAACCTTCGCCTTCATCGACACCGAAACCGAAGCCAAAAGATGAAGAGGCGCCCGGGCAGTCAGACGAAGTAATTCGCGTTGAAACCAATCTCACCAACATCTTTTTCACCGCCGAGGACAAACATAAGCGCTTTATCTCTACGCTCAAACAAGATGACATACGCGTCTACGAAGACGGTCAACCTCAGCAGATCTTCACGTTTCAACAAAACACGGACCTGCCCCTCTCGCTCGCTATTCTTATAGACACAAGCGCATCGGAGGAGCGCACACTACCAGAAGAGAAGTCCGCGGCCCGGGAGTTTATCGAGTCTGCTCTGCGTCCTAATCGAGACGAAGCCGCGGTCGTTTCTTTTACCGGCGAAGTAACGCTCGAGCAGGGATTCACGGGCAGTATCGAACGGCTGCGACGGGCGATCGACAAAGTCGAGTTTGTGCCTCCATCAGGTTACATTGGTGGAGGAATTGTGGTTCCCACGACGCCCCCTATCTCCGGCACAAACCAGATCATGGCGGCCGCAACGGCTATCTGGGACGCGGTTTGGGCCACCTCAAACGAATTGCTCTCTGAATCCGCGGAGCACACTCGACGCGCGATCATTCTGTTGACGGACGGCGATGACACTATTAGTCAGATGTGCACTTCGTAAGATTACTGACCAGACTGGAGGACGCGCCTACTTTCCGCGCAATGAACGCGAGCTCAGGGAAGCCTTCACCCAGATCCAGCATGATCTGCGCGAGCAGTATCTGGTGGCGTATTCACCTACAAACAAGACCCGGGATGGCTCCTATCGTCGCATCCAGGTAGAAATCATCAACCCTGAGCTCAAGAAAGAGGCCCTTAGGCTTAACTACCGGCAGGGCTACTTTGCCAAAGTCCCGGATTCTGGTGCGTCAACTCCTGCCCGGAAGAAGCCTTAACAACTCCCCAGTCGGCTTCACTGCTCTGCTTTAGGCGCGTAATTTCCTGATTTTTGGGTTGAATTCCTCATGACAAACTCTGGCCAACTTTGTTATACTCGCTGCTTGCGGTTGCAGCCTGACCGCCTCCTCTGGGTGTCGTAGAGCCCGCTCATCGGCTAACTGACGCACAACTTTCGTCGTAACCAAGCTTTCCAACGAACTGCCGCGCGGTAGTTCTAATCGCGCGCGAACTTTATGAGAACAGACTGCAATGAGCGCCGAGCCGTCCTGGTCGTCGATGACGACGAAAAGGTATTGGAACTCCTTGTCGAAATGCTCCAGCAGGAAGGTTATGATGTCGCGTCTGCGAGAGATGGTGGTCGCGCTCTTGAGTTGATGTCTTCGTTTAAACCGGACGTCATCATCAGCGACGTCGTCATGCCAGTCATAGACGGGATCGCGTTATGCCGGCGACTCAAAGACGATCCTCGCACGGCCAACATACCGGTACTGCTAATCAGTGGCATTCGCACGTCGGACATTGACACGTTGGAAGGCCTGACCGCGGGAGCCGACGACTACCTCGACATACCGTTTCGACACGAAGAGTTGTTGGTCAAAGTGGCCCGGCTGGCAGAGCGCCATCGCGTAGAAAAGCACTATCGCGAAATCGTTGAGCAGGCCGTTGACATAATCTACTCACGTGACATGGATGGCTACCTCACCAGTATCAATGACGCGGGCGCCCGTTTCTTCGGACGAAGCGTTGCCGAGTTGGTCGGCACGCACCTGAGTGAACTCATTGGTGCTGAGACGGCAACGAAGGACATCGCGGAAACGAAAGACTGCACATCAGACTTGCCTTTACGCTCGCTTCATTGCCTGAAAGATGTGCAAGGAAAACCGCGGTATCTGGAAGGCGTGATCTCCGTGGAACGGAACAGTGCGGGTGAGCCGGCCAGAGTGCGTGGGGTTGTTAGAGACGTCACGGAGCAGAAGCAGATCGAAGAGGCATTAAGAGAGAGCGAGGCGCGGTATCGGATCGTCGCAGAGACGGCTTCAGATGCGATTATTACGGTTGATGAATCAAGCACCATCATGTTCGTCAATTCAGCGGCGGTGAAGATCTTTGGATATAGCGTCCCCAAAATGATTGGAGCCTCGCTGACGATGTTGATGCCTGAGTGCTTGCGTCATGTTCACCGGGCCGGAATAAAACAGTACTGCGAAACGGGTCGCAAACACATCGCCTGGGAAGCTGTTGAAGTTCCCGGACTGCACGAGAGCGGGCAGGAAATTCCGCTAGAGATCTCATTTGGCGAATTCCTTACGAATGGCAAGCGGGTTTTCACCGGCATCATCCGTGACATCACCGAGCGCAAGCGGATGGAGGCAGAGCGCGAAGTCATCTATCAGATCATCCAGGGCGTCAATGTAACACCTGATCTGGATGAACTGCTTAAACTCATCCATCACTCGATCAGCAAGCTCCTTTACGCCGAGAATTGCTTTGTCGCGCTTCACGACCCCGAAACCGACTTTATCAATTTTGAGTTTTGGGCCGACAAATTCGATCCTGTCCCGTCACCGCGCCCTGTGGGCAACAAAGGCTTCAGCAGCTATGTGCTGCGAACGGGCAAGCCTTTATTGTTGACAGAAGAACTTACCACTCAAATGTATGAGCGAGGGGAAGTCGAAAAGAGCGGGACCGATTCACCTTCCTGGCTGGGTGTACCGCTGCGCACGCCCTCGCGGACCATCGGCGTACTGGCTGTCCAACACTATGAAATGGAGCATGCATATAGCGAGCGAGATCTGGAATTCCTAACATCAGTGGGAAGCCAGATCGCCCTCGCGATCGAGCGCAAGCGCGCAGAGGAAGCGCTGCGCCAGCGGGAAGCCCAGTACCGCCGGCTTGTTGATCAAATTCCCGGCGCGGTTTGGACAGCCGATGAGCATGGGAATGTCGTATTCTTCAGCGAGAGGATCACTACGCTCTTTGGCTACACGCCTGAGGATTGTTATCACGATGGCGCCCAACTCTGGTTCGAGAGTATGCACCCCGCCGACAGAGAACGTGTCCAGGAGGCCTATGCCAGGTTCTTCACTGAGAACCAGCCATACAATGTCGAATACCGCGTGCACCACCGCGACGGTGAATGGGTGTGGTGGCACGATCGGGCTGTCGCTATCTACGAAAAGGACGGTGTTAAATACGCTGACGGTCTGCTCTCGGATATCACCGAGCGCAAGCGCGCGGAAGAGGCGCTAAGAGAGAGCGAGGACGGCTATCGCGAGCTGTTTGAGAATGCGAACGACATCATTTATGCGCATGACCTGAAAGGTAACTTCACTTCGCTCAACACGGCAGGGGAACGGATCACTGGTTACTCGCGCGAAGAAGCCAAGCATATGAATATCGCCGACGTTCTGGCTCCGGAATACCTCGATCTGGCTCGTCAGATGATTGGCCAGAAAAAACGGGGACAGGTTGCCTCGGTCTATGAGTTGGAAATCATAACGAAGGACGATCGCCGCGTCCGATTGGAGGTGAGCACGAAGCTCATCTACAAAGATCGATTACCGATAGCAGTGCAGGGCATTGCGCGCGATCTCACCGACCGCAAACGTTCGGAAGAGGCGCTCCGCGAGAGCCAGACCTTCTTTCACGGCTTCATGAACAACAGCCCGGCCATCGCGTTCATGAAGGACGAAGAGGGTCGTTACGTATACGTCAATGAGCCGTTTGAGCGTTTCTTTGGCCAGCAGCTAACCTTCCTTCGCGGGAAAAGAAGCTTTGATTGGTTGCCTGAGAATACGGCGAAGGAAACTCACCAACACGACCTCGAGGTCCTCGCAACCGGGAAACCCGAGGAGATCGTCGAAACCGTCCCCTTGCCGGATGGCTCCCTGCACCACTGGCTGGTTTTCAAATTTCCGATGATTGATGGTTCCGGTCGGCGGTTCGTAGCCGGGGTTGGGGTTGACATCACGGAACGGCGGAGCGCGGAAGAAGCGCTTGCTCAGCAGGCCGAGCGCGAGGCTTTGACGCACCGCATCTCGCAGGCGGTGCGGCGTTCGCTCGATAGTTCTGAAATCTTTAAGACGGCCGTTCGCGAACTGGGTTCACACCTGAGCGTCGATCGCTGTTCATTATTTATTAAAGACGAAAGAGCAAATCGAGCGGTCAACGTAGCCGAGTATCACGCCGCCGGAGTGGAGCCGGCGGGCAGGGACTTCGATCTGGCGTCACTGCAGCGTCTGATGGAGGAGTTGGACCACAATGGAGTGCTCGCGTTTGATGACGCCGCTCACGATGCAATCATATCCGAGTTTTACGATTGGCTTTTGAGCAAGGCCAGCGTTCGCTCAATCATGTACGTGGCTATTCGCGTTGGGGACGACGTGCCGGCGGCGTTTGTACTCTCGACGACCCGAGCCGCCCGCCATTGGAGTGAATCTGACATCGCCCTGGCAAGAGCGGTGGCCGATCAAACAGGAATTGCAATTCGTCAGGCGCAGCTTTATCAGAAAGCCGAGGCGACATCGACCCGCGAAGCCTTAGCCAACAACCTCAGTTTGGCAATCCGCGCCTCACTTAGCCTGTCCGAAGTGCTTAACACGGCAACGCACGAACTCGGACGCGCGCTGGCTGCCTCTCGCGTTCGTCTCCATCTCTACAACTCCGAGAATCATGTTTCCACCGCCGAGCACGAATACGTCGCGCCCGGTTGCAACGGCATCGAGCCGATCGAATTGCGTTATGACGATCCCATCGGTCGGCATCTGAGGAATAACCCAAAGCCCATCGTCATTAATGACGGTTTGAACAATTCCGAGGGTCCATCGGCGTTCAAGGCGCTCATTCGCTCGCAGGCCGAGAAGCTTCAGCTCCGTTCACAGATTTATTACCCGCTGATGGTGAACGGCGTTTTCCGCGGTGCATTATGCATCAACCAGACCGACCGCATACGTTACTGGAGCGACGACGAACTGGCGCTGGTTGAATCAGTAGCCGCACAACTGGTCACCGGAATCGCGCAGGCCGAGTTGTTCGAAATGGTTGCGCGTGGCAAGGAGGAGTGGGAGACCACTTTCGACGCGATGTCCGACGGCATCTTCATTTTTGACCGCGCTGGCCGGTTAAGACGCGTTAACCGCGCTGGCGCCGGCATGGAGAACACCAGTCCGCGCGACCTGCTGGGCCGCAAATGCTGCGACATTCTAAGCACCAGCGCTGAAGTTGAGGAGTGCATTGTTGAGCAAGCTCTTTCCGAAGCGCGGAGCGTTACCGTTGAGATCACCCCCGAACGCCTCAATCGTCCGCTACTGGTGACTATTGAACCGGTGATAGATGAGTCAGGCAAGCCAACAGCTCTCGTTTGCACGGCGCGCGATCTTTCCGAATTGCGCAAGGTCGAGGCAGTCGCACGCGAACATCAATCACTGCTCACGAATATTCTCGAGAGCGCGCGCGAATCGATCTACGCGGTCGACACAGAAGGGCGCTTCCAGTGGTGTAACAGCGCGACTCTACGAGGGCTTGGCTACAAGCGGGAAGACTTTATCGGTCGGCATCTCCTGGACATGGTTTACGAGGGCGATCGCGAATTGGTTGGCAAAAAACTTGAAGACGCGCTAAAGGGTGAATCGCAGACGTATGAGATGCGCTATTTTGCCCGCGACGGAAAGCTGCGGTATGCGCGAGTCGACAAGTCGCCCCTGGTTGTCGAAGGCCGCACCACCGGCGTGCTCGGAATCGCCCGCGACATTACCGGGCAGAAAGAAGAGCGCGAACGCGCGGCGCGGGCAGACAAGTTGCGGGCCCTGGGCCAACTCGCCTCAGGGGTGGCCCACGACTTCAACAACTCGCTCGCCGCGATCCTTGGCCGCACACAGTTGCTTTGTCGCCAAACCAAAGACGATGCGCTGCTGCGCAATCTTGGGATCATTCAGACTGCCGCAGAGGACGCCGCCGCCACTGTGCGCCGCATTCAGACGTTCGCCCGCAAGTCTCCTGCAAAGGAGTTTGAGCTGCTCGAAGTTCGTGGCTTGCTGTACGACGCGGTCGAGATCACGCGAACGCGCTGGGAGAACGAGGCGCGCTTGCGCGGGCTCGATTACGACGTGACGCTTGACGCGGAAGCCGGTTTGCACACTTATGGCAGCGCTTCCGAGTTGCGCGAAGTTTTTGTAAACCTCATAGTCAATGCGGTAGACGCGATGCCGCAGGGAGGTCGGCTGGCGATTAGCTGCGCTCGCGAGGGAAATCGTTTGAGTCTCAGCTTCGCTGACAATGGCACAGGAATGCCGGAGGACGTTCGCGAAAAGATCTTCGAGCCTTTCTTTTCGACCAAGGGCGCTCACGGCACTGGACTCGGCCTCTCGGTCAGCTACAGCATTATCGAGCGGCATGAGGGCGTCATCAAAGTAGAGTCAGAAGTTGACCGTGGTACCACATTCACGATCGATATTCCGGCCGCGGAACTCGGCATTTCGGCCGTAAGCGCGCACAGCGATCTGCTGGAAGCGCCGCCGCTTTCCATCCTGGTGGTTGACGACGAACCTGCTGTGCGCGAGACGCTCGCGGACATGCTTGCGGCCTTGAAACACAACGTTCATAAGGCCGACGGAGGACGACAGGCCATCCGCAAACTGTCCAGCAGCGAGTTTGATCTCGTCTTCACTGACCTTGCGATGCCCGAGATGGATGGATGGGAAACGGCTCGCGAAATTCGTTTGCGTGCGCCGGACACTAAGATTGTTCTGGTCACCGGCTACGGCACGCACACCGCTCCGCCGCAGGGAGAGGATGGATTAGTTGATGGCATCATTGGCAAACCGTTCGACTTCAATCAGGTGGGTCAGGTGATCGCGCAAGTCTTCAAAGGGCGCAAAACGCCGGTACCAGAACCATTGCCCGTCAGCGTGTGACAGGTTGCTCGCGTTACGGATTCCCTCCCTCGTTTCGTCAGTTCAAACTCATCACGCCGGCGCTCGCGGTAAAGCCGACACCGAAGCCGACCAACACTGCGGGGCCGTTCCATTCGTTCTTTTCGGCCAGCATGAAGCCGGTTGATGCGCTCGAGAGGTTGCCGTATTTCTTCAGCACCTCGTACGAGCCATGAACTTTTGTGGAATCCTTTTCCAGATGGAGTTGTGAACAAACCCCGTCGAGGATCTTCTTGCTGCCGGTGTGAATCATGCAGTCGTCAACCTGGTTGAGATCGGAAACCGGTGAATCCGGATCTTCCAGCACCTGCTTCACCGTTGCGACGGCATAGTGCGCGCCGCGGTTGGGCACATTGGGCTTCATGAAGTATTGGGCCCTTCCCTTGAGCAGTGGATGCGAGCTGTTGGCAGTCATCGTCAGCAGGTCGACATCTTCAGGCTCGTCATTGGTCAAATGAGAGATTGGGCCAAAGGCGGGCTTTCCTTCTTCCCTGCCTATGAGCAGCGCTACTGCTCCGTCACCGAACAGCATCGACTGAATTACGAAGGTGGTATCCAACCTTTGTTTTGCGAATTCGTCTTCATTGAGTTTCTCCTCCTTACGCAAGCGTATTAGTTCGCGAAAACCGCGATATTCTTCGTGCACGAGCGGCGCCACAAAAGGCGTGTGCGCTTCGGCCATCAGAACGATCGCCAGCTTGTTGGGATTGGCCGCGAGATACCACTGCGCGACCTCGACGGACTTCAATAAAACGGAACAGCCCTGCGACTGCATGCTGACCGTCCGAAGCGAGCGCGACAAGAGCCCGTGTGTCTGGGCCATGACCTCCGAAGCGAGACACGGCAACATCTGATCGGGGGTGTTTGTGGCCGCGATTAAGAGTCCCACCTGCGATGGGTCGCCGCCCCACTCTTGAATGCACCTCTTGGTCGCGTCGACTCCCAACTTGGTGGTTGAGTTTGTTGCGTGCTTTGGGGCGCCCATCAGGAACTCGGCGTAGTTGTCCATCACCGAGTAACGCTGATCCACTCCCAGAGAGCAGATCGTGTTGATTAACTCGGGCGAGAGCTTGTGCATGAGCGAGGCGACAAGGTCGGTCGTGCCGATTAAGTGCTCCGGGATTGCTGTGGCCGCTGAGATCAGGTTTATCATCTTAATTCTCCATTGAGGAAGTGAGTTTAGTAACCGCCATCATTCAAGTCCTGCGACGTTCCCACCCCGGCCCGAAAAGTTTTCGTTCGCCTTCTCTCTACCAATCCGCGTGCCACATCTGTCTGAAACTGTAAATTCTCTAAACCCCACAGGGATGCAGGTTAAGTGCAAAACTGAAAGCCGAAGGTAGTTGAGATCGGCTACCCGGGAATTGGTTAGGACGTATACAGAGGTTGAGTGAGTGTGAAGTTTTGCTCAGGTTCTTGCCGAATTTTGCGCTAATCACGCTAGATGGTAAGCAGATATACAGATGAGTAGTTGGTATTCAGCGGGGCGGCTTTGCACAATAAGTCAGGTTTGAGAGGCACTTCTTGTGCAGGCCAGAGACTTTTTGTGCAGGAAATCTTGCGGCCCTCATTCCTTCAGTGATATAAACCCGGCACAAGGAAACCTCTACTAAACGGAAGGATATGGGATCTTGACGACTACGCAATGGATTTTCGTGGTGTTCTTCGCCATCTCCTGGGGCACGGTGGGGAGTGTTCAAGGAAGGTGGAAGATGTTCAACTGGCCGCTCTTGGCGTACAGACACGTAGCACGTCGCCTCGTGCTCTCAGTCGTAGTACTG
>WNGL01003299.1_pt1 | contig 19386 bp, 19 predicted proteins | sample 5400591 | NCBI WGS metagenome assembly WNGL01 (sample SAMN13153377, study PRJNA577476) | soil metagenome | isolation source: 80 cm soil or saprolite under Garry oak tree replicate 1 | place: USA:California | collected 2016-06-15 | reverse complement strand
CGCCTGGCGCGAGGTCCGGGAGCACCTGGGCAAGCCGACACCTACGACCACGATCGCCTGCCCGAAGAGTCGCCACAAGGACACACGCACTGGGCGCCTATTCGGCACGCTGCGTTGTCGTCGCCGGTCCTGCGAATTAAGCTAGTCAGGACGCTCTGCGGACCAGGTGAGTGCAGATGCGACTCTCCCAGCGTGAGCGGCGATTGATCGCCGAGCTCGAGCAGGCCCTCAGCCAAGAGGACCCGCGATTCGTCCAGCAGTTCGCCGTACCGCCCGCCGCGGCCACATCGCCTCCGGCTCGCGGCCTGCGTCGCCTCCTGCGACTGCTCACTCGCCGCCGCCCCTGACGCATCGCACCGAGCGGGCGGCCGCCAGACGATGCCCGCATGCATCCGTCACCATCATGACGGGAAGGAGTTGATCACAGTGCTGGTCATCTTGGGCGGCCTGCTTGCCGGCGGCGCTGGCGCCTTCACCGGCCTGCTGATCGCCTACAACACCTCCGGCGGCCCGAAGTACACCCCGGAGATCTTCGGGCAATCCCTGGCGACGCTCACCACCCTCGGCGTGTTCTGCTCCGGTATGGCACTCGGGCTCACCTTTTGCTTCGGGCTCTGGCTGATCGTCGGCGTGCACCCGCACCGCCATGCTCCACACCACCGGCAGCCAGCACACGCCGGCCCGCACCCAGCCGGCCACCACGCCGGGCACACACAGACCCGCTAGCACACCGCTCAGCCGAAGCTCGTCCGATCGCTAGTCACGTGACCAGGGACACCTATGCCGAACGTCCATGAACGCCGGTTCACCTATCGCACATCGGTCACACCATCTCCCCTCGCCGTGCTATGCGCGGTAGGCGGCGGTGCTGGTGCGGAGCCCGCCCGCCTGGACCGTCGTGGTGGGAGCCCGCCGAAGCCGGAATCCCGCTCTGGAGTACCTGCCATCCCGTTGCCCGGACTGGTCCGGAGTAGGACGCTGAAGGGTTATCCGGCGGCGCCGCCGGGGCGCTGCCCCAACCCCAAGGGGGTCGGTCGTGTACGCGCGAGCTACCACAATCCAGGCCCAGCCGTCGTCGATCGATGACGGTATCGCCCATGTCCGCGACGAGGTGATGCCCGCGCTCATGGGCGTCGAGGGGTGCGTCGGCCTGTCGCTGCTGGTTGATCGAGAGTCCGGACGCTGCATCGCCACGAGCGCCTGGCAGTCCGAGGAAGCCATGCGGGCAAGCGAGGAGCAGGTTCGGCCGATTCGGGAGCGGGCCGCGGAACTGTTCGGCGGCAGCACTCAGGTGAACGAGTGGGAGATCGCGGTCTTGCACCGCAACCACCAATCGCAGCAAGGAGCGTGCGTCCGGGCCACCTGGATGGAGGTGAGTTCAGCTCAGATGGACCACGCCGTCGACATCTTCCGGATGAGCTCGCTGCCCGCGATCGAGGAGCTCGAGGGCTTCTGCAGCGCCAGCCTCATGGTGGACCGCAGTTCGGGCCGCGCCGTTTCCTCGGTGACCTACGACAGTCACGAGGCGATGGAGCGCAACCGCGAGCAGGCGGGAACGGTCAGGGCGGCCGGAGCCCAAGAGGCCGGCGCCAACGTGCTCGACGTGGGCGAGTTCGAGCTCGCCGTTGCGCACCTGCGCGTGCCCGAAATGGCCTGACGCAAGGAGGTCGACCGCTCGGAGCGCGGCGATCGCATCGCCGCGCTCCAGGCCCACCTGTCGCGTCCCTAGCCTGGCCGGGTTCATCTCGGCGAACCCGAACAAGGCCGTCCGTCGCATCAGGCAAACGACACAGTTAGCGAAGGCCGTCGTCTCGCTGAACACCCGCAGGTCCAGATCGTCCACAGTGGACGGTTCTCCTACCCGATCCTGCTCGCCCACCTGCGAGCACTGACTCGACGCGAGCTCGGCACGAGGCCGGCGCTAGGTGATCGTCTGGGCGAGTTCACGCAGCACCGGAAATGACGCGCTCGAAGATCGACGCGTCACCGCCAACCGTGATCGCGAGCGTCACTCGCTCGGCGATCTGCACGCTCGTGTGCGGGCTGACGCTGCTTATGTCGACGTAGGCCGCATCTGGTGGCAAACCGGCAATGATGCCGCCCGGGCCGCTCGTGATCGCCCACAGCGCGGCGTCGTCGGTCACCATGCTCGCCGACCGCGCGTCCGTGTCCGTGGCCGACCTGCTGTCCGAGCCGATCATCGCGGCTCCCCCGTCACTGGGCCCTGGCGTGACTACTGGATCCTCACCGAGTACCGCTCGACCCCGGCGCCGGTCGTCGCCGAGGCCGCGACGTTCGAGACCGAACTGCACCTGGTCGCCAGCGGCCGCGGGATCAGCGTGACCGCGATGGCCGCCGCACGCTGCTACAGCCGACCCGGCCTCGTCTTCGTGCCCATCCACGACCTCGAACCCTGCCACGTCGTCCTCGCCTGGTGGCCCGAACACACCGCCGCCGTCGCCGACCTCGTCACCGTCGCCACCAGGGTTGCCAGCACCTCACTAGACGTGTCGCCGGGCTACGACGCCGCAGAGCCACCGCGCCCGGTTAGTTGACCACCGATGTGTCGATCCGCGCCATGATGCGCTCGGCGTCGCGGCCCAAACGTCGCAGCTGCTCCGATGACAGGACGTCGATGACGAGCGACCGCACATGAGCAACATGTCCTGGTGCCGCTTCGGCGAGCGTCTTGAAGCCCTGGTCGGTGAGGATGGCATTGGTGAACCGTCCGTCCGCCGGATCAGGCTCCCGGCGCACCAGGCCGCGTCCCTCGAGTCGCTTTACCAGATGCGACAGGCGGGACAACGACGCGTTGGTGACCTCGGCGAGGGAGCTCATTCGCATGGTCCGGTTCGGGCTCTCGGACAGCATGGCCAGCACCTGGTACTCGATCATCCCGAGGTTGGCGTCGCGCTGCAGCTGCTGATCGATCGACCACGGCAGCCAGGTCAGCAACCGCACCACCGAGAGCCAGGACTCCAGTTCCGCTGTGGTCAGCCACTTCACGGGCGCCTTGTTGGTGCTGCGGCGGGATCGTGCGGTCACCACGTGACCCTACCATTCACTCGACTGTTCAAGTGAGCGCACAGCGCCTGTCAGTGGCAGCCTCAATTCTTCAGCGTGATTGCGAGCGACGACTTGACAATTCAAGTCATTCAAGCGTTCAGTTGAACAATCAAGTCTGCTCGCTTCGGCAACATGAGAGGAGCCGTCCGGTCATGAAGGTGGCGCTCACCGGTGGAACCGGGTTCATCGGATCGCACGTACTCACCGAACTGCACAAGCACGGCCACGACGTGACGGCGCTGGTCCGCGACCGCGACCAGGGCGACGTCGTGGCAGCGAACGGGGCCATGCCGTTGGTGGTCGACCTCTACGACCGCCCGGCGGTGGTGAGCGCCCTGAGCGCGGCGGACGGGGCCATCCACACCGCCAGCCCCGGCGACGCCACCAGCGCCGACCTGGACTCCGCAGTGGTCGACGCGGTCATCGACGCCTTTGTCGGCACCGGGAAGCCCTACCTCCACATCAGCGGCGTGTGGGTCTACGGGGACAACCCCGTCATCACCGAGGAGTCCCCGTTCAACGCACCGCCGCTGGTCTCCTGGAAGGAACCGATCGAACGGCGGGTACTCGACGCCAAGGGCATGCGTGGAGTCGTCATCGTGTCGAGCGTCGCGTACGGAGACGGCGGCGGCGGGATTCCCGGTCTGCTGCTCGGCTCCCCTCGGGACGGCGCCGGCAATCTGATCATGCTGGGCACGGGGCGGCAGCACTGGTCGACCGTCCACGTCGCCGACCTCGCCGACTTCTTCCGCCGCGCGCTCGAAAGCGACGCGGCTCGCGGCTACTACGTCATCGGCGACGGCGCCAATTCGACGGTGGCCGAACTGACCGCGGCGGCCGCGGTCGCGGCCGGGGCTCCGGCAGCGGTCCCCGGTTCGGACGACGAGGCCCGAGCCCGGCTCGGCGACTACTTCGCCGGAGTCCTCCTGCTCGACCAGGCCACCATGGCGGCCAAGGCCCGAACCGACCTCGACTGGCACCCGACCCGTCCGACACTCATCGACGAGTTCCGCAACGGCAGCTATCGCAAGTGACGGCTGGGTGCCGCGCACAAGACGGGCGCTGAATTCCGTGTCGCGCGAACGATGCCCACCGTTCGGGGGCGCGCTGCACTGGAGACAACCTGCCGTGTAGTCGAGCGAGGTGCGCCGTGGAAGGTGAGGTAGGCAGCCGGAATGTCGCGGAGTTCGACGTGCTGATCGAGATTCCCCGGGGCAGCCGCAACAAGTACGAGGTCGATCACGCGTCCGGACGCATCCGGCTCGACCGCACCCTGTTCACGTCGACGCAGTACCCGGCCGACTACGGGTACATCGAGAACACGCTGGGCACCGACGGCGACCCCCTCGACGCGCTGGTGATCCTGCAGGGCGACCCGTTGTTCCCCGGCGTCCTGGTGCTGTGCCGCGCGATCGGGATGTTCCGGATGACCCACGAGAAGGGCGGCGACGACAAGGTGCTCTGCGTCCCGGCGCGCGATCCGCGGCTCGAGCACCTGCGCGACATCCACCACCTGCCCGAGTTCGACCGGCTGGAGATCCAGCACTTCTTCGAGGTCTACAAGGAGCTCGAGCCGGGCAAGAGCGTCGAGGGGGCGTCCTGGGCCGGGCGCGCGGACGCCGAGCGTGAGATCGAGGCATCGATACGCCGCGGCGCGCAGGGGACGCGGTGAACATCTTGCTGATCGGCCCGCCCGGATCCGGGAAGGGCCCGCAGGGCGCCCGAGTCGCTGCTGCCCTCGGGCTCAAGCACATCTCCGTCGGGGACGTGTTGCGGGCGGAGGTGGCCGCGGGCACGCCGCTCAGCGAGTTGCTCGCGCGGCACATGGACCGCGGCGAGCTGGCTCCGGACGAGCTGGTGATACAGCTCGTCGTGCCCAGGGCGCTGGCGGCATCGTCGCGCAACGGCTACCTGCTCGACGGGTTCCCGCGCTCCGTGGCGCAGGCCGACGAGGCGCGCAAACTCGCCGAGCCCGCGCGAGGGCGACCCAATCTCGTCGTCTACCTCGACGCACCGGAGCACGTGCTCGTCGAGCGCCTGCTGGCACGGGCCCGGGCCCAAGGACGCAGCGACGACACCGAGGAGGTGATCCGGCACCGCCTCCAGGTGTTCGCCGCCGCCACGGCGCCGCTGCTCGCGTACTACCGCGACCAGGGCCTGGCGCAGGTGGTGGACGCGACCGGGCGACTGCACGAGATCACCGAGGCGATCCTCGCCCTCGCCGCCGCGGACGCGCCATGACGTCCCGGTTCGGCGAGCCCGTGCAGCTGCTGGAGCAGGTGCCAACCGATCTCGGTACCAGCGACTGGCTCCTCGTCGACCAGGCCCGGATCGACGGGTTCGCCGACGTCACCGGCGATCACCAGTGGATCCACGTCGACCCGGAACGGGCCAAGGCGGGGCCGTTCGGCACCACCGTCGCGCACGGCTACCTCACCCTGGCCCTGGCCCCGGTGCTGCTGCAGCAAGTAGTGGTCGTCGACGGCGTCGACGCTGTGGTGAACTACGGGCTGAACCGGCTGCGCTTCCCTGCGCCGGTGCCGGTGGGCGCGCGGCTGCGCGGACACGTCACGCTCGCGGGGGCGGCCGGGCGCGGGGATGCGATCGAGGCAACGTTCGGGTTGACCGTCGAGATCGACGGGAACCCCCGTCCGGCGTGCGTGGCCGAGCTGGTTGTTCTCTACTCGTGAGTGCGGGTCGGTCTGCGCTGCTTACCGGGCTTGGCCCGCAGGACGGTCCGGCCGAGATAGTGACAGGCGCGCAACGCCAGCTCGAGGTCGGCTCGGCGATCTTCGATGGGCGCGCCGAGTGCCTGCTCGGCCTTACGAATACGGTATTGGACGCTGTTCTTGTGGAGGACCATACGCTCGGCGGTCGCGATGTAGCTGCCGGTCGAGAGGAAGACCCAGAGGGTCTCGCGCAGCCGCGCGTGCTGTTCGTCGTCGATCACCAGGTCGCCGAGGGTCGCCCACACCCAACTTCGGGCGGCAGGCACGTCAGCGCAGATCAGCGCCACCGCGCCGACATCCGCGAAGCTGGTCACCCGGTCGCCGGGCTGGGCGGCGAGAGCTAGGTCTTGTGCGCGGCCGGCTTGCAGGTGGGTGCGCCGGAATCCATCGACGCCGAACGCTGCCTCGCCCACGGCGACGCGCACGGAAACGTCGCCGTTGTCGAACGTGTTCACGGGAAGCATGCGGCTCCTGGTCGGATCGTCACCGACGGGTAGCCAGATCCAGGCCAGGGCTTCGTCGCGAGGCACGAACAACGGCCGCCCGAGCGCGCCCAGCTGGCGGCCGGCCGCCGATCCGAGCCGCTCCAGGCGGTCCAGTCCGTCGCTACCGTGGGTCTCGCCGGTGACCCAGGCGATGATGCCGAGGTGATGCTGGCGCAGGCGATAGCCCAGCGACACCTCGCAGGCATCGATGTCGACGGGCTCGCTGGCCAGCAATTCGCGAACCCGGGCCGCGCGAACCGCGGTCTGCGTGAGCAGCCAGCGGTCTCGTTCTCGCTGGTAGGTGGTGATCACCTGCTCGGATATGCGGTCGATGTAACGGAAGCTGACCTCGACCATACGGGCGGACACGGCGCCCGCGAGCTCGGTCGGTAGCGCCTTCGCCGTGATCTCGTCGACGCAGCGAGCCAGGAAGCGTCCGTGTCCGACGCGGTAGGCGCGGATCAGCGCGGTGATCGGCACGCCGCGCTGGGCCAGACGTTTGGCGTACTCGATCGCCGCGGCGGGCGCGTCCACATTCTCGGCGGCGGTGCCGTGCTCGAAGACGTGCAGCAGGGTCGTGACGTTCTCCTCGATGCTCGCCTCGAGGAGTGCTTCGACGATGTGGTCTCCGCGTAGCTCTGGAATGTCGTCGGTCAGCAGACGCCAGATGTCGCGTGTCAGCTCGAGCAGTCGCGCGCCGGCGGCGGCGCCGACGGCGGACAGCTCTTGCTCAACGGCGTCGACGCTGCTCGCCATCGGCTAATGGTAGGGCTCCGATCGCCGCGCGGAAGAGCGTCCGGCGCCGGTCGGACAGACCGAAGTGCGCCGGCATTGTTGTGTCGCGCGCACGGTGGCTTGGGGCCCGAACCGTCCTAGCGTCGAGGAATCCAAGAAAGGGGTAATGCCATGAAGGCACTGTCCGAGCAGCTCAGCGAACTCTCCGATCGGGCGAAGAAGGCCGAGGACTTCGTGACGATGGCGCGGGCGAAGAACCGGGCCGCACTGGACTCCCAACGCGAACTGCTCGAGTCCTCCATCCGTGAGAGCAAGGCCAAGGCTGAAGCGAGCGCCGCCGCGGCGCAGAGCAAGGTGCAGTCCTGGTGGGACGACACGCGCTCGAGTGTCGACGGGCAGTTCGCGACGCTGCGAGCCCGTCTCGACCAGCGCCGCGCGGAACACGACGTCATGCAAGCCCAACGGCGAGCCGACGACGCCGAGCAGGACGCGGTCTACGCGGTGGAGTTCGCCATCTCGATCCTCGACCAGGCCGAATACGCCGTAGCTGACGCGATCATCGCGCGCGGCGACGCCGACGACGCGGCGGCCGCGCAGTCCGGCTGACCACCCGGCGCATTCCGAGCATGAGCACGATGACTCACGCCACTGCCCGCCAGCCGGCGGCATCGACCCATCCCGTTGTGGCGGCCGAGCTGCGGCGGCGCCGTGAGGACATCCAGCTGCGGGTTGCCGACGCCATCACGGCGTTCGCGGGGTCGATGAACTTCGTCTACTTGCATGCCGTCGTGTTCGCGGCCTGGATGATCTGGCTGGAGAAGAGCCCGTGGCCGACGTTGACTCTCGTCGTCTCGCTCGAGGCGATCTTCCTGTCGACCTTCGTGATGATCGGCCAGAACCGGCAAGCCGCCTTCGCCCAGGCCAAAGCCAATCACGACTTCACAGTCGCCGAGCACGAACTGCACGACAACACCGAGATAACCCGGCTGATCCACGAGCTGACCGTCGAGATCCACAACCACTACCTCGGCGTAGCCCGTGGACGCTCGTCCACGCCCGCCGGGAACGGAGGCAACCCATGACACGCTCAGCGCTGATCGACTCGCAGAGACGTCCGCGCGCGGACCGCTCGGCCGGCTCGCCGTGTCGGCCACCGACAACTGGTGGGTGCTGCTGATCACCGGCATCGCGTGGACAATCGTGTCGATCGTGATCTTCCGATTCGACTACTCGACGGTGGCTGCCGTCGGCGCGCTGTTCGGCATCGTCGCCCTCGCATCCGCGGCCAACGAGGTGCTGGCGGCGATGGTCTCCACCCGAGGCTGGCGGATCGTGCACTTCCTCCTGGCTGCGCTGTTCTTCGTGGTGGGCATCGTCTCGTTCGTCCATCCCGGCGACACGTTCGTGGCGCTGGCCGCCCTGGTCAGCTTCTTCCTCGTGTTCCGCGGAACCTTCGACCTGATCATGGCGTTCTCGCTGAGTCGCGACATGCCCGGCTGGTGGCTGCTGGTCATCACCGGCATCGCGGAGCTGCTGATCGGGTTCTGGGCGGCCGGCTCGTGGAATCTGTCCGTGGTCGTGCTCGTCGCCTGGGTCGGCGCCGCAGCGCTGATGCGCGGGATCACCGAGATCATCGGTGCGTTCCAGCTCCGCGACATCAACCAAGCGGCGCGGACGTCTCGGCTCTAGCCGAGGAACTCGCGCAGGTCCCCTGGGGGGTCGATGCCCTCGGCAGGTCGATCACCGAGCCCGCATGGCGCACCAAGCCCAGCCGGTACCTGATCGCCACCGACGGCCGGATGATTCCCCCGCCCGCGCAATGCGCCATGTCCGAACGGGGCCGGATCGACGGTCGTCCAGGCCCCGGGCAGCCACTCCATGTACGTCTCCCAGCCCGGCGCCGTAGCCACACTCATCCACGAAGCCGGCACAGCGGTGCGCACCTGGCCGTAACCACCGCGGGGCCCTTCGGTTTCGCACCGGCGGCGCGGCTGGGCAGTTCGTTCTAGCCACAGCGGCCCCGACCTAGTGAAGGAACTCGCTCACTCGGGCCGCGATGTCGGCCGGGTCTTCGAGGATGAACAGGTGCCCGCCACCCCGGATCACCTGCAGACGGGCGTCGCGGATCAAGCGGGCGAGGATGCGGCTGTTGATCAGGGGCACGATCGGGTCGTCGTCGCCGGCCAGGACCAGCGTCGGCTGCTGCAGGCGCCAGAGCCACGGTGTGCTGGTCCACCCGGCGATGGAGTAGATCTGTCCGACATAGCCTCGCACGGTCGGGCGGTGGGTGAAGCGGGCCAGCGATCCGTGCAGCAGCGCATCGGGATCGCGGCGGGCCGCGCCGCCGTAGAGGACTCCGGCGATGCGCCGGTAGTAGTCGGGCTGGTAGTAACGGCGTGGCGTGGCCAACTCCCACAGCACGCGCGGCGAGCCCGGCACGCCACCCAGACCCGGTCCGGTCGCGGCGAGTACGAGTCGACGTACCCGATTCGGCGCCTGGTAGGCGAGCTGCTGCGCTACGACGCCGCCGAGCGAGACACCGAATACGTCGACGGTTGCGTAGCCGAGGGCGTCGAGCAGGCGCTCCGCCGTTCGCGCGACTCGCCGCATCCGCCGCGGCCACGGGTACGGGGTGGACCCCCCGACTCCGGGCGCGTCGTAGCTGATCGTCTGGATGCCGAGCCGATTCAGCTCCCGCTCGAACGGCGCGGCCAGTTCCAGGCTGGCGCCGAGGCCGGTGATGATCAGCAGCGGCGGGCCGGTGCCCGAGACCGAGGTGTGCAGCCGGACCCCGTCAACGTCGACGAACCTGGTCTTACGCAAAGGCACCGACACCGGTGATGTCCCGTCCGACGATCAGCGTCTGAATGGTCTCGGTGCCCTCGTAGGTGTGCAGCGCCTCGATGTCGGCCATGTGCCGCATGACGTGGAAGTCGAGCAGGATGCCGTTGCCGCCGAGGAGATCGCGGGCCTCGGCGACGACCTGGCGGGCCTTGCGGGTGTTGTTCATCTTGGCGATGGCCGCGATGGTGTCGGTGAGGCTGCCTTCCTCGATCAAGCGGCCCAACCGGAGGCAGTACAGCTGCATCGAGCAGACCTCGGCGAGCATCTTGACGAGCTTGTCCTGCACGATCTGGAAGCTGACCAGCGGCTTGCCGAACTGGGTGCGTTCGGAGCAGTACTGCGCGGCGATCTCGTAGGCGGCGGTGGCGTGGCCGAGCGCACCCCAGGCGACCGCGTTGCGGGTGCCTGCCAGCACCCGCCCGGTGTCCTTGAAACTGTTCGCACCGGGCAGCCGGTTCGACTGGTCGACCTGGACGCCGGTGAGCGTGATCTCGGCCTGCCACACCGCCCGGAGCGACCCTTTGCCGTCGATCTTTCGGGCCACGTATCCGGGGGTGCCCTTCTCGACGAGGAACCCCTTGACCTGCCGGTCGGCCTCGTCGCGGGCCCAGACCACGACGACGTCGGCGATCGAGCCGTTGCCGATCCACTTCTTGGCCCCGTTGATCGTCCAGGTGTCGCCGTCGCGGCGCGCGGTGGTCTCCAGCGCGACCGAGTCCGAGCCGTGCGTGGGTTCGGTGAGCGCGAACGCGCCGATCTTGGTCAGCTGGGCCATGGCCGGCAGCCACCGCGCCTTCTGTGCCTCGGAGCCGAGCATGGCTATCGACTGCATTGCCAGGCCGGCTTGGACGCCGAGGAACGTGCCGAGGCTGCCGTCGCCTCGGTTGAGCTCCATGTGGATCAGGCCGCAGGCGATCGGGCTCATCGGCGGGCAGCCGTAGCCCTCGATGCCGTCTCCGACGATGCCGAGCTTGGCCAGCTTCTGGACCAGCTCGTACGGGAATTCGGCCCGTTCCCAGTAGTCGTTGATGACCGGGAGTACCTCGTCGTCGACGAAGTCGCGGGTGCGCCGCCAGTAGGCGCGTTCCTCGGCGGTGAGCTGGTCGGCGATCCGGAAGAAGTCGGTGCCGCGCGAGCGGCCGATGGTCTCGTACATGGTCGTTCCCCTAGCTGTCGAAGACGTAGGTGCCCGGGGCCTCGACGATCGGCCGGAGGCCGCCGCCGCCGAGCTGCTCGGGGGCCGGTCGCAGCGCGCCGCATCGTTCGGCCAGCCAGGCCGAGGCGTCGTTCCACCAGGTGCCGGCCTGCGTCTCGGCGCTCTTGACCCATTCCTCGGGATCGGCCGGATTGGCCTTGTTCACCTGAAAGCTGGCCTTGGGATTGCCCGGCGGGTTGACCAGCGCCGCGATATGCCCGCTCGTCGAGAGCACGAACCGCGTCGAGCCGCCGAGCAGCTGCGTGGTGCGGTAGCAGTTCTGCCACGGCGTGATGTGGTCGGCGATGCCGGCGACGATGTAGGCGTCGGTGTCGATGCGCGACAGGTCGATAGGAACGCCCAGCACGGTGAGCGCCCCGCCGGTGACCAGCTGATTGCCCATGGCCAGATCGACGAAGTCGGCGTGCAGCCCGGCCGGCATCCGGGTCGTGTCGGCGTTCCAGAACAGGATGTCGAACGCCGGAGGCTTCTTGCCGAGCAGGTAGTTGTTGACCCAGTAGTTCCACACCAGATCACCGGGCCGCAGCCAGGCGAACACCTCGGCCAGCGCGCGTCCGTCCAGGTAGCCGCGGCGGCGCGACACCGCCTTGGCGGCGTTGGCCAGGCGCCGACTACCCAGCGCGGACGCCATGCCGGCATGGGCGTTGTCGATCACGGTCACGGCCAGCGCGAACGCTGCCAACCGGTCCGGCCGGCCGGTGGCGGCGAGGTAGGCGGCGGTGATGCTGGCCAGGATGCCGCCCGAGCAGATGCCGGCCAGCACGGTGCGGTCGGTGCCGCTGACCCGCTCGACGGCGTCGAGCGCGTCGAGGATTGCCTGGACGTAGGTGTCGAAGTTCCACTTGGCGTGCCGCGCGTCCGGGTTGCGCCAGGACATGACGAACACCTGCTGGCCCTCGCGCACGAGGAACTCGACCAGGCTGCGGTCGGCCGCCAGGTCCAGGGCGTAGTACTTGTTGATCGTCGGCGGGACGACCAGCAGCGGGACGTCACGCACCTGCTCGGTCTGCGGGGTGTACTGGATCAGCTCGAACACCTCGGTGCGCAGCACGACCGTGCCGGGCGTGACGGCGATGTTGTAGCCGACCTCGAATGCCGACCGGTCGACCATCTCCGGGATCCGCGGCGATGAGCCCAGATCGCGTAACAGCTGGGCCCCTCCCCGGGCCAGGTTCGCCCCAGCGGTATCGATGGTCGCCTTGGCCGATTCCGGATTCATCAGCGGAACGTTGCTCGGCGCCATCGCCTCGATCAGGTTCTCGGTCAGGAAACGCATCCGCTGCTCGTCGCGCCAGCCCAGCCCGGCGTCGCTGACCAGCTGCTCGGCAGTCTGCCCGCCGGCCAGGTAGAGCTGCACCAGGCGCCGCAGCGCGGGATTGGCCGTCCACGCCTCGTCGGCGAAGCGGCGATCGCGCCGGGACGGGGCGAGCGTCGAGGTGCCGCGCAGGATGCGGCTCGACTCGGCGGCCAGCGAGCCCAGGCGGCGCGCCGTGGTACCGGGATGGCGGGCCAGGCCGGCGAGCAGCTTGGCGGTGGAGGCGTCCGGCGCGAAGCGGCGCGCCGGGCCGAGCGCGGCGTCGATGAGCAGCGCGTCCAGCGGTGCCGCCTGATCGGCCAGGTCAGCGGCCTGGTCCGGCGTGATCGAGGCGCTCATGACGTCGCCTCCGGAACCGTGATCTCGCGCTTGAGGATCTTTCCGGTCGGACCCTTGGGCAACGCATCGACGAACCACACGCGCCGCGGGTACTTGTAGGCGGCCACCTGCGCCTTGACGAAGCCGCGCAGTTCATCCTCGCTCGCGAAAGTACCCGGCTTGAGCACCACGGCCGCGCCTACTTCCTCGCCGAGCTCAGCGTGCGGCATACCGACCACGGCTGCCTCGGCCACCGCCGGGTGCTCGTAGAGCATTTCCTCGATCTCGCGCGGGTAGATGTTGTACCCGCCGCGGATGATCAGGTCCTTCTTGCGGTCGACGATGTAGTAGTACCCGTCCTCGTCCACCCGGCCCACGTCGCCGGTCCGGAACCAGCCATCGGCCGAGATCGCGTCAGCGGTTGCCTCCGGCTTGCGCCAGTACCCCTTCATGATGTTGTGGCCGCGGATCGCGATCTCACCGACCTCGCCCTGCGGCAGCGCGTTCCCGGCCTCGTCGACCACGCGCATCTCGACGCCGCGGATCGGGGTGCCGATCGAGCCGGGCTTGCGCTCGCGGTCCGGGTGATTGAAGGACGCCACCGGAGAGGTCTCGGACAAGCCGTAGCCTTCCAGCACGATGCACCCGAACGCGTCCTCGAACTGGCGCAGAACCTCGACCGGCATCGCCGCACCACCCGACACGGCCACCCGCAGCGCGGACACCTCGTAGTCGGCGCGATCGGGCACGTGCAGCAGCGCGCTGTACATCGTCGGGACGCCGGCGAACACCGTCGCGTGATGATCGGCCAGCATCCGCAGCGCCTGCGCCGGGTCGAACCGCGGCAGCACCGTGAGCGTGGCTCCGGCCGCGACGGCCGTGTTGAGGGTGCAGGTCTGGCCGAAGGAGTGGAACAGCGGCAGGCCGCCGAAGATCACGTCGTCCGGGCCGATCTGCAGCAGGTCGCGGCCGGTGACCTCGGCGTTCTTGATCAGGTTGTCGTGGGTCAGTTCGGCGCCCTTGGGGTGCCCGGTCGTGCCCGAGGTGTACAGGATGACCGCGGTGTCGGCGCCGGCCCGGTCGACAACCTGGGGCGCCGGCACCGCGGTCGCGAGCCGGTCGCCGAACGTGGCCGGGTCGACCACGATCGCCTCGGCGTCGGCCTCCTTGGCGCCGACCTCGACCTCGGAAGCCGCACCGTGCCAGGCGAAGATCACCGACGCGCCGGAGTCGCCGAGGTAGTAGGCGACCTCGCGGGCCTTGAGCAGCGGGTTCATCGGCACCACCACGCCGCCCGCCCGCAGCACGCCGAAGTAGACGACAGCGAACTGCGGGACGTTCGGCAGCATGAGCCCGACCGGGTCGCCCGGCCCGACGTTGCGGGCGCCGAGCAGGCCGGCGACACGGGCGCTCGCGTCGTCGAGGTCGCGGTAGGTAAGGGTGTCCTCGCCGAGTCGGATGGCCACCCGGTCCGGGTGATCGGCAGCGGTGCGGGCGAGGCTGTCGGCGAGGTTCATGGCGGGTTCCTAAGCGCGGAGCGGACTGGAACTGACCCGACAATCATCTGGCCGCAGGGGGCTTGAGCACGATGGGCGCAGGCACCAACACCTCGGCTCGCTGGTAGTGCTCGCGCACAGTGGCGGCGACCTATGCTCCCGTCCATGACGACGCCGGTGGTCGATCCCGTAGTGCGCGATCTCAGCCGAGCGTTGCTACCACGGGTCGACGAGTTCGCGCAGCGGATGGCCGAACGCATCAGGTCACAAGAGCCTCTGTACGCCGAGGGGCTCGCCGTCACGCCCGACGAACTACGCGAGTCGTGCCGGGAGAATCTGCTCTACGTCTTCGGTCGACTGGCCGGCGAACCGAACATCGGCACCGAAGCGCCCCGCGCCACCGGCAGCCGGCGCGCCGAGGCCGGCGTGCCCCTATCCGCGCTGCTGCAGGCGTTCCGCGTGGGTGGGCGGCTGGTCTGGGACCTGCTCGTCGAACACGCCGATGAGCACGCGCAGGACGCGTTGCTGCGCTGCGCAGCCGACATCTGGGCGGTGTCCGACGACCTGGCCGCCGCCGCCACCGAGGCCTACCGCGGGACCAGCGCCGACCGGGCCCGGCACGACCGGCAACTACGATCGGCGCTGCTCAACGGCCTGCTCGACGGCAGGCTCGGCGACGGCAGCCACCTGTGGGAATCCGCGGCCGCGCTCAACCTCCCCCAAGATGGCACGTTCCTCGTCGTGGCCGCAGAGTGCCCGGCCCCTGGCGAGGAAGCGCTACCCGGCATCGAGGACCGCCTCCGCCGCCACGACGTAGTCTCAGCCTGGCGCCTTGACGCCCAGCAACAAGAAGGCCTCGTCGTACTCCGAGCACGCTACGGCGCCCCCCGGCTGTGTGCCGAGTTGGCCGACCATGCACTCGGCCGGGTCGGCGTCAGCGAGCCGTACGGCATCCTCGAGCACACCGCGCCGGCACTCCGCCAAGCCCGACTCGCCTGCGCCGCGGCGACACCGCACACTACCGACCTGGTGCGTTTCGACCAGGAACCCGTCGCCGTCCTGCTCGTCAGCGCGCCTGACGCCGCAGAATCGACCGCACGCCGCATCCTCGGCCCCGTACTCGACCTCCCCGACGACGACCGCGCAGTCACCATCGACACCGCCCGCGTCTGGATCGCCTCCGCCGGATCAACCTCCACCGCAGCGACCCGACTCCACTTGCACCGCAACACGGTCCGCTACCGGCTGCGCCGCCTCGAGGAGCTCACCAACCGCAGCCTCGCCAACCCGCTCGACCTCGCCGAACTACACGTCGCCCTCGAATGCGCCCGCATGCTGGGCGTCGCCTGAAGAACGCCGTATTCACCTCGGCTATCGCGCCAACCGGCGGGCGGTACCTAGCCCGAAAACGCGTACCGGCGATGGTGTGATCGAACACCGCAAATTCGCGCGCACCCGACTACATCAGCGACCTTGATCAACTCGACGGGCGCCGCTGGCGCATGGAACCCCCAGAAACACTGGGCTGGAAGCGGAGCCGACGCGCGGACTCGAACCGCGAACCGCCCGATTACAAGAAGCGTTGATCGCTTGTATGGCGCGTCTAGCGCTGAAGATACGGAACTCAGCTATGGCTGTTGATGCGTTGCGTGGCTCTCGGCGAAACGAGTTCGATGACACCACCGATGACAGACCGTCCACAGTGGACGGTATCGAACCCAGACCCTTGCCGGATCTGCCTCTCTCTTATACCAAGGCGCGGCCTACCGGCCGCGCAACCGCCCCGGCTCACGGCCTGTGGGCGGACACCTTCGGCGCGCCATCCTCGGCCGCAGGCGGGCGGACACACCAGTTGGCCGGACCAACGACAGATGCCAACTCGCGTGTATGTCTGCCCTCCGCGCACAATCGTCCACGGCAGCTCGGCCGGGCAAGGCGGCAGCTACGAAGGGCACGCCGGGGGACTCAGCAGGCGCCCCAAGTCGCCGATCCGCGCAAGGACGTGACCGCCCATGCCGTCGCACCACCACACTGGCCAGCCATCCTTCGAGTCCGGTGATGACTTGGCTACCGCCTGCTGATCCTCATGTTGGGCGCATCGCGGCCAGATGATGCGCTCGATTTCGGCGAGTGTGTCTTGTACTGACCCGGCTACCGTCAGGAGAACTAACGGGATGTCGGTTCCGAGATGGTCCACGGTGATATCTGATCCGCCCCAGAAATTGCCGTCCGGCAGCGCAGCAATGATCACCGGATCGGAGGACGTGCCCGCGTTGGCGAACAGCATCGTAAGCCGACCGAGTCCGGATCCATTGAGGTCGCCTTGCACAATCGCCAGGGCCTCACGCGCGGCCGGGCCGACTTCGACCGGCGTCGCGAGGTGGCGGTCCAGGTCGCGGAGAGGTTCGGGCGCCGTCGCAAGGTGGCGCTCCAGGTCCCGGAGAGCCTCGCGGAAGGCACTCTCGTACTGGGCTCGGTCGAACACGAACGGTCCAACCGGCAGTCGTCGTTCGGGACGGCTGGCGTAGTACCAACGAAAGTTCGACCAGCACACCGAGTCGGCGTCTACGCTGATGTCCGCCAAAAGCGACTCGGATTCCGGCTGCCCGGACCCGTCGGCCAGCAAGGCAGTGTCGTTACCGTCGAACCAGCCCCAGCCGGGCCGGTCGTCCTCCCAGCGGTCGGGGCCCTCGAAGAACTGATCGGTTCGCAGCAGACGCGCCGGCGGGTACACCCAATCCTGGACACCCGTTACGACCGGCGGAAGCCCAGCTCTGACCGCAATGTCAATCAACTGACGACCATTGACGCTCAGCTCCAGGTCGACGTCATAGGGATGGATGTGTCTGATGAGCCTCACCGAGAGAGCGTCGATCATGCATCGAGGGTCGCACGGCTCTCGGCGCCGATGCGCCCATCGCTGTGCCATCACGCCGGGGCTCACAGTAGGCGCCCGTCTGGGGTCCTAACTGGGGGACAATCGCGGCAGCCGAGCGCGGACCTCCACGGACTATCAGCGACGAAGATCGGCACCAGCCCACGCACGGAAGGCGCATTCACTGGCGCTGTACGTGCTTCGGGACGAAGAGGTTTCGCCCACCACGGCCAGCTGCGCCGCATTAGCCACCCGGCAATAACTGCCGCGCTCGGTTCAGGCAGCGGCGCCGGTTCGGACCTCTACGCCAGCGGTGCCGCACCTTCGGAAGCCACCCGGCTCGGCGCAAGATCTCCATCGATACGTGCCGCCATAGACCGACGTCGCGATCGGCGAAAATCGATCGCTAGGCGCGCGGCAGAACTCACTCTCATGCCTGATGATCGGATGCATGATCGCCACATCTGTATGCGAGCGATTGCATGGTTCCTCGCATCGTGACGGGGGCACGCTGGTCGCAAGCCCGCGCACGGTCGGCCGAACGGTTGTGACCACGCCTCGTTTGCCCTGAGTGTCCAATCCCGTATGGCTATCTGTGCGCGACACCATCACCGGGCGGGGCATACGGGACACCCGAAGTCCGGCCTCGGGGACCGGGATCCGGCGGCCGGCGCGCCCGCTGGTGGTTCGGCTTACGACGCGCGGAGGGCCAGTGGTCGCCTGTCTAAGCTCTTGGCGCTGATTGCCAGGGTGTAACGCAGCTGGTGGGCGGTGGCGTGTCCGATCCCGGTCTTGGCGGCGAGCCGGTAGAGAGCGCTGGTGGTGCGGTGACTGGTGATGGGGAATGACGATGGCGCGCAGCTGCCGCCGTTCCCCGCGTGGCGAGAGCAGCGGCGAGCTCAAGGCGCTTTACGGCGTCGAGAAGGGCACGTGATCCTGCTCGCACACGGTGCCGGGGGCTGGCAGCGTCAGGTTCGCGAGGTAGTTCGACGCGACCGCGTCGGCGCACTGTGATCGGAACAGCGACGTGTGGCCCCACGCGTGGACTGTGAGCAGCCGCGAGTTCGGAAGGAGCGTCGCTGCGGTGACGGCGCCCTGGTAGCGGGTCGCGGGGTCGAAGAGATTGCCGATCACCAGGACGGGGTTCGACGTCGACCTGGTGAACGGGCCGGTGTACCGATCGGCATCTGCGTGTGGCCAGGCCGCGCAGATCGACGACGCCCAGGTCCAGATCCGTCCGAAGTAGCCGGTCGCGGCATCTTCGGCGGCGCCGGCGGCCGACCACGCGCTGTATGAGTGTGGGTTGTCAGAATCGGCACAGGCGACGGCAGGGAAGCCCTCGACGGCATTGAAGTAGTGCGGGAAGCCACGCTTGGTGATGTAGGCGGGGACTCCGAGGAACGGTTGGAGCCGTGCGCCCAGCGTCGCCGGGGCGGCGGTCGCCGACTCGAGGTCGGCGAGCACCTGTGCGAAGTCCTCCCACGACAACGAGTCGTACATCGCCCCGAGCGTCATTGCGATGAGGATCGAATAGTTGATCTCCATCGACGAGCCGTCGGGGTTGGTGACCACGAGCGGATGCGCCTTCAGCCGGTCGCCGAGCGCCTGGAAGCGAGCCGCTGAGTTCGGACCGAATGCGCACGTCCCGGCGTCGCAGAGGCGGAAGAACTCCTGCAAGGTGGCCTGCGCGCCGATGTCGCTGTGCAGCCGGGTCGAGAACGGAACGGTCGAGCCGTCACCGCGCCCGGTGGTCCAGGCGATCGGGTCGAGGACGCCGTCGATGATGAGCGCCCGGACGTTGTTCGGGAACATGTTGGCGTACGTCTGGCCGATCATCGTTCCGTAGGAGTAGCCCGCGTAGGTGAGCTTGTCGTCGCCGACGGCCCGCCGGAGTTGGTCGAGGTCGCGCGCGACGTTCGCGGTGGACATGTGGTCGGCGACGTTGCCGCCACGTTGTGCGCAGTTCGAGTCGAGATACAGGTCCGCGTTCATCCACTGTTGCTCTTCCTCCGGCGTGCTGGGGAACGCGAACGGCGTGAAGTAGGGCCCCCACTGCTTGGGCGTGCCGAAGCAGCGCAGCGCGGTGCTGCGGCCGACGCCGCGCGGGTCGAACCCGACCAGATCGAAATGCGCCCGGACGGACTCGTTGTAGAGGTACGGACCAGCGAAGAGCGTGAAGTCGACGCCGGAGCCGCCTGGGCCGCCGGGGTTCAGGAATAGCGATCCGATCCGATGGGCAGGATCGGATGCCGGCAGCCGAACGACCGCGAGTGAAATCGTCGCCGCGTTCGGCTGGTCGTAGTCGAG
>WNGL01015827.1_pt1 | contig 19387 bp, 9 predicted proteins | sample 5400591 | NCBI WGS metagenome assembly WNGL01 (sample SAMN13153377, study PRJNA577476) | soil metagenome | isolation source: 80 cm soil or saprolite under Garry oak tree replicate 1 | place: USA:California | collected 2016-06-15 | reverse complement strand
CCTTCTTAACTCTGGCCCGTAGTGGTCTGGACTGGTGAAGCATCCAGGACGTACCTATGGACATCGGTCGTGCCGCATTCGCTCCGAACGTAGGTTGTGTTTCAAACCTGAGTCTGCTCAAGTCTTGGGCCTGGAAGTCAAGCTTCCAAACCTCCACCGGGACCTGTCCCGGTGCGGGTACTTGACTCCGATGTAATCACACTGTGCCAGTTGGAAGTATTCATAGCTTCTTCAAGTACGCGATACGCCAGATTCACACCGCTCACTCGTCGATAGTCACTACTGGCACGAAAATCGGAAGGAGGACGAAAGTGAGCAATGCCTTTTTGTAGCGCGGCAAGTACACGCTGGCCATCTGCAGGACTTGAGGCTACGGGTTGGCCCTCGAGTTCTTTTTCAACAGCTTGTAGACGTACCGGCTCCATGTTGACTCCACCCAGCGCCAGCCGGACACGCCGGTAGCAATCATTGGCAATCTCCACCAGTGCGGCGGCATTGAGGAGCGCCACATCGGTAGCGGTACGCCCTATACGCATGAATGACGTACCACAGCCGGTGGCAGGGTGAGGGACGATCACTTCTACAATCAGTTCATTGGAGCGTCGCTCCAGTTCCAGCGAACTATAAGATACGCTCCGCTCCTGTTTACCTTTGAAGGTGACACCTGAAAGCGCTAATCCAGGGCGGTCGATGGTTCCTCCCTCGAGATCGATCTGCATCCTGGAACTAGAGCGCAAGACGACCTCGGCATCCATTACTGCCAGAGCAGTGAGCAGGTCGGCTTGCGAGGCAACGCCTGCAGCAAGCGTACCGCCAAGTGTGGCGCTGTTGCGAATCAAGCGCGAGGGCGAAGATGCCAGAGCAGCTCGTGCCAGCAACCCCATGCCGAGATTTTTGAGTACTGGTGTATCTACCATACTTTGCAGGGTCGTCATTGCGCCGGTATGTATTCCACGAGCATCCTCGGTGATGTACGCCAGACCCAGATCACGTAGATCGACTACTGCCTGGATGCTGTCATTTTGCAACCCAAGTAGGTACGTACCACCTGCCAGGGGCACAGTCTTGATATCTGTACGTGCTAATAAGAGCAGCGCATCGTCGATATCTTCCGCCCAGTGATATTCGAGAAGGTTGAGCAGCATTGTTTTTATCTCTCTAGCGACCCCACCAGGGCGACCGCATGAAGGTGCGCGTTCACGACGCCCCCAGCATGTATAGTCCCACCAGGGCGACCGTGTAGAGTGCCGATTTATCGAGCACGTGGTTGCCCTTACATGTAAAGTCTGGCCTGTCTACTCTACCCCTTCTGAGAGGATGCGTCAAGAAATACGCCCATTGTTCCCAGGGAACGGTGGAAATCCTCCACTACCTTCATCCTTACCTTTAGACAATGCTCTGTAGTGGGAGGAGTGTAAACGTTTCGACGTCGATCAATCCTTGATCGGTGAGTTTCAGGGACGGAATAACTGAGAGTGATAGGAAACTGAGCGTCATGCAGGGATGGTCGAGGGTACAGCCGAGAGCGGCAGCAGTGGCATCAAGCGCTTGCAGTTGTTGCACCAATTCAGCAGCAGGCAGCGGCGAGACGAGACCGCCGAGGGGAAGCGGCACACTGGCACGTACCTCTCCATCAACTACTATGGCGAAGCCTCCTCCCATCTCTTCCAATGCCCGTGCAGCCTTGAGGATGTCGCTGTCATCGACGCCTGCAACAACCAGGTTATGAGCATCATGCGCCACACTGGAAGCCAGCGCCCCACGTTGTAGACCAAAGCCTTTGACCAGGCCCAGACCAACACGGCCACTCGCGTGATGTCGTTCGATTACGACCAGCTTGAGCAGGTCACGGGCGGAGTCTGCAACGATTTCGTCAGCACGGATGGGCGCCTCCTCTTGCAAATGCTTTGTGGTGATCTGTCCAGGCTCTATGCCCACTACTTCGACAAGACCGGGCTGGCCTGTTATACGCAGGTCAGCTTCTTGAATGTCGCCGATATGCACCGTCCCGGTGGCGCCAGGGGAGGCAGTGGCAGGTACATCAACGAGCAGCTTGCCATCACGAGCGACTAGCAGGCCATCTTTGTAAACCGATTCCACTTGAAATGCCTCTAGATCATCCAGTACGACCAGGTCGGCGATAAAGCCAGGGGCTATGGCGCCACGATTGTAGAGCCGGAAGTACTGTGCCGTATTATAGGAGGCAAGGCGTATCGCTTCGACCGCATCCAGCCCCAGTTCGATAGCGCGACGTACCATCGAGTCGATGTGCCCGCGTGTGGTCAAATCCTGGGGGTCGCGGTCATCTGTGACAAAGAAGACGCGCGGGGGATGCAATTCTTTGACGAGGGGAAGCAGCGCATCCAGGTTGTGGGCCGCCGAGCCTTCGCGAATCATGAGCCACATGCCCAGGCGAATACGCTGGCGAGCCTCTTCGAGCGTTGTACACTCGTGATCGGACATGATGCCTGCAGCGGCATAGGCGCAGAGGTCACTCCCGCTGAGTCCGGGAGCATGTCCATCGACAACGAGTCCATGTTTGAGTGTGGCATCAATTTTCGCCAGCACCTGCTCATCAGCATGGAGCACCCCCGGCATGTTCATCATCTCGGCGAGGCCCAGGACGCGCTCATCTTCGAGCAGTGGCAGCAGGTCATCGGCCATCAGGACACGATAAGGACTTTCATAGGACGAGGCAGGAACGCAGGATGAAAGCATGATGTAAGAGGTGAGTGGAAGCCCACGCCCTGATTCGAGGACGTAGCGGATGCCTGCGACTCCCATAACATTCGCAAATTCATGGGGATCAAGCATGACAACGGTTACGCCGCGCGGTGTGACGATACGGGCAAACTCGGCCAGGACGAGCATAGTACTTTCAATATGCATGTGACCATCGATGAGTCCGGGAGTCAACCAGCGTCCCTGGAGATCTCGCTCCTGCTGCCCTACATAGCCCTCACCGGGAGCGCTTATACCAATAACGAGGCCGTCAGCGATAGCAACATCAGCAGGGTAACATTCGCCGCTGCACACATTAACGAGGCGCGCATTACGTAACACAAGGTCTGCAGGCACTTCGCCACGCGCAATTTGAATGCGCCTCTGAAGTCCGTTCATTGTAACACCTTCTCTGTGGGGAGATATATATCTGCATTTTTGAATTATTGCCGCATATAGTACCAAAAACTTATGCAATAGTCGAGGGCTTTATCTCTTCACTTTTTGTGCCAGGCAGGAGTTTTATTATCTCGTTGGTACGAGCAAGCGCGCAGCGCCCGAGTGGAGCAGCAATTTCAGCGCGATAAAGCGCACTATTCCCGTGGGCTTTCCCCCGTAGAGCGGCAACGAGAGAATCAATCGGAGTGAGATAGTTTATCAATCAATCGTCGCGCAACATGTAGCCACTCTTCAGGCGTATCATCAGGTACCGAGCAGCCGTTTGCCAGAATCAGCCGCCGCCCTTTGGTCTGGCTGATGGCAGAAATAATTTCGTTTTCAAGCTCGGTCTCGCTGCCCTTCGTGAGCGGGCCGCGTTCCCAAAGGCCGCCCATAAGACATTTGCCGGTGAGCGTTAATGCTTCTTCCAGGCTGGGTCCTGTCAGGCGATCGCTCCAACTCATGACGCTGACTGGATAGTCCACAAAACTATCAAAGTAGAGCATATCCCCTTCTTGCGTTGGGTCGGCATGCACGTGGACGATGTTGAGCCAACCTTTTTGAGCGCCCTCTAAGGCATGCAAATCATAGGGGCGCGCGAGGCGTTCATATTCCTCGCGCGTAAAATCGACGTTGGTGGCGCCCATGCAGGAGAAGAAGATACCACTGGCGCCCGCGTCGATAGCGGCTTCCATCAGCTTACGCAGGTTGGCTGCTATGGTGCCCAGCCCCTCCTCAAATGGTTCGGGGGCTCTGCGGGCCTCTGCAATGGCTAGTTGTTTGCCCATGAAGCGAAAAGCGTAGGTAAGCGGGCTAAACAATGTCAGGATGAGAGGGTAGTCATTGCCGAGTTGGGAGCGTAGTGCCTGGATACACAACAACTGCTGCTGAAACATGGGCGTATCCAGATCCAGGCGAGGCAGGAAACGCATTTGCTCGGCCTCAACAAAGGGTTGTTCCGGGGCAGGATAGGGTAAATCAGGCATTATCTTAATGATATCCAGGTTGAATTTCTGAAGAAAAAACTCCAGTGTGAGTTCAGCCATGCGTTGGCCTGATCCTTCAGGTTTGAAGTGATGCCAGAAGCACAATGGCACTCTATCTACAGGCTCTCCCTTTACTGCTGCGCGAACGCGCTCCCCAGGTGTCATAGTATTCATAAATAGTTCCTTCTCTTTAAGAAAATTTGCTAGCACGGCCCGGGACTCCACCCGCCTTCTCAAGCATTATATCACCTGTCACTAAGGATACAACTTTTCATTTTCGAGACGATGCCAGGTTACAGTCGTGTATAACCAGGGGTACACGATGGCAGAAATACCACTTCCAAGAGTTTAACCAGATGCCCAATTTTATTCAACTCTTGTATAATAGAGATATGTGCAATTCCACGATCATCATCGTCCTCAGTAGATAACTCATAACTAGAGCAAGAAAGGAAGTTTGCGATGAACTGCACTAATTGCGGAACTCCACTTCCACAGGGAGTAGCCTACTGTCCTACTTGTGGAACCCGAGCACCTACTTATTACTCCTCTGCTGAGGCAGCACCCGATGCTCCTACCATCGCGTCTTCATCTGCTGGCGCAGCATCGCGGTTACCGCCCACCGACTATGGTAGCCCGTCGTATGGAGTAGCCTCACCATCCCCGTATAGGGCGCCACTAGCAACCCCATACGACCCCTACAACGCTCCCCCGCTCACACCTCCTCCATCTCCACCTCCACCACCACGTCGGGGTATTCGTATCGCCCTGCTGGTCGGTGCCGCTCTGCTCGCACTGATCATCGTTGTTGGCGGTGTAGTGGTACTGCTGCGCCCAGGAGCGCGGACCTCGTCTCCCACCTCACCGACACGTTCCCCTGCCCAGGCCACTGCGACGGCTGTCGCACAGGTCAATGCCATGGCGACGGCCACTGTGGTAGCACGCCAGAACATCTACATCAATGCTACCCAGGGAACTCCCTTCCTCAATGATCCCTTGAGCACCCAGGACAGCAACAATTGGGATGAAGATCCGGGTTGTGCCTTCAGTGGAGGAGTCTATCACGTCAGAGAGTCAATAGCGGGAGACTTTCATATCTGCAATGCGGGGTCGACCAACTTTGGAAACTTAGCCCTTCAGGTGCAGATGGTGATTACTCAGGGTGATGGTGGAGGCGTTTTCTTCCGCTCTGACTTCCTGGGCAACAACGCTTATTATTTCTTCGTCGACGTGAACGGGTCATACCGTCTGGAGGTATGGAAGAACAATAGCAAGCTCGCAGAGTTGACAAGCGGCAGCAGCCCAGCTTTCAAAACGGGTCTGAACCAATCCAACACGATTACCGTGGTTGCGAAAGGTAGCAATTTCTATCTGTTCATCAACAGGCAATATGTCGCCAGCGCGAGTGATACGAACTTCACTAGTGGTCAAATTGGCCTGATTGCTGATGAGGACACCCATTCGACAGATGTGGCCTACAGCAACCTGCAAGTTTGGAAACAGTAAAGCACCTGTTCAGAAGGGGATAGACAAAAATATATCTTTTGCGAGCATCTCTATTTAGAAGGTCTTGGCACCCTCTACTATAGAGACAAGCGCCAGAGTAATCACGAAAACGAGGATGATAAGGAGCAGCAGTACTACCCAGAAGGTGGCAGAACGTCGTGATAGACCAGGTGGCGATGACGTATGAACTTCACCTGGCGCCTGGACGCATGGAGTGGGGGATTCGTGGCTGGCAATAAGACCTTCTTCCAGGCAAAGAAGAGGCGTTTGCCCATCCGCTTCAGGCTCCTCTAAAGTTGATTCTCGCGAGTACGCTGCCAATGCAACAGGCGCGGGGTGCAGCGGATTGGCAGGGTGGGGGGAATCCAGGTCACCTATGGGTACTTCCACCTTTCCTACGGCAGGGAGTGCGAGGGTAGCACGATTATACTTGTTTGCAGCGGCAGAGATCGCTCTCGCCTGGGCAGGAGCGTTTATCTCTCTTTGCCGCTCTCTGCCTGCCAACTTGCGGACCGGATATGAATGCATCGCCATATGCAATGCCGCATCATATGCTTGCGAAAATCCGATAATGTTCGGGTAGCGTTCCTGAGGCAGTTTGGCCAGGGCTCGCAGAAATACCTCGTCCAGTTCACGGGGGAGGGAAGGATTGTAGACGCTGGGTGGAGCAGGTGGGGTGGAACGATGATGGTGAAGCAGTTGACTTGTTTTTCCTTCAAAAACAGCCCGGCCCGTCACAAGCTGGTAGATCATTACTGCCAGTGCGTATTGATCAGAGGCTGGTCCAACCTGGATAGAAGAAGCCAGGGTGGGATCATCAAATTGCTCGGGCGCCATGTAGAGAGGTGTACCAACTGAACGATAAAGAGAGCGCCCACTGCGGTAGAAGGCAGCTAACCCAAAATCGGCGAGCAGCAGGTGGGGAATGCCATGAGGAAAGATCAGAGATAATTGGCCATAGCGCCTGATATTGACTGTGCCGCGCTCGACACGGATCAAAAAATTCGTGGGTTTAATATCGCGATGAACGATGCCATGATCATGTGCGTACTGCAATCCAGCAGCAGCATGTGAGAGATAGTGGCCCGCCTCCTCGGCGGAGATAGGCCAGCTGAAGCCAAATTCCTGGGTGCGGCGCTGTAACCAATTCCACAATGAACCCATGGGTAGATAAGGCATAACAAGATAGGTAATTGGTTGGCCGCCCGGCTCGATGACCTCCTCGTCAAAATGATAGAGTGACAAAATATGTTCATGATTCAGGCCTGCAACGGCTCGGGCCTCGCGCTCGAAACGCATAGCAGCTTGCTTGCCTTCAGGTGCATCAGGAACAGCGCGCAGGTCGCCGCAAATGACCTTTATTGCAACTTTGTGCCCGATGCGTAAGTGTTGTGCCAAATAGATATCGCCCATGCCACCGCTTTCGATGAGTTTGAGTAGACGATACCCACCGAGAGTCTTCCCCATCAACATTTTCATTTGTTCTTTCCTTATTGAAAAAAGCAAAAGTAGGAGTATAGGTGTCAGGCCTGGTCAGGATACTCTCGAAGAGATGTGGAGAGATTTGCACACCACCATGCCCATCACACACCGGATAGCAGATCTTTCTAAAATACAGTATACAAGGGCGTGCCAAGCCTTCTGACACCAGGCCTGGCACGGGGAGCAGATCGATTTTTATGTCAGGCGACGCCGAGTTGACGTAAAGCATCGTAGGCAGGAGCAGCGAACTCCGGGCGCGTCTCCGCGAGCTGGCGCAGGGAGGCGGCAGCATCGACATCATGGTACTGCGCTGCAAGCTGGCAGGCGATGCGCACAACGCTATCACGCGGGTCACTCAAGGCTTCACGCACGAGCATGCGACTGCGCATGTCCTGACCAGTAGGATCAAGACGTCTCAGTGCTTCAAAAGCCTGGGTGCGCACGTATGGGTCGAAGTCCCCAGCGGCGCGGATGATAAAGTCAAGCGCACTGTGATCATTCAATTCGGCAACCGCGCGAATAACTGCCGCGTAGACAATACTGCCAGGGATATCAGGATCTCCAGCAGTCAGGCTGTCGCGACGTTTGGGGCGGGCGGCCCGCGACCCGAGATCTACGGTCCGGCTGGCAAATTGAAGTAGAGAACCTGTAACACGCTGGTCGCCCAAGCGCCCCAGCGTTTCACAGATACTTCCCAGCCGTAGAGCCTGTTCGCGATCGGTTATGCGCGAAACCGCATCAAGGCGCACAGTAAGCATGGTGACAGCGCGCGGCTCACGCAATTCACCAAGTACTTTCACACAAGGGACGAGAGCTTCTTCATCAGAACCAGCGAGAGTCTCCAACAAGACGTCCCGGCCAGGACCGTTCATCCAGTGCTCGACATCGGGCATCATTGGCACGCAGGCATAGACAGGCTGCACAATGCGAGGGTCTTGCATGACACCACGCGCTATGTCTGTCCAGTAACGACCGAGCAACATGGCGAGGCGATGTACTGCTATCACATTGCGCCAGTTTGGTGTACTGCGGGCGCTATCAAAAAGGGCCGTGGCCAGTGCTGGCAAATCACGTTCGAAAGCGATTGGCAACGTATCTGCACCTGCACTGCTCATGCTATCCTGGAAAACCTGGCTGGCAATCATTACCGCCTGTTGGGAAAGGCGTGGGGCAATTTCTTGTCCTCCTCGAATGTAGCGTTCCAGCGCGATGGTGCGGTATAGCGGGACGGCTATATAACTTTCAAGGCCAAGGGCACGATCGAGGCCGCTGGCCAGCAGGAGTTCCTGGAAGCTGGGTCGATTCAACGTTACACATGTCTCGATGATATCGACCTTCGCCCAGCCTTCGGCTTCCGTGAGAGCACTAATAAGAGCCTGGAGTGAAGCAGTGGTAGCCTGTTTTGCCAGTGACTGCGTTGCATAAAGCGATGAATTACCATCGGCAGCCAGTTTACCCAATGCCTCGGAGAGTTCCGCCGACTTGTAGTTGCCCAGCATAAGGATGGCATAACGCCTGGCACGACCAACCATAGATTCGGCAGGATTCGCATTGGGAGGAAGATCGGTTGTGTCATCCTCTTTCATTACTTTCAGCCAGACGGGGACCAGATTGCCAGCCCGGTCTATTTCCAGAAGGGTGGCCGTCAACGGCGGAGCCCACTGCTGTACCGGGCCCACATTGAGTAGTGGCATTACCCGCGCGACGGTATCCTGTACGGAGACTCCGCCCCAGCGAAGATCGGTCACCAGTGTGGTCATTTCGGTGCGCAGTTCGCTTAGCCGCTGTTTCACTTCTGGCGCATCGACATCAAGGGCGGGCATTGGGTGCCGTACGGCAAGATGTTCAACATTGCCAGCGCGGCCCTGCTGTTTTTGCGCAGCTGGCGTCATCGTCATAAGGCCCGCTTTAGCAGGAAGTATTGGCGGGGTCGCCGTATCAAATGTTGGGGATTCGCCGAGGCGCACTTCCCCCATCCCAGGTTCTTGTTCATCGCTATCGATATAATTAGTAGGTTCCAGGCCTGTATCAGACATCAAATTTCTATCCTTCTGCTACACGATTCTCTGAGGGCTATTCTCAAATAGTTCTGATGAACACAATAGCCGTATTATAGGGCTCATTGTACCTTTCTCTGCGTATACGGTCAAGAGCGAAAAGTTCACATTCAAAACAGGCAAAAACGTTGCAACATACGCTTATGCGGTTACGTAGAATACTAGAGAAAACCAGGACAACTTTAGATAGCAACGGCCATATTCAAGGAGCCATATAGATATGCAGAATCAAGAGATGCAGTTCGCCGACCCTGAGTGGCGGCGCCCGCAACAGACCAACTCTGGCACGAGTCAGCAGGAAAGTTTCAATCCGCAGCCAATCAATGTCGATCGCGCCCCGCAGCCATTCAATACCGACCCACGCGAGCAGTTGCAGGAAGAACGCGTATATAACGAGGCAGGTTCCTATGGTGATTTTGGCGCGCAGAAGATTGGCGCTCCCCAGTCCAGGCAAAGACAAAACAGGCGGCGCAGCCCCTGGTTGTGGGTGATTGTCTTACTGGTTATCATGGCACTCCTGGGCGGCGGCCTGAGCTTGCCTCGCGGCGGATACAATTTCAGCAAGGTCGAACCGGCGCACACTTTTTCGGTCGGCGCGCTCCCAACCGTTGTGATCAATGACGATGTTGGCACCATCCATGTCCACACAGGTAGCGCAAATAATAACGTGGTTGTCCAGGTCACCGATGTGAGCCGGGGCCTGGGGAACAATCCAGCTAATGGGCAGGTGAGTTACAACCAGGACAGTGCGAACAATACGGTTACTGTTAACGCGAACAGCGGCCCTGGCTTCTTTGGCTCCAATAGTGTCGATATCGAAGTAACGGTGCCTACGGATAGTAATCTACAGATCAAGACCGATACGGGCGAGGTCGATGTCACCGGGATCACCGGCCAGATGTCATTGTCGAGCAACACCGGTTCTATCCACGCGGTGCAAGATTCCCTGACCGGGCAATCCATCCTGCATACCGATACCGGCTCGGTTACATTTGAGGGTACCATTGATCCTAAGGGGTCATACCAGTTCGAAACCAACACGGGTTCGGTCGATGTTACCCTGCCAGGCAACTCATCCTTCCACTTGGATGCTTCAACCGATACCGGCTCCATCAACTCTGATTTCCCGGGTGTGAACGTACAGCACGGCGACTTCACCGGGGCAAGCGCTCATAGTGACGTGGGCAATGCGCCAGGTGCAACGGTGACGCTGAAGGCTGACACAGGATCGATTAGCCTGCACCAGGGACCATAGCCTCCAAAGTGATCTATGTGCTTATTTGTTTGCCTCGTTAGTATACTGGATACATGCGGTGTGGTGTAGAGGAGAGGCAGATAATGTCAGTAGAGACGCATTTTTATGATTTAACCTGCCAGGTGCGAGATCTTATCGGCTGCGGAACCGTCAACCTGCTCATCGGCTGTCCCGAGCCGAAGTTGCGTCACCCCTTGCTCGATTTGTTCCCTAACAATAGTTATCGCTATATGGGATGCAACGGCTTGACAGGCATAGATCTTTTACTGGTTGACGAACAGGTACGCGCTTTGTGTGACTTGGCGGTGCAGAGCGGACAGGTACAGAGCGCCAACCACGTGTGGCTGCATTTCGGAGACATCCCTATACAAAGTATCGCCGCGGCGCCTCTCGAGCGTCCGGGAGGTGTGCTGGGGCTCTTTCTGTTGACCGATCCACATGCAGGAACCTTTAGTCATGGCGAGTACCTGTTACTGAGCAGCTACCTGGCTACAGCGGCAAAGAGCGTGGAACAGGTCCTGCGCAAGCTGCATAACGCGCTGCTTCACCTTTATCTGAACAGGGCAAGAAACGATGCGCCGGTGGAGCTAAAAGAGGCTCTCGTTCACCTGGAACAGCAACTGCAGAGGCGGTCACATATTTTTTCATATACAGACCAGCCAGCAGAAAAAAGCCAGCGCCCGGAAGCAGCAGAGAAGCCTGCTGCAGTGGGTGGGGTAATCATCGCCGCAGGACAGGAACCCGGCGATGAATTTATTTCTATCATCAGTCATGAACTGCGCATACCACTCGCGTCTATTAAAGGCTACGCGGGACTCTTACAAGCATACGGGACAGGTGAAAATGCCGTCCCGGAGATGACAGCGGCACGCCAGCAATCATACCTTAATACTATTATGGAGCAAGCCGATCACCTGGAGGTTCTGATTGATGATCTCCTCAATATGTCGCACATTCATGCAGGACGTTTAGCGCTGCGTTTCACACATGTTGATGTGTCTCAACTCTGCCAACAGGTGGTCGAACTGGCCCAACAAAGGATGAGCCAGCAGCAGCCTGGGCGCTATGTTATTCGCTGCTTGCTGGATGAAGGGCTGCCGCTTGCATTGGCAGACCCTGACCGCCTTGCTGGAGAATGCTATCAAGTATTCGCCCGAGGGAGGCACGATAGATGTCCTGGCCCATTCAGCCCATATCTCCCTTCCAGCCAGCTATCATTCATCCGCTGAGTTTGAGCTGAGAGAGGAGGCTGCGCTGCCACAGAGAACTCCCATGTTACATGTTACTGTACGTGACCAGGGAATTGGCATCGCGCACGATCAGTTAACACTTCTCTTCAAGCCTTTTAGCAGGTTGGAACAAACTGGAACAGATCAAATTCCTGGTGCAGGCCTGGGCCTCTATATAGCGCGTAAACTTGTCGAGGCGATGAATGGGAGTATAACACTTCATAGCAGCGCAGGAGAAGGAACGAGTGTGACGTTTACGCTGCCTGTGGTCGGTGCCGGTGGTGAGATAGCACCCTGAGGGAATATTTCTAAGTGACTAGGGCTGGGGCAAGTCCTGCTTTCAGTGCATGCTCCATACGGTTATTGTACCACCTCCTCACAGACACAGAGCATCACAGCAGAAAATAAGAGAACCAGGAAGGCAGAGTATGACACGAATCGTTCACCTTAATGACCCTCATGCGCCGCAAGCCCTAGAAGCACACACAAGCAAAAAAGATGTAGCAACACTAACAACAGCAAGCGAAAAAAGGCAGCGTTCATCGAACAATGAGGCAAGACGAGAAGAGCGGCGAGGACAGTGATGAACACCCACGAACAAGCCCCGCCGAATCTCTCCTTCGGACCCTTATGCTATTACAGCAAGCCATTTAAGACTTCTGGCTGTGCCATTCAAGCGACATCATAAATTGAATGCAGTCCATGAACCCTCTCAGAAGGCTTTGCGAAACACCTTGCTCATTTGACACTCTGACAGCTAAACCCACTGATCTCTACGAACGATGGCGAACATCAGCGAACAAAGTAGCTCGAAGAAAGCACCATTAGAGCCATTCGATAAACTGCCAAGAGACCCAAAAATGGGATGATGGAAATGAGTGGCCCCTCATGGATGACATTTTCGACTCCACACTTAGCCTATGTCAAAATCATAGAGCACTAATACATTCATGTTGTCAGGTTTACCGTATTATTCTATAATAACGCTAGGAACTAAAGTATACAACCTAAAATGGCAATAGTGGCGTGAAAGAATAGTCTCCTATGCTTCTTCTAAAGCAAGTAGCAGGGGTTTAGTAACTATAGTTTTTGTGGTAATGCGCGTAGGGCATGTTTTATGTATGTACTGTAGTATTAAACTCGGCAAGGAGGCTTCATGGAGACGAGAACAGAGATTATCAAGACAGAACTTGCTAATGGCGCTTCCATCCATATTCAAGCAACGATGTTAGGAGGGGAGGAGGAAGTAGCATTTACACTGCCCGAGTTTGCTGGGGTCACACATGCGATAGAGGGAATTGCAGAATCAGTAGTCACAACGTTACAGAAAGTGAAACCGCGTAAAGCGAGTATTGAATTTGGTGTTGAAATCGCACTTGAAGCGGGTCAACTCACGGCCCTACTGGTAAAAGGAACAGGGACTTCCAATCTGAAAATCACCATTGAATGGGGCGAGTAGCTATGTAGTTAGCATGGGGGAAAGCATGGAGCAATCACTATATGAGTTGTTGCGCCAATGTACAGTGAGAATCTCACTACCTGGGAGAACTGAACATGGCACTGGTTTCTTTGTGGCTCCAGGACTGATCCTCACCTGCGCTCATGTCATCAAAGGCTCAAAGCAGGAAACAGGTTCAGTTGAGGTGTATTGGGGTGATCAGACCTACAGCGCGACGATCAAGACTATACAAGTTGACGCTGATCTGGCATTATTACAAATAGGCCTGACAAAGCATCCTTGCGTCTATCTACAAATAGGGGTAACACCTTTTGATACCCTGTACAGCTATGGATATACTGACGACCACCCCGATGGCGATCCCGCAACATTTACGCTTGAAGGCAGAAATCAGGAAGGGCAACTCAAGTTCAAATTTGGACAGGTCCGACCAGGGCTAAGCGGTGCGCCTGTGTTGAATGCGCGAACAGGGTATGTCTGTGGAATTGTTCAGCTTACGCGTGATCGCAATAATGATCTGGGAGGAAGAGCGATCCCGACTACAACTGTATTCCGGGAGCTTCCTGAAATAGAGCCGTTACAGAGACAGTTTCATTTAAAAGATCAAAGTTGGACAACTCTTCTCCCGTCTCCTGTTGGTGATCAGAATCGCCAGCGTTTGCTGAAGAAAGTCAGAGCTTTCTGGATAACGAATGTGCTGGAGGAGTCCCTACAGGGTGCTACACTCATTGCACCTGATCTGAGCAAGCAGCCAGAAGCGACAGTAGATCCCTGGCATCGCATACTTCAGCAGCCGGATAAAGCGGCAGAGCCACTACCGGCAGGGACACTTATTACTCAGGTCTATGATGGTGCAGAGGGCGAACTGCTGATTCTTGGGGAGCCTGGCTCAGGAAAAACGACACTGCTATTGGAACTGGCGCGTGAACTGCTGGACCGTGCCAGCATCAATGAAAACCATCCCATACCTGTGGTATTCAACTTAGCCTCATGGACAGCACGCAGACAATCCATTATCGATTGGCTGGTCAATGAGTTGAATGACAAATACCGGGTACCGCATAAGCTTGGTCAGTCCTGGGTTAACGCCAACCAGATACTACCGCTCCTTGACGGGTTGGATGAGGTACCCAAAGAACACCGCGCGGCATGCATCAATGCCATTAACGCCTATCGGCTTGATCATGGCTTAGTGCCAATTGTGATATGCAGCCGGAGTGCTGACTATCTCGCGTTGACGACACGGGTGCAGATTCAGCATGCAGTTGCTGTGCAACCGCTTACTCCGCAACAGATCGATGGCTATCTATTGAGTGGTGGTGAGCAATTGGAAGCAGTACGTGTTGCGCTGCGAGACGACCCGACATTGCACGAGTTAGTAGAGACGCCATTGATGCTCAGCCTACTCGCCCTAGCTTACTATGGGAAATCCATCGAAGACCTTCAAACCGAGCCAACCTTTGCAGCACGTCGGCAATATATCTTCACAACCTACATTCAGCGTATGCTCCGACGGCGAGGACCTGAGATCCACTATACTGCACAGCAGACAACGCGCTGGCTTGCGTGGCTAGCGTACCAGATGAAGCAACACAGTCAGGTCGAGTTCTATATGGAGCGAATGCAGCTAGACTGGTATCTAGAGAACCGGTGGTCCCGGCTCTCTTATAGCGCTATAGTCAGGTCAGTCATTGGATTATGTAGTGGCTTGCTAAGTACCCTTATTACATTTCTCTTCTGGTTGCTTGCTGGATTAGCCTTTGGAACTGTCCTCGAATCCGCGCTGCTTGGAGGACTCATCTTTGGGCTGTTTGTCGGCCTGATTATTCCGCTGGAGAGAGAAATAAAGCCAGCGGAGGTTATTGCTTGGTCTTGGGGAGGCGTATGGCAGAGGGTGGTGAAGATTCCATCGCTCAAGGCTGCGTTGCTCTTCGGACTGCCTTTCGGAGTAGTCAGTGGATTTTTTCTCGGGCAGTTCTATAGGATCAGTAGCTGGCCGATCTTCGGACTCATCTTCGGGCTACTCGGTGCCCTCATCTTTAGTCAGCTTTTCAGGCAGGCTCATGCATTGCCGAGCGACTCACTGGATAAGCAAGCTTCCTCTGTTTCTCAGCAAGGAGTAAGGTATTCGGTGCGAAGTAAGCTATTTATTGGTCTCATTTTCGGAGTAGTTGGTGGGCTGCTCTATGTACTATTTAGCGGACTCATTTTTGCGCTGCTGACCATCTTAATGCAGCTCAACGATCTGACTGAGGGATTTTCGTTTAACTTGCTTCAAGAGTGGTCATTTGCTCTGTTCTGCACCTTGTTCTCAGGTCTGCTCTTTGTGCTGGTTAGTGGTCTCAGCACTGGACTCATCAATCGGGAGAAAATAACAATAAAACCTATCGAGATGGCTATCTGGTTGTGGGGAGGCCTATGGCAAAGGTTGGGGAGGATCAAGGGACTGATGTATGGGGTAGTCAGTGGACTGCTTTATGGGCTACTCTCCGGGTTACTCTTTGGAGTGTACTACGACGGGCTACACGGCGAGCTGATTAGTGCACTGACAATCGGGCTGCTCTACGGGCTGCTCTTCTGGCTATTTAGCGCAATTGTCTTCTGGATATTTAGCGGACTTATCAGTGGTTTGTCAAATAGCATGATGGATGAGCATACTCTTATCAGGACCAATCAAGGAATGCGGAACTCTGTGCGCAATAGCTTGCTCACTGGTCTGGTATTCGGACTGATCGGCGGATTGGTCTTTTTCGGACTGTCTTTTGGCTTGCTTTTCAAGCTTGGCAGTACATTGTCTCTATCACTATTCGGTGGCTTGCTCTTTGGAGTAATTGGCGGACTAGTTAGCGGATTAACGGTTGGGTTGGCAAACGGAGGAGCCGCGTACATCCAGCACATTACGCTGAGATTGCTCTTGTGGCGTGCGAGATCTCTACCCTGGCATTATGTCCGCTTCCTGGACTACGCTACCGAGCGTATACTCCTGCGTAAAGTCGGTGGTGGCTACATCTTTATCCACCGACTGCTACTAGAGCACTTCACGACGCTGAATATTGTATCAACTTCTGCTCAGACGGTACCTGGCATCGGACCCGCCAGAAGAACCTTGAAAATCATCCCTTCGGCTCTCATTCGCGTGGTACTGATAATGAGTATCCTGGCGAGTATCTTTTTCGTCTCATTGTTCTCCCTGGCATCTAACTCATCTCACAACTATCCTTCTCCTGGTATGGAATTAGTCTTTCAAGACCCATTGAGATCCAATGACAGTGGTCTATGGGCGATGGGCCAAAATCCTGCTCATGATGGTGCCTGTACCTTCACGTCCGGAGGATACCAGATCAGTGTTACTAAACAGAATTCCATGGAGCGGTGTTCGGCAGGAGGGCTTACTTACAGCAATTTTGCTCTTGAAGCGCAAGTGGTCATTGTCAAAGGGAATGCAGGAGGCATCATCTTTCGTGCAAATGCCGAATCCGGCTCCTTCTATCACTTCTGGATCAACCAAGCAGGAGAATACGGCTTCACTATCAATAGAAACAACAAGTTCATCACCACATTAAGCAGCGGTTCCTATTTGGCTATTCATGAGGGTCTCGATCAGGCCAATCTGCTTGCAGTTGTCACTCAAGGTAACGCTTTCAACCTGTATGTGAATCACCGGCTGATCAAGACCGTCAATGACCCAGAGCGTACTTACGCTCTGGGTCAGCTTGGCTTTACTGCTGAGAGTACTAGCGCTACGACCATTGTACAGTACACTCATGTGAGAGTATGGATCTCCCCGGGAGCGCAATCTACTACACTTGTTCACTTCTATCCTCATTCCAATTGGAACCTGATTTTAAACAATCCAATGCATAAGAACGATGGCTCGTGGGATAGTGATACCAGCCAGATCGGTGGTGGTAGCTGCATATTTACCGCTACTGGCTATCAAATCAGTATCTCGGAACAACAAACGTTCTACTCCTGCACGAATAACAACACTGATCTCAGTAATGGAGCTATTGAAGTACAACAAACGATCGTCAAGGGAGGCAGTGGAGGCATTGTCTTCCGTGCTAACGCCGATTTAAGCGACTTTTATTATCTGAACATCAGTCAAACAGGCGACTATAGCCTCGACATCTACCATAACGATAGTTTCAGCAGCACATTAGGTAGCGGTTCCAGTTTCGCTATCCATACAGGACTTCATCACACCAATCTGATAGCCGTCGTGATGCAGGACAATATTTTCGACCTGTACGCCAACCATCAGTTTATCTCCAGCATCAGCGACTCCAATCGCACATACACTCATGGTCAACTTGGCCTCACGGCTGATGAGGCCAGCAGTGCAACACTGGTACGCTATGCCAACGCGCGGGTATGGAGCAGCGCTTATCCTCCAGATCACTGGAACCTGGTTTTAAACGAACCAATGAATAAGAATGATGGCTCATGGAGTGACGGTACAAACCGCTCTACTGGCGATTCGTGTACATTTACTCGCAGCACGTACGAGGTCGATAGCATGTTAAAAAACCGCCATGTTTACTGTGCTATTCAAGGGCCTGACTACAGTAGCATTGCCGTTGAAGTACAACTTACGATTATCAAAGGGGACGGTGGCGGCATCGTTTTCCGTGTCGATGGAAGCAATTTTTATAACTTTCAGATACGTCAGAATGGAGGCTATGGCCTTTATCTTTATAAAAAAAATCACAATCCCATCAAATTAGGCGTCGGCTCCAGTGGCGCTATCCATACGGGTCTCAACCAGGCCAACGTGATTGCGGTTATAGCCCGGGGAAACGTGTTTGACTTATACATAAACCACCATTTTATTGCGACGATAATTGATCCAGATCATACTTACGCGCACGGTCAATTTGGTCTCACTGCCGTAGCATACGACAACTCGACCCAGGTACATTACACCAATATAAAGGTATGGACTCCCGGTTTCTAAGCTAAACTTTGTCGTGAGACCATTCAAAATCGGGGGCTGGCTAACACGCCCCCGATTTTGAATGGTCTCCTATAATGGTCCTCAAAAGCTGGCTCATCCGCAACTTCCGTGCGAGTGACACGGTACTGGTATGATTGCTGAGAGCCAAGAGTTGCTCTGAGAGCCAGAAAAACGGAGTTCAACTTTCCCTTGTGCTATAATGTTTGAAACCGAAAAATGCAGCAAAGCCTGTAGCAACACCAAAGAAAAACAGCAAAAAATGGCGAGGCACAGCGCACAGGCCACTGAAGGGCAGAGAGAACACTGACGAACAATGACGAACAGCCCAGGCTGTATCCCGTATGCGCAACCAAAAATACCCAGGTCTTATGTTACCCAAAATCATAAAACTTGGATATTCTACTATTTGTGTTTACAGCTTAGCCAAAAAGCAAGGGTTATCTGTGATAGACGTGCTTAGAAAAAAATGCACTCTGTTACGCTCAACGCACCTATCAACTGAGGTATAAAGCAGCCCAAAAACGGCTCTTAGAGTAGTTCGATTTTCCCCCATCAGGCCATCTTAACGGTGTATCTGGAAGATTATGCGCTCATGTAGCAACGCCCAAGCAATACCATGTAGCAACGAGATAATAAACTCAACTTTTAAATAGCATGTAGCAATAGATGTAGCAACACTGAAACACACCGAGGATACACAGGAATAACTGATAGACGATCACAAGAAAGAGGAACCCAACCAAGCACAATGAGAGCACGGAGAAATCCTGTTCGTTCGTCTCCCCCCTTCGGCCTCCTATATACTAGCTCTGTTTTGGGCTCTCGTACTAAGCCTCAAAAATAAATGACTACATTTTCTATCGAATACATTACACAGTTAAGCACTTGCTCTATATATTCTCCTATGCTATATTAAGTCATCAAAAATTTTCTGAGCGGAGCAGAGCAATGGCATCAATTGGCGATTGGGATGAGATTCTCGACGAGAGGAATTTTGGGCACCATGAAGCAATTGCTGAGCGTTTCGTAGGCCGTGATCGGGAACTGAATGCTTTTCGTAAGCAAATAAGCCTCATCCCCCCTCGATATTTGATTTACTACATTTCTGGTCAAGGTGGCGTAGGCAAGACTGCCCTCCTAGACCAATATCGAGAGATTACTAGGAATCTCGGATTTCTAGTCACGAGATGCAATGAGCAACAACGGGACGTGACATCAGTATTAGATCACTTTGCTCGGCAGTTGGCCGAACAGGGCTTTCCTCTCAAACACTTCACCGAACGCTACAAGATCTATG
>WNGL01011648.1_pt1 | contig 19391 bp, 14 predicted proteins | sample 5400591 | NCBI WGS metagenome assembly WNGL01 (sample SAMN13153377, study PRJNA577476) | soil metagenome | isolation source: 80 cm soil or saprolite under Garry oak tree replicate 1 | place: USA:California | collected 2016-06-15 | reverse complement strand
CGATGACCGGTGATCCTCGATACGCCGCGGTGCCGCACGAGCCAGCACACGGTCCAATTGGTAGCTGTTCCATTTGCTGCGTCCATTCTTTGGGGAGACTCGGTCCTGCAACGACGTCCAGATGAACGCCATCGGGATTCAGCAACAAAACCGAAGCGAGCGTACCGCTCCGCTGTTCCTCGATAATCAGACACAATGCATTTAGGATCTCTTCCAGCGCAACGCCCGTGGCGATCATCTCGAGGATCCGTTTCTCGCCAGTCAGCAAGGCTTCGCCTCGTTTGCGTTCACTGATGTCGCGCAGGATCGCTTGAAAATATCCACCGCGTAACCCGGACACCGAGACTTCCACGGGAACGATCTCCCCGTTTTTGCGCACGAATTTTCTCTCGAATCGCACGGTGCGTTCCGTCTTTAATTTCTCGAGCCTCTCTTGAAACACGTGGCGTTCTTCCGGCAGATAGGTGTCGGTGACGGGCGTACCAACCAGTTCGTCCTGGGAAATTCCGGCCAGCTCAGCGCCCGCGCGGTTTCCCAGAACACAGATGCCATTGGCATCAACCACGTAGATTGCGTCGGGTGAAATTTCGATCAGGTCCCGATATTTCTCTTCGCTCTTGCGTAGTTTTTCCTCCGCGAATTTCCGCTCGGTCACGTCCCGCAAAGTGCAGAGCGTGGACAGGAATTCTCCATTGCTAGACAAGCGCGGAACCGATACGCCATCAAAGTGAACAACGGCGCCATCTCTTGTTCTCCAGCGAACCTCATACTCGCGAGCTTTGCCCCGCACTAGATCATCCAGAATTTGCCCGATCGCTGAACGATCCTCGGGAAGAAGCAGGCGTTGTAAAATATTTGCTCCGCGCAATTCCGTTTCCGAATAGCCGCTCAGTTGAACGCCGCGCTGGTTGATGCAGAGGACGTTCCCGGTGCGATCCAGGGAAAGGATCACATCACGGGATAACTCAAACAGGTATTTTGCTGCGCTTTCGCCATCATCGGCGGGGGCACAAGGTTCGGCTCGCGAACTGAGTTCGCCACAGGACAGATCAGCTGTATCAGCCGTGGCGGACATCGTTTGCTCTGCTGTCGTGGTATCGAGTTTCATAGCAACTTAACCGCTGCTGCAAACGTCTGCTCTAGGCGAATCGATCGAAGTCGTGCGTGCGCGCATAGCAAAAGTCTAACAATCCTGCGCCGGTGCGCCACTTTTGTTTCCTCCCCCAAAAGAGGTGTAATCCGCTCTCTCTTGTGGAGCACTGAAAAATCCTTCCACCGCTCCGTGGTGACGCGGCGCAACGATGTCTAGCGTTGGAAGCAAACAAACATCCAAAATGAAAACCAAACAAACCAGAACCAGTTCCAAGCGCACCTTGCGCAGTATTTTTCGGCGCCGTCGACAAGTTCACGACCCGATGCTCGTGCTGAACATGTCGTTCTTTAACTTCACCGACGGATGGAGCCGCATTTTTTCCAGGGATCTATATGGACGGTTCTCCTCCTAGCTACTCGGTCCAGGCAATGGAGCCAGCGCTGATCGAAATGAACGCAGCACGGCACTCCGTCGTCGTGAAGGCGCCCATCGGCCAAGTCTATGAACGGTGGTCGCGCTTTGAGGATCTCCCGAGATTCATCACGCCGCTGCGGAATATCCAAAGAATTGATGACACACACTTTTCTTATACATGGCATCCCAATGAGAACGAACAACGAGATGTCTTCCACATCGTGCTTCGAATTCCCGAGCGCCGAATTGCCTGGCGCTCGACTTCCGACGGCTTCATGTCAGGCGTCGTTTCTTTCGAACCGCGCTCCAACGAAGAGACGGAAGTAACTCTGAAAATACGTTCGATTTTCGACCCGCCCAGATTGGCGCGAAGGCTGGAAGAGTATCTGGGCAACTTCAAACGTTTAGTTGAGAGCGAAGAAACCGCATTATGAGAAATCTTTTGCTCGAGTGGAACATAGACTTTCAGTCGGTGTGCCCAGCGGGTTTGCAACCTGCTGGAATCCAAGACAGCGGACAACATGTCCGCTGGCCGCACAGGGCACAGCCCTATGTTCCGGTGAGACCGAAGAGGCGACGGTGCCCGATCTCCTTAAAGAAGGCCTCTCCCTTTGAGACCTAAAACCGTCAGCTCATGTGGATTGTTCGTTTAGCTCTTAGGCGTCCGTACACGTTCACCGTGGTGGCCATTCTGATCGTGCTGATGGGCATCGTGACGATCGCTCGCATGTCGACGGACATTTTCCCCAACATCAACATCCCGGTGGTAAGTGTAATTTGGAGCTTCTCGGGCGTCGCGCCCGAAGAAATGGAAAAACGTTTCGTCACGGTCTGCGAACGCGCTATGACCACCACGGTAAACGACATCGAGCACATCGAATCGCAGAGTTATAACGGCGTCTCTGTCATCAAAGTTTTTTTCCATGAAGGCGCGAAAGTGGAAGCGGGGGTGGCGCAGATTACCTCGATCTGCCAGACACTGCTGCGAATCATGCCGCCAGGCACCACGCCGCCCCTGATCATTCAATACAGCGCGTCGAATGTGCCGATTCTGCAAGTGGGCTTGAGCAGCAAGACGCTTTCCGAACAACAGCTTTACGATCTCGGCTTAAACTTTATCCGCACGCAACTCGCTACCGTGCAAGGCGCGCAGGTGCCATTGCCTTATGGCGGTAAATCACGCCAGATCATGGTCGACATCGATCCGGCAAAACTTTACGGCAAGGGCCTCTCACCCACCGATGTAAGCAACGCGATCAACGTGCAGAATGTCATCCTGCCGGCGGGCACACAGAAAATCGGCGACCGCGAATACAATGTGCGCCTCAACTCGAGCCCCGAAGTCTTGCAGGTATTAAACGATCTGCCGATCAAGCAAGTGAACGGTGCGATGGTTTACATTCGCGACGTCGCCCAGGTGCGGGACGGCTTCGCCGTGCAGACGAACATCGTCGCGCAAAACCGGATCCGATCGGCGCTCCTCACCGTTTTGAAAAGCGCGAGCGCGTCCACCATCGACATCATCAAGCGCGTGAAGGAAGCGCTGCCACGCATTCAAGCGACACTGCCGAAGGAGCTTGAGCTGACCCAACTGTTCGATCAATCGATTTTCGTGCGCGCCGCGATCAACGGAGTCATACGTGAAGGAGTGATTGCGGCCTGTCTCACCGCGCTGATGATTCTGCTTTTCCTCGGAAACTGGCGCTCGACACTCGTGGTCGCGACCTCAATTCCGTTGTCGATCTTGTGTTCGATCATCGTCCTGGGCGCGCTCGGCCAAACGATCAACATCATGACGCTGGGTGGACTGGCGCTGGCGGTCGGCATTCTGGTCGATGACGCCACTGTTGAGATCGAAAACATCCATCGCAATCTCGCGATGAGGAAGCCGATGATCCGCGCCATTCTCGACGGCGCGATGCAGATCGCCGTGCCAGCATTCGTCTCGACCCTGTGCATCTGCATTGTTTTTGTGCCGATCTTTTTTCTAAGTGGTGTGGCGAGGTTTCTTTTTCAACCGCTGGCGATGGCGGTCATCTTCGCCATGTTTGCCTCCTATCTTCTCTCCCGCACTGTCGTCCCGACGATGGTGAAATTTCTGATGCGCGGGCATCTCGAGGAGATCGATACGAGTCTCGCACACGGGCTCGGAGAGCATAATGGCAGCGAAGAAGATATCGGCAACAAGCGCGAAAAAGATGGCAGGGCGCGACCGCCGGGCGTGCTGCGGACGCGCCAACCCTTAGGGAGAGTCTCAGGAAAAATCCGCACATTCCTCAGCGGAATTCACCAAAGCTTCAATCGCGGGTTCGAAAAAATCCGTGACCGCTACGTCGATGCACTGCGCTGGTGCCTTGGGAATCGCAAGATCGTCTTTATCGCCATGGGCGCGATGGTGCTTATTTCACTTTGCGTAGTTCCGTTTCTGGGGCGCGATTTTTTTCCAGGAGTGGACGCCGGACAAATCCGGTTGCATGTCCGCGCACCGGCGGGAACACGGCTCGAAGCGACGGAGGAACGCTTTTATCGCGTCGGCCGCGCCATTCGTGAGGTGATTCCGCCTGACGAAATAGACAATGTGCTCGATAACATCGGTCTGCCAACGAGCGGAATTAACCTCGCCTTCAGCGACAACGCCACGATCGGTGAGGCTGACGGTGAAATTCTTATCGCGCTGGCTCCAAAGCACCGGCCGACCGCCCAATACGTGCGCATTCTGCGCGAGAAACTGCACCGCGATTTTCCGGACATGGAGTTTTTCTTCGCCGCGCCGGACATCGTTAGCCAGATTTTGAACTTCGGCATTCCGGCGCCGATTGATATTCAGGTCACGGGCCGCGACCCGAAGGGCTACGAGATTGCGAACCAAATCAAACAACGCGTCGCGCAAATTCCCGGCGCGGCCGATGTCCACGTGCACCAAGTCGTGCACGGTCCGGATTTGCGGGTGAATGTCGATCGCACCCGCGCGCAGCAAATTGGTCTTAGCCAAAACGATGTCGCGCGCACGATGTTGATTTCGCTCAGTTCGAGCGGCCAGACGTCGCCGAACTTCTGGCTCAATTTTCAAACCGGCGTGAATTACCAGGTGGCGGTGCAAACGCCGCAGTACAAAATGGACACGCTGCAAGATTTGAAAAACACGCCGGTGGTCGCGCCCAACCAGCCCCGCCCGGAGTTGCTGGGAAACCTGGCGACGGTCGAGCGGCGCGAGTCACCGATTATCGTGAACCACTACAACGTGCAACCGGTGTTTGATGTCCTCGCCAATGTGCAAGGTCGCGATTTGGGGGGCGTCGCCGGCCAGGTGAACAAGATTCTCGAGGAGACGAAAAAGAATTTGCCGCGCGGTACATTTCTCAGTGTGCGCGGACAAGTGGAGAACATGAACAAATCGTTCGCCGGCATCGGCGCGGGGATCTTGTTTGCGATCGTGCTCGTTTATTTTGTGATGGTAGTCAATTTCCAATCGTGGACCGATCCCTTCATTATCATTATGGCGCTGCCGGGCGCGTTGTGCGGCATCATCTGGATGCTCTTCATTACCGGCACCACGCTCAACGTGCCGTCGCTCATGGGCGCGATCATGGCCATCGGTGTCGCCACCGCGAACAGCATTTTGGTCGTTAGTTTTGCCAATGACGAACGTTGCGGCGACCAGCCGAAAAATTCGCTCGATGCCGCGCTCTCCGCCGGTTTCACCCGGTTGCGTCCGGTCATGATGACTGCGCTGGCCATGATCATTGGCATGTTGCCGTTCTCATTCGGTCTCGGTGAAGGTGGCGAGCAGAACGCGCCGCTCGGCCGCGCGGTCATTGGAGGCTTGGTCTTCGCCACGTTCGCCACTCTCTTTTTCGTGCCGGTTGTTTACAGCATTTTGCGAAAAGCGGAGTTCACTTGCGACGAAGACGAAGAGTTCGAGCGACAGGAGCGACGCGGGCCTGAAGGAGAACAACCGGCGCAATGAATCAGACCAAACATCGCAAGCATCGTCACGACGGCGCCGAAGATGGACATACAGAAGATCGAGATGTGCGGACGCCACAGCCCGGCGTCCCTACCAGGCCGCCGGTGCGGAGCGTTGCCGTTTGGGGACCGATCGCTGCTGTCACAGTGTTGGCGTTCCTTATTACAATCGGCGTATGGCGGCGAGTTCAGGAGCGCGGCCAGGAAAAGGCGTTCACCAAACAGGCGGTGCAACTCGAGGTCAACGTGGTGACCGCGCAGCGCGATCGCAAGCCGCAGGAATTAATTCTGCCAGGAACTTTCCAGGCATTCAAGGAGACGACGATCTATCCGCGGTCCAATGGCTACGTGAAAAGCTGGACGGCCGATATCGGCGACGACGTCAAAGAGGGCCAACTGCTCGCTGAGATCGAAACGCCTGAGGTCGATCAACAACTCGCACAAGCGAAGGCTAGTTACGAAATCGCGAAGGTCACAGCTGATCGCTGGCGCGACCTGGTCGGGAAAAAGGTCGTATCCAAACAGGAGTATGACCAAAACGAAAAAGCCTACGAAGGAGCCAGGGCGAACTACGAGCAGCTTCAAAAATTACAGGGCTTCAAGGAAATCATCGCGCCATTCGGTGGAAAGATTTCCGCGCGAAATATCGATGTTGGCACCCTCGTCACCGCCGGCACCGGAAACGCCGGCACGGCGCTCTTCAGCATCGTGCAAAGCGATCCGCTTCGCGTTTATGTTTTCGCACCGCAAGCCAATGCGCCTTCCATTCACGAAGGATTGGCGGCGAAAATTCTCGTCCAGGAATTTCCCGGTCAGGATTTTGACGGCACGGTCACACGCACCGCCGGTGCGCTCGACCCGCAGTCACGCACGATGCAGGTGGAGGTTCAAGTGCCCAATCACGAGGGCAGGCTTTATGCCGGCATGTATGGTCAGGTGAAATTTCTTTTGGCTGATGAAAACGCGCCACTCGTCGTGCCGGCGAATGCGTTTCTCTTTCGCACACAGGGACCGCAAGTTGCCACAGTGGCTAACGACAACCGGATTCACTGGCAAACGATTCATGTTGGGCGCGATTTCGGCACGCAATTAGAAGTGCTCGACGGCTTGGCGGAAAATACTAAAATCGTTATGAATCCGACCGACGATTTGGGAGAGGCCATTCAAGTTCAAGTGAAGCCGACCGAAAAGCCAAAGGGCGATACAAGCGGCAAGCCGGGGCGCTAATCACCGCGCCTGTGGCAACGCGCCTCATCCAATCGGTCGGCGTGCTTGCCACCTTCGCCTATCTCGGCATTGCGTATTTCATTGTCGCGATCATCGCGGCGTTGTTCATGCAAAACCCTCCAGAAGGTTGGCAGCCGGAAGGATGGACGCCGACTGCCAAGGAAACCTCCGAGCGTGCCACTCACGATTACGTCTTATCCGAAGCGCTGGAAACCTGGCAATGGTGGGTGCTCTGGTTAATCCTCTTCCTGAACACCACCACCGGGATCGCGGTGATCTCGCAGGAAGCTCCCATCTTTCAGGAACTCACGCGCGTCAGCGCGATTGTTGCCGGCGGCATGGTCGGTATCGCCAGCCTCGGCAACGCGGTCGGTCGTGTTTTTTGGGCGTGGACATCTGATCTGGTCACCAGGCGCGTGACCTTCGGCGCCATGTTTGTCGTGCAGGTCCTGCTCTTTTGGTTTCTCCCACAAATCACCGCCTCTTCCATCATGACTATCGTGATTCTCATGTGCTACGGCGGCGGCTTCGGCACCATGCCCGCTTTTACTGCAGATTATTTCGGATCGAAAAACGTAGGGCCGATCTATGGGCTGATGCTGACGGCATGGAAGTTTTGCCAGTGTCTTCGGGCCGCTTTACATCGCGCGCATGCGGGAGACCACCGGGAATTACGGCGGAGCGCTCCACGTCCTTGCCGCTGTGATGGCTGTTTCGATTCTGTTGCCGATAATCGTCAGACCACCTCGACGCGAACGTTAATATTGTAGCAGCGTGTCGCTGACCGCGGCGGGTCTATGCGCGGCAACATCCCGGGCAGCAGAAGTCAGAATCTCGGCTACAACTGTCTGTCCAGGATTACGCGTTCGATGTGCGAGTAGATGTTAAACGAAGGCGGACGAAGAAATCCGATCAAGGTTTGATTGCTCTCACGGGCGAAATTTACTGCGAGTGTTGACGGGGCGGAAACCGCGGCGACGATCGGAATTCCCGCCGCCAATGCTTTCTGCATGATCTCGAAAGACGCGCGGCCGCTGACGAGAACAAGGTGTCGATCCAACGGCAGAAGCTCATCCAGAAACGAACGGCCAATTGCCTTATCGACCGCGTTGTGACGTCCGATGTCTTCACGAACGATTTTCAAGTTACCATCAACATCGAAGATCGCAGCAGCGTGAATGCCACCGGTGCGCGCAAAATCGCCTTGTTGTTTTCGCAAAAGCGAGGGGAGCGGAAGCAGAGTGTCGATGCCAATCCTGATGTCTTTAGATGTAACTGGAGGAAAATTTTGCCGGATAGCGTCGATGCTGGCCTTGCCGCAAATTCCGCAGCTGGTGGAAATCGTTCCGAATCGCCTGGTGGAACCTGCAGCCGCGGGATTCAATTTCACTCCCGCGGCCGGTTCAACAACGAGGATGTTTTCGCGATTCCGTCCGTTCGCCGGGCGCGAGAACTTGTCGATTTTGTCGCCTATGCGGATGATTGCTTCGGAGACCAGAAAACCGGCGGCGAGTTCTTCATCGTGGCCCGGAGTGCGCATCGTTGTCGCCAACGTTTTGCGACCGATGCGAATCTCGAGCGGTTCCTCGACAGTGAGATCGTCGCGCTGAAATTCGAGCGAGCCATCCGGCTTTCGCCGAATGATCCGATCCGACTCGATCCTGTCAGTTTCGTTTTTCAAAGCTTCTCAATCGCATCGTATGCCTTGTAGCCGAGATCGTCGACCTCGGCCAGCCCAAGGTAACAATACATGATTGCCGCTCGGTCAGCCCTGTAGCTGAGGTCGCTGACCTCGGCTCTCCAAAATTGCAATCCATGACTGCCGTGATCAGCGAACCAGCGGCTACAATCTGCTTAATCCACAACACCGGTCGCGAACAACGCGGAGCAATGTTACCATTGCAGCCGTGGAAATCTGCCATCTTTACATTTCCCCGGCCCATAATTTCCTTGGCCACCACGGGCGCGAACCGGATGTTAATCCGGCGATCGAAGTGCCGATGATCGAATGCGTGGCCGGCCGCGGCATTCGCGGCGATCGCTATTTCGATTTCAAAGACGATTACAAGGGCCAGATCACATTTTTTTCGGCTGAGGTATTCGATGAACTGCGCGGATGCCTCGAACTTCAGGATTGCTCGCCCGCTTTGGTTCGTCGCAACGTGATCACGAGCGATGTCGATCTTAACGAGTTGATCGGTTGCGACTTTGAAGTGCAGGGCGTGAATTTTCATGGAGTGGAAGAGTGTCGACCGTGCTATTGGATGGATCGCGCCATCGCGCCGGGCGCGGAAGCATTTCTGAAGGGTCGCGGCGGTTTGCGCGCCAGAATTTTGACAGATGGTGAATTGCATTCTACTGCGCGCATCCCTGAAGCGATTGCATGAACATCAGCGCGGTGCTGCTCGCCGGCGGCGAATCGCGCCGGATGGGCAAGGACAAAGCAACACTGCTGTTTCGCGGCAAACCGCTCTGGCAAATTCAACTCGATCTGCTGCGGAAATTGGAACCCGCGGAACTTTTCATTTCGGCGCGAACTGATCCGGTTTGGCGATCGCCAGAAGTAAAGTTTGTGCAGGACGATCCACCGTCGCGCGGAGCGCTTAGCGGGCTCGCTATGGCGTTGGCGCGAATGCGGACCAAACATCTACTTGCGCTCGCTGTGGACATGCCGTTCATGACCGACAAATACCTCCGTTTCCTTTGCGACCAGATTGGGCCAGGCCGCGGCGTCGTTCCGATGATTGGAGATCGCGCTGAGCCACTGGCGGCCATTTACCCCGCTGAAGCGCATCGCGATGTTATCGCTGCGCTTTCCAGCGTCGATTTTTCGCTGCAAACCTTAACACGACAGCTTATCAAGATGGCGAAATTAAAAGTCGTGTTTGTAGCGGAAGAAGAGGAAGCACTTTTCCGAAACCTCAATGAACCATTTGATTTGTAGTGAGTGCAACGATCCCGGTCGACATCTGGATACGACCGAGAACCCAAATGTGAAATCCGCCCGGCTGAGGCGGGCAGAGCGCGTCAAGCCCCGAAAGTTTTCGGGGCGCTTTTGCCGAAAGACGATTCGCGGTTAATACGACCCAGTTGAACAAAGACTCGACGGCTTAAAGCCGTCGAGTCTTCACTTGCCGCAATCCCAATGTTCTAAAATTCATTTGCCCAATTCGTGATAATACGCATGAAACAGCCTGGTCCTCTCCGAATCAAAGATTCTAAACGTTCCCAGGCCCATCTTCTGCATCCTGAACTTGAGCGAAGTCCAAAGCACCCCTAGGCCATATTTCACGCTCCGCTTGAAACAGATCGAGGATGCTTCCGCAAAATACTTTGTCGGGCACGATATCTCGCCGATCTGATAATTGAAGTAAATGGCCTGAGCCAGCACTTCGTTATCGAACAGAAAGTCGTCGCTGTTTTCCTCGAGTGGCAACGACTCGAGCACGCGACGGGAGAACGCCCGGAATCCGGTGTGGTACTCCGACAGTTTGTAACCGAGTAGCAGATTCTGAACAGCAGTCAGGAATCGGTTGGAAACATACTTATAGCGCGGCATCCCGCCTTCTAGCGCGCCGACGCCTAAAATGCGCGAGCCCAAGGCAACGTCGTAATGACCGGAGGCTATCATTCCGGTCAGTGATGTCACCAGCTTGGGCGAATACTGGTAATCAGGATGCAACATGATCACTATGTCCGCGCCTCGCTTGAGCGCTTCGCGGTAGCAGGTTTTTTGATTCCTGCCGTAGCCCAAATTCCTCTTGTGCTGGAATGTCGTGACATTCAGCTCGCGAGCCAGATCAACTGTCTCGTCGGAACTGCTGTCATCGACCAGGAGCACCTCGTCGACGATATCGAAGGGAAGCTCCTCGTATGTCTGGCGCAATGTCCTAGCGGCGTTGTACGCCGGCATGACTACGACAATTCTTTTTTCGTTGAGCACGTGATTGTCTCCTCAAGTGTCTTGTCGAAGCTGTTAGGTGAGTTTAAGATTCGCTCGTTTTGATGTAGCGGGTTCCAATATCCTACGCAACCGGGAAACGGGTTTACGTCGGCGCCATCTAATTTGCTGGTTTTTTCCCCAATTTATTGACTGAGATGAACCGCAACGGAGGCGCTCCAAAACTTCTGCCACTCACACTGGCGCTGAGCGTGCTGATCTGGATTATTGCGACTACTGGTGGTAACCAGGTATTCGTCAAAGAGTGGCTCGGGGAAGCATATGATTCCCAAGCGGAGCACCTTGTGGGCAGTGATGTGGGGGTCGACGTGAGGGCGATCGGCCCTGAAGCAATGATCGTCAACGGGAAGGTGCGCATGTATTTTGGGCCCTTCCCTGCTTTCTTGCGAATTCCTCTGAATTTCATCTATCCGACGGGACGTGGAACGTGGTCTCGCGTTTCTGGCTTTTTCGCTGGAACGATTGCGCTGTTTGCTTTCGCAGGTCTGGTAGCGCACGCCGTGCGCGCATCTCCTCTTTCAGCAAACGCGCGCCGCTGGTTAGCAAATGCGTGCGTGATGGGATTTGTCCTCGGTTCGCCCTTCCTCTTTCTTCTCGGAAATCTTTCGATTTACAATGAAGCAATTATCTGGGGATTGGCCTGGTCGCTTGCGGCGCTCTACTTCGCCAACATTTGTCGAAATGCGGAAGGCCGCGTATTCACCTACTCGCTAATTGGATTCTCCGTCTGTTCGAGCTGCGCCTTGCTATCGCGGGTCACATTCGGGGCCGCGCTTGTTCTGATTGCTCCGCTCCTTGCTCTGCGAATACGGCGTGGAAATCGGCTGGCTAATTTCGCCGCACTCTCTCTTCCCCTTGCCACAGCGCTCGCCTTTCACCTCATGCTGAACTACGCCAAGTTCGGTACCCTCATTGGAGCAACCTACGATTTCTACGTCAATCCGGTGCATCGGGAGTTCGCCTACAGGCACGGCATCTTCAACCTGACCCGCGTTCCTTACAGCTTTGCGGATTATTTCAGTTTGGTTCCTCCATCTTTGCATCTTCAGCCGCCGTTTCTCCGCGTAGATAGACATGCTCTTCCGAATTCTGCACCTTTCTCGCTTCCCCTCAGCGAGACTTTCTTATCGGTTCCATGGTGCTCGAGTTGGCTTGTCGTTGGCGCTATTATGGGAGTCGTCTGTCTCCTTCTACCAAACCGAACGGACTATTTTCAGCGTTGGGTTGCGGCGGCGCTTTTCGCCGAGTTCGTTTGCATATTGTCGTACTTTGCCCTGGCTCAGCGTTATGCGGCAGATCTCTACCCCTTCCTGATTTTTTGTCTCGTGGTTTTTCTAGGCACAGGTGGAATCGTCTTGGTTCGCATGCGGCACGTGTTGGTCGGATTAGTCGCCATCTCGATTGTCATCAATTCGCTAGCCACCGCCTTCTGGCTCGCATCTGATCCAAACCTGCCGACGGAGACGCGCACGTTTTGGAGTGCGATTGCGGGCAAACAGCCACGCTCGCTCAAATGAGCATCACAACTTCGATGGTGCATTGAACGGCAACCAGCAATGCAACGGCGCACGCGATTCTCTCCGATCTGCGCACAATTTTCATATCGATAAAGAGAAATGCCGCTAAGAAAAAGGAAAGCAACCCAGGCAGGATAAGCCGGGGAGTCCAGTAGCCGAAGAGCGCGCCGCCGTGAACAAAGGGGATCGGTAGAAACATTAGCAAGAAGTAGGCGACGCCCAGCAGCACGGTGAGGTGCTCGCGCTCAAGGTCGCCTTTGACGAGTCGGCGAAGAGCAGATGACAAAAGCCACGCAGTTCCGACCAACGCTGACGCCGTCCAGATTATTCCCAGATACATTGACGCCGACATGACCGGCGTCTTCCAAGCGGGACGCGTCTTCTGATCGGGAATAAGAACTCTGCCGATATTTTGTGGGACAGAAAGCTCTTGAAACAGATTCATTGGATCAGTGAAAACGCCCATGTGCGACAAACCGAGATAACTGTATCGGTGCGGCAGAAGAATCTCGCGCTTGAAGTACTCGGGCGCCCGAAAAAGTCGGAGGTCGTTCGCCTTTACAGAAAGAAGGTCTCTGTAGGTCATATCGGGAGGGACGCCTTTCTGCAGCCAATGTTTTTCCGTGTTGTAGCCGTGCGCTCGTGTGCTTGCCCAAAAACTGTGGATCGATAGCACAGAGGGGAGCAGCAAGCTCAGCAGGCAAATCGCAACGAAGCGTTGCAACTTCCATTGCCGTTTTATCCACAGGAAAAAGAAAACAATGACCAGCGCGGGGAGTAGCGCCATAAAGCTGTACTTCACCCACACTGCCACGGTTAAAGCCACACCGAGAAGCGCGGCGCTCCAAAGCGGCGATGCTTCGTGGACCAAAACTCTGTTGACAACAAAGAGCAGCAAAACAAACAGCGGAACTGTCATCGAATCGGGCCCGAGCGTCGCCGCGTGGATGATTCGCACTGGCAAAAAGACCAGAAATAAGAAGAGGGCTGAATGAACTATTGTGGACGTAAAGCATGGTTGCGTGTAACAAAAAAAGTACCACAGCGCGACAAGATTAATCGCCACTTGGAGTATAGACAACGCAATTGGAAACGAATTGGTCGGCCCGACAACGAAGAAAAGCTGGTGACCTAACAAGTAGTAGATCGGTGGGTTGGTGGCGGCGAAATCGAAAACCTTCGGCCATTGGATCAGACGCGACAAATGCGTCGGGTAATCCGGCCCGATGTAGCCACCGCGAAGCGAGGCACGGACCGACAAAACAAACGCGAGGGCAAGTGCAGCGGTCCACAGAATGCGCGGCCCACGCCGATTTACGGATGAATGAGGTTGGTCCAAAGAAATTGATAGGTCGCCGCGGCGTTAATCAAGACCGACACGGCAAAGAGCGACAATTCAATCGCCGAGATTTTTGGCGGCCCGTTCGTGACGATCAGCAGAAACATCCACGGGAGCAAAACCATCGCGTACCGATAAGAAAATTGCCAGCCGCCGGGATTTCCGTGGCACCAAAGGACAAACATTATCGCCCCGATGATCAGCCAGATAGCCCCCTTGAACTTGCCACCCTCACGAAAAAGAAGGACAAGAAACGGGCTGGCGAGAAAGATCGAACAACCGAAGGGATAAAATCGAAAGAAAGGGAAACGGGGATAATCATTGAAACCTTCGAACAAGCTTTTCTGCATGTTCCATGGGATTGCCCGGATCGAGAAGAGGCCGCGTTGATACCACGGCTCTCTCATCAAGTTCGGGATGTGCGCGTATCCGAAATCGAAAATAGAATTAAAGCGCGCGAAGTTATAGGCGGCGGTCAGCAGGCCGAGAACTACGGGGACGATCAGAAACCAAATAAATCCCGGTAAACTTTTGCGGAGACTGGGCAAAAGATTAGCCAGAGTTGGAAAAGGATCGATATCGGCGGGCGGACGCCAGATGAAATAAAGGAAAAACGGGAGCGTGAGCACGAGCTCGGTGCGGTTGCCGACTGCGAGGGCGAAAAAAATTCCGGCCAAAAGCGGCCGCGGCCGAACCAGGACAAAATATAGCGCTGCCGCTTCACCAAGCAGGGCGAAGCCAAGCGCGATCTGCCACGCCCCGCCAAATCCGAGGTTGCACCACGCCCACGTGCCGAAGATTGGAAAGAGCGCAAGTAAGATTCGCCGGACGAGCGGCTGGCTCCGAATTTCCGTTAACCGAAAAAAGAAATAGACAACGCAGGCGACGAGAATCGCGGCGATCCAATGGCCGGGAAAATTTTCGATCCAGCGGGCGCGCTGCAAAACAGCGACTGGGAGCATGCTCGCTACAGCGCCGAGTGGAAAGACCGAGTAGAAACGGCCATCGCGCGGGACCATTTCGTTCAACCACGAAGCCTGGCGGCTCTCCAGGCCGACGTGGCCGTGCAACAGCGCGGCGGCGATTCGAAACGTGTAATCGAAATGTTGCTGCGTCGGCTTTGTGGACTTGAAGAACACCAGAGCCGCGATCAAGCCAAGAATAATGGCCACGACCAAATCGCGTCGCGCCGTTGTCGATGTCTCCGATTCGCTCATTGGGGAAAACGATGTCGATCTTATCCAGCCTCGAATCGCGATGGCGACTCAATAAATGGGTCTCGTGGGCGATTCACCAGACGTGGGGCCCGCCTGTGGAAGTTGGTCACCAAGATAAACTGCTACCCTTAGGTAAATGAGACCTAACATGCCCGAAAACTTTGCTTTCGGTAATTAGCTGGCAAAGCGAGAAAGGCAACGCGAAACCGATTGTACCGGCATCTCCATTTCCCAACTGCGCTCAAGCGTCTTCGGTCCTGCCCAACCAAGCGATTGAAGCCAACGGATCAGTTCGCGGTGCTTGATCGGTCTAGGCATGTACCGGCTCGTGGGCGCACTCGCGCGGCGCCGCGTTGATTGAAGTTGCCTACTTAACTCCCTACTGGGGGCCGCCGAACCTCACCGTCACTTCATTAGAGCAGGTTTGGGTGCCCGCTTCGCACACCTTGTAGGTGTAGGTGGCGCGCCCCTTGTTGCCGGTGTTATCGGTATAGGAGCCGTCATTTGCCGTCGTCGCGACCACCGCGCCATTGCGGTAGACGTCGACATCGGCCGAGGCTCCCCCGATCCAGCTGAGATCCACCGTGTGAAACCCGTGCACCCGGTGGCCTGTGGCGCTCAGCGTGAGAGATGCAGGTGTAGGTGTCGGAGTTGGTGTTGCAGTAGGCGTTGGCGTCGGCGTTGGCGTAGGTGTAGGGCTAGGGCAACGGCTGAAAACCATGTGCGCGCTGAGCACACCACTCGGTGCTCCGGGAGTACTCACATTAAGCGTGCCATTGTCGCCACTCACAGCAGGCCAGGCATCCATTGTCCCAAACGTGCCGCCGATTGGTGTGGGATCATCGCGCCGCGCTGCGATCAGCAGACTTCCATCGGTCAACCCCAGGACAAGGCGGTCTGATGTCCCGTTGCTATCAAGGTTAGTCGAGAACACGACATTTCCTTCCGCATCAATTGTCTGCATGGGATTGCGCGAGAACGCCAGACCAAGGCATTGCCCACCATCGACAGGATCGAAGAAAGTTCCGCGATCGCGGAAGAATGGAAATTGCTATCAAGTCCCCCTGCGACCAGCACCATCCCGTTGGGCAGCAAGGTCGCCGTGTGCAGAAAGCGGCCGGTGTTGAGGCTGCCCGTGGCCGTCCAAGTCCCACTCGCTGGATCCGATGGCGCTTGGATATCCGAAGTTCTCTTGCTGATATCTTGCTGACCTCGCTGGCCCAATGCGCGGGGCATCACTTGGATAACGAGAAACAGCAGAACGAGGAAAAACGCGCCCCAACGGAGATGCGTCATAAGGGTAATGGTAGTTCGTTTATTCATTCGAATGGTCCTTCAGTTTTTGCTTGAGCGATGAGACGCCGCTTTTAGTCAGAAGCGCGGAACCGTGTCGAGGCCTTTCTAAATTTTCGATCCTGTCGATTTTCGTCGTCAGGATGGAATCCTGGTGAGAGTGGGTTTCGCCGCATGCGTTTGCGTTTGCGCGATTTGCTAATCGCCGCTGAATATTTTTTCTAACCAAGCCTCGAACCGGCGAAAGAGAAGGCCGAAGTAAGCGCCGGGCGATTCCTTGAAAAGTTCGACAATACGCGGGCTCAGGTCTTGTTTCGGTTCATCAACCGTCCCGGACAGATGCACGGTCGTCCAGAGATAGCCGCTCCGCTTAGTAGTGAAGACTTCCTCAGGTTTCGGCAGCCAATCGAGATATTGCTGGGCGACGCCGAGCTTGATCGCACCGCGTAACATGCGGCGCTCGATCGAGATCGCGCCTTCGATCCGAAATTTCCCGTTCTCTTCAATCGCAATGTCCTTGATCTCGATTTTCGGATAGCGCCATGCGAAACTGAGCGAACAATCGTTTAGCTCCAGGTGTTCGAACGATTTCTTCTGTGCGAGTTCGGCGAGCTTTTCCAGAAGCGGAAGATTCTCGATCCGCGCGTCACGCACCCGGAAGGAACCTTCGCCGGATGAGCTTTCCAGCTTCGAATTTTCTCCCGCCCAATGAACGTCTCCGAAAGCGCTGCCGCTTAAATGTCCTTTCCATTTCCCTGACAGCCACGTGCGGATCGGGACGCGATCGAAGTTCGCCTTGAAGTCGACACTTTTATCTTTTCCTATGCCGGATGTTCCCTGGCCGTGGATGCTTCCGTCGCTCGTTTCATCTGGCGCGAGATTGACATCGTAAATAGTGAGCAGCGTACTAGTGACGAGAAGATGGGCGCCGCGCAAATAGAGGCCAGGCAAGAGTGCCATCTTCAACGTGCCCCCAGTCGCGCGATATTCGAAGTCTGGGCCGTGCGGAGTGATGAGCAGTTGCGTGCCGAAAAAGCCCGCTGGCTCACCACGGAATCGCCAGATCACATTAGAATGCTCGGATTCAATCCGCTTCAGAAACACCCGGTTAGGCAAAAAAATCGCAAACCACGGCTTGGGCTCGATTGCTTCGGGGTTCGCCTCGTAAATCTGGATTTCAACGTCGCCCGATACCTGGCGCTGATACCGTGAGCATCGAGCGATTTCAGTGCTCTCTCTCCATTGCTCGCCTGGAAATTTTCGCTTTGCGCCGTCAATGAGCCCGTCCGCCGGATCGGTGCGTAGCGGCCGCTGGGAAAATGTAAGCCTTTCGCGGTTTCATTTTCCATCGCTACACGAAACCCGTTGCTTTCGATGTAATGAGTGAACAGCGGACTGAAAAAAATCACCGTGCCCGCCAGTGCTGCGATCACGAAAAAAATCGCAATCGCTCCTGCGCAAATTAGGAATCTTCTTCGCAAGATGGGGAAATTGACAAAGTCAAAATGACGAATGTCTAATGACGAAGGAATGACGAAATCCGAATGACGAAGAAAATGTTCGAGCGGCGTTTCGTCATTGGAGCATTCGTGCTTCGTTAGTCATTTGTCATTCGGGTCTCGTCATTCTTCCCATGTCCAGTTGCGCGAAGAGAAATGCAGAAATGTCCGCCAATTGTTTAATGCGCTCGCTCAACGCGGTGCCCTGGCCATGACCGGCACTCGAGCTCGTCCGCAACAGAATCGGATTGCCGGACTTATTCGCTTCATCCAGGCGCGCCGTCATCTTGCGCGAATGATAGGGCGCGACACGTCCGTCGTTTGCGCCAGTCATCAGCAAAATGGAGGGAAACTTAGTTCCATCCGCAACGTGATGATAAGGCGAGTAGGCGTAAAGCGCTTGGAATTGCTCCGAATCTTTTACCGTGCCGAATTCCGTCACATTGAAGGCGCCATTCGGCGCGAGCTCGACGCGGAGCATGTCGTAAATGCCCACTTGGGAAACGACCGCTCGCATCAAATCAGGATGTTGGGTAATCATCGCGCCCATCAAGAGGCCGCCGTTGCTTCCGCCCTGGGCGAAATCGTCGAACACGTTTTGCTTTTTGGTGAGATTGCCGGCCTTGTGCCATTCCTCACCGAATTCTCCGCCGCCTCGAATGTTCGCCACCACGTAGACGCCGCCGTGATCGAACCAAAGCCGCCGCGTAAAATCAAAATTTGGCGACATGCTGACTCCGTAGCCGCCGTAGCCGTAAAGCAACGCCGGGTTTTGCCCGTCGCGTTTCATTCCTTTGCGGAAAATGATGTTGAGCGGAATCTTGGCGCCGTCCTTCGAAGTTGCGAACTCGCGCGTCACTTCGATGTCGGCAAATGAGACCGGCGATGTGCTGCGCAAGGCTGTCTTCACCGGCTCGGTTTTTCCTTGTGCGCAATGGAACCACGCCGCCGGTTCGGTGTAGCTCACATCGCGAAAGAGAAGCGAGTTATCTTCCACGGCGAACATCTCCTGAACAGCCGATATTTTTGGAACTGGGATGATTGCTTCGCCTTTACCGTCCAATCCAAAGCGCCGGATTTGAGAGGGGCCCCCGAGCAGATCGCCAACATAAAGTACATCGGCCGTGGGAACGATTTGCTCGATGACCGCTTCGCCAGCCGGCACGATCTCAACTGCGTTTTTTAATTCCGGCGTGTCGAGCGGCAAGCGCAGAATTTTGCCGCGCGGTGCGCCAGCGCGCGAGAGAAAGTAAAGTGCATTGTCGCGTCCCAGGCGCGCGGCTTTGATTTGATCGCTGAACTGGGTGATTTGCTTCCATCCGCCTAAGGTAGATCCGTCCGGGCCGAGCAGATAATGCGCGAAATCGCCGCCGTCGCCATTCGCCACCGTGGCGAGGATGTATCTACCGTCGCGCGAAGCTTCGAGCACGATCTCAGCGATCCGCGGAAAGTCTTTCCCAATCGAATAAGTGTCCTCGGTGTCAGCCGTGCCGAGTTTGTGAAAATAAACCTGCTGATAAAAATTCAGATCAGCTTCGGGCCGCTCACCCTTCCGGGGAAAACGCGTGTAATAAATTCCGGTGCCGTCCGCGTTCCAAGCCGCACTGCCACCCGCCGTGGGATATTGCACGTGTGCGATGGTGTCCGGCAGCGCTTTTCCCGTCGTGGTTTCGTAAAAGTGAAGCGTGCCGTCCTCGCTTCCGCCTTTCGACAACGAGACAGCGACGTACTTGCCATCAAGTGACGGCACAAACCAATCGATCGCTGTCGTGCCTTTAGCGTCCAGCACGTTCGGATCGAGCACGACTTTCTCCGATTTGAGATCGTCGGGCGAAGCGAGCGTCACCAGCAATGGTTGCTGTTTC
>WNGL01005263.1_pt1 | contig 19401 bp, 16 predicted proteins | sample 5400591 | NCBI WGS metagenome assembly WNGL01 (sample SAMN13153377, study PRJNA577476) | soil metagenome | isolation source: 80 cm soil or saprolite under Garry oak tree replicate 1 | place: USA:California | collected 2016-06-15 | reverse complement strand
CAGATGCCGAGCACCGGTCCGCCGCGCCGCGCGAAGTCCATCACCGCCGGCATGATTGGCGAGAAGCGTGCGATCGCGCCGGTCCGCAGGTAATCACCGTGCGCGAAGCCACCGGGCAGCACGATCACGTCGGCCCCCTTGAGGCTGGTGTCTTTGTGCCAAATGCACTCGGCGTCCTGGCCGAGCACGTGCCGCGCGGCATGGTACGTGTCGTGGTCGCAGTTCGATCCTGGAAACACGACGATGGCGAATTTCATATCAGTTGCCGGTTACCGGTTGCCAGTTGCCAGCTTTCAACGACCACCTACTCCACTTCGACACGGTAGCTCTCGATCACGGGATTGGCGAGGAGCTTGTCGGCGACTTCTGACGCGAGCGCGCGCGCCTGATCGGCGGATGCCGCGGCGAGCTCGAGCTCGAAGAACTTGCCCTGACGCACGTCGCCAACCCCTTTGTATCCGAGCGAGTGCAGCGCGTCGGCAATGGTGTGCCCCTGCGGGTCGAAGACCGACGGTTTGAGCGTGACGAACACTCGCGCTTTCATTCTTCTCCAGTCTTCCGGCTGAAGCCGGAAGCTACAGGATCACCCTACAGGATTACGCTACAGGATTATCTGTAGCTTCCGCCTTTAGGCGGAAGGACCTTTAGGCCGAAGGACGTTCACGCAGACGCCATCGCCGTTACGCCGCTGAACACCCGGTTCATCACTTGGTCGACGTTACGAAGCTGATCGTCGAGGGAGAACGCCTTCTCGACCTCCGCGGGCTTCAAGACGTTCATCACGTCCGGATCCGCGAGCAGCAGCGGCTTGAAGTCGCGCTTCTCGTGGTGCGCGCGCATCGCGTTGCGTTGCACCCACTCGTAGGCCTGCTCGCGCGAGACGCCGCGGCGGGCGAGCTCGAGGAGTACCGTCCCCGAGAAGACGACACCGCGAGAACGCGCGAGATTCTCCAGCATGCGATCGGGATAGACGACCATACCGCGCACGATCCGCGTGAACCGGCGGAGCATGTGATCGAGCGCGATGAAGCTGTCGGGTAGGATCACGCGCTCGACCGACGAATGGGAGATGTCGCGCTCGTGCCAGAGCGCGACGTTCTCGAGCGCCGCCATGGCGTTCGCGCGAATCAGCCGCGCGAGCCCGACGATCTGCTCGGACCCGATCGGATTGCGCTTGTGCGGCATCGCCGACGATCCCTTCTGCCCCTTGCCGAACGGCTCTTCCACCTCGCCGATTTCGGTCTTCTGCAGCCCGCGGATCTCGAGCGCGAATTTCTCGAGCGACGCGGCGGTAATCGCAAGCGCCGAGAGCAGCTCCGCGTGACGATCGCGCTGGATGACTTGCGACGACACGGACGCCGGCTCGAGGCCGAGCCGCTCGCAGACGCGCGCCTCGATTGCCGGATCCAGATGCGCGAAGGTGCCGACGGCGCCGGATACCTTCCCAACCGAGACCACCGCGCGTGCGCGCAGCACGCGATCCAGATCCCGCTGCAGCTCCGCATACCACAGGGCGAGCTTCAATCCGAACGTCATCGGCTCGGCGTGCACGCCGTGCGTCCGGCCGATCATCGGCGTCCGCGCCGGTGCTCTTCCGCCCGCTCGCGGACCGCCTCCATCAGCAGGCCGATGTGCCTGACGATCAGCCCCGAGGCTTCGCGCATCTGGATGGCTTGCGCGGTATCGATCACATCCGAGGATGTCAGCCCGAAGTGCAGCCATCGCGCGGCCGGCCCGACGCGCTCGGCCACCGCGGTCGTAAACGCGATAACGTCGTGCTGGGTCGTGGCCTCGATTTCCTCGATGCGCGCGACGTCGAACGACGCCTTCGCGCGCAGCTCCAAGGCGGCGTCGCGCGGGATCAGGCCCGCCTCCGCCATGGCATCGGCAGCCGCGAGCTCCACGTCGAGCCACGTCTCGTAGCGGCGCTGATCGCTCCAGATCGCGCCCATTTCCGGATGCGTGTAGCGCGGAATCATCGTTAAAGTCCGGGGGGCTTCGCCCCGCCGGACCCCCCTACACGCTCGCTCGCGGGGACCCCTGCGATCCCCGCGCCGCTCGCGTGGCTCACTCGCTGGCGCTCGTTTGCGACTCCGGGGGGCTTCGCCCCGCCGGACCCCCCTACACCTTTTTGGGATCGCCGGGGACCCCTGCACCCCGGCGGGCTCGCTCCATTACGCGGCCGAGACAGGCCGCTCCATTCCGCTCGCGCTCGTGCGCTCCCTGGACCGCCGTAGCGACGCCGCGTTCCACTCTTGCGAAGGCGGCCGCTCACGTGGATCACTCGCTGGCGCTCGTTCCCTTCCATGCTCAACCGAGATTCAACTGCGCGCGCGTCATTTCCCGAGGGGACGGCCCCACGATGGTCGCCGCCAGCGAACCGTTGGCGAACAGGTCGTGCGCCACGCGCGTGAGATCGGACGTCGACACACGCTCGACGCCCGCGAGCGTCTCATCAAGGCCGAAATGCCGTTCGAAATAGATCTCCTGCCGCGCGAGGTGCGACATGCGGCTCGCCGTATTCTCGAGGCTCAGCATCAAACTGCCCTTCAGATGATCCTTTGCGCGCCGCAGCTCCGCCTCCGGCACCGGCGCCTGTTTCATGCCGCGCAGCTCCTCGACGCACAGATCGACCACCTGGGGGACCGCTTCGTTCGCGCAACCCGCATAGATCGTGATGTTGCCGGCATCGCGGTACGCGCTCAGCCCGCTGAACACCGCATAGGCGAGGCCGCGCTTCTCGCGCACGTTCTGAAACAGGCGCGAGCTCATCGAGCCGCCGAGCAGCGTGTTCAGAATGTAGCTGACGTAGCGGTCGTCGTGATTCTGCGGATAGCTGTTGGTGCCGAGGCAGACGTGGCTCTGCTCCAGCTCTTTCGAGCGCACGATGACCTGCGGCACCACGTGCGGCGCACTGTCGTCGTACGAATCGCCCGTGGACGGCAGATCGCGAAACGCGCGCGACACGAGATCGCGCACCCGCTCGTGCTCGATATTGCCGGCGGCAGAGACGATGAGATTCGGCGCCACGTACGCGGTTTGGAAATACTCGCGCAGGATCGCGGACGTGAAGGATTCCACGGTCTCTTTGGACCCCAGAATCGGCCGCCCGAGTGCATGCCCCTCCCAGAAATGCTGCGTGAACAATTCGTGGACAAGATCGTCGGGCGTGTCCTCGACCATCTTGATCTCTTCGAGGATCACCTTCTTCTCCCGCTCGAGATCCTCCGCGTCGAACCGCGGATGCATCACGATGTCCGAGAGCAGATCGACCGCACCCGGCAGGTGCTCGTCGAGGACCTTGATGTAGTAGCTCGCGTACTCCTTCGCGGTGAACGCGTCGAGCTGTCCGCCGACCGAATCGATTTCCTGGGCGATGTCCTCCGCGCTGCGCGTCGCCGTCCCCTTGAACAGCATGTGTTCGACGACGTGCGCGATGCCGCTCTGATTCTCGGATTCGTGGCGCGAGCCGCGCGTCAGCCAGACGCCGATGCTGACGGACCGGACGTGCGGCATCGACTCGGTGATGAGACGAAGACCGCTGTCCAGGACCTCGCGTGTGACCATGCGTGTTCGAGAGCCGCTAACTACTTGTGTGGAAAGGGATTACAGGAGCCGCCTACTGCAACGATGTTACCACGCGCCCCCGCCGTCGTGCAACCGCTGCGCGACCGAAAAAGAAGCCGGAAAGGCTCGGCTGGACGCCGGACGTACAATAAAAGATCCGGACCCGGATCATCATGTTCATCGAAGACCGCCACGATTTGGCAGAGATGGAGCTCGTCGAGCTCGAGCAGGCGCTCGGTTCGATGGGACACCAGCGATTCCACGCGCGCCAGCTCTACCAGTGGATCCACAAGCGCGGTGTCACCGACTTTGCCGGCATGACGGATCTCGCGCGGGACCTGCGCAGCGGTCTCGCAGCCGCGTTCCGGATTTCCACACCCGAAGTCGTCCGCCGTGAGACGTCGACCGACGGCACCACGAAATTCCTGCTGCGGTTCGAAGACGGCCAGTTGATCGAGTCGGTCTACATCCCCGACACGCCGGCGAACACGTTCTGTCTGTCGACGCAGGTGGGCTGTGCGATGCGCTGCGGGTTCTGTCTCACAGGCAAGATGGGGATCATCCGCAATCTGACGGCGGGTGAAATCGCCGGGCAGGTTCGCGTGCTCACGCGCGAGCTCGGCATGCTCCAGGCGCGCTTCAACATCGTCCTCATGGGAATGGGCGAGCCGCTTCACAACTATGAGGCGGTCATGAAAGCGCTGCGGATGCTCGCCGACGAGCACGGCCTCGCGGTCAGTCCGCGGCGCGTGACGCTCTCGACGGTCGGCGTGCTGCCTGCGCTCGAACGGCTCGCGACCGAGCCGCTCATGCCGAACCTTGCGATCTCCCTGCACGCGACGACCGAGGACCAGCGCGATCTGCTCGTGCCGATTAATCGCAAGTACGGGTTGAAGGAGCTGCTCGACGCGTGCCGGCGCTTCCCGATCAAGCGCCGCGGGCGAATCACGTTCGAATACGTGATGCTGAGCGATGTGAACGACACCGACGATGACGCGCGTCGCCTCGTCCGGCTGTTGAACGGCATACGGGCCAAGGTGAACCTCCTGCCGCTCAACGAAGCGGCAGGCATTCCCTACGAGCGTCCCTCGGATGCGCGCGTGAATCGCTTCGCCCGCATCCTCGCCGATCGGGGCGTCGTCGTCTCGGTCCGAAAGTCGCGCGGCCGCGACATTCGCGCCGCGTGCGGACAGCTCATCACGGAATCGTCTCGCCAGAAATCTCCAGGGCAGCTGCTGGCGAATCTGATCCCGACCTAATCCTTACGCGCACACGCTCGTTCCGCGCGCGTCCCGGCTGGATTCTGACCTTCAGATAGTTGTCCGTCACCACTAGTGTGCCGTCCTCGAGCGTGAGCCCTGGGCGGATCGAGCCTATCTGCGATTCGCGGAACCGGCGCGACAGAGCGGCGCCCATCTCGCGCAGCCGCGCGCCGCGTTCCCGGATGACCGATCCGTGCACCTTCCCGGTCATCGACGAAGCGGCGGTGCCGGGGCGATCGGAATATGGAAAGACATGCAGATGCGACAGCGGCGAGGACGGCAGGTACTCGAGATTCGCGGCGAAGTCCTCATCGGTCTCGCCGGGGAAGCCGGCGATCATGTCGGTGCCGATCGCCGCGTGCGGTAAACGAGCGGTGATCGCGTCAATCAACCGGCGGTAATCGTCCAGCAGGTACGGCCGGCGCATCGCGGCGAGCATGCGATCGCTTGCGTGCTGCAGGGGCAGATGGAAGTGCGGGAGGAACCGGTCGCTCGCGGACACGAATTCCACGATCGCAGGCGTGCAATCCATCGGCTCGAGCGAACTGATGCGGAAGCTCACGTCGCCCGGGAGAGCGTCAAGGCCGCGCAGCAGGTCGAGCAATGAACACGGTGGGTCCAGGTCGCGACCGTACGAGCCGAGGTGTACGCCGGTCAGGGTGACTTCCTTGAACCCGGCGGCGGACACGCGCGCGACGTCGCGCACGAGGTTGCTGACAGGCAGGCTCCTGGAAGCGCCGCGAGTCGAGGGGATGATGCAGTATGCGCAGTGTTCCTCGCAGCCGGTTTGCGCGCGGATGGTGAACGCCGTCCGGCCGGCGACGCCCGGTTCAATCGGTTTGCCACACGGTCCGTCGCCTATTTCTGCCGCCACGCCGGCCGCCGAAGCCTCCGGCGAGGGCGGGAAGGTCGGGCCTGCTGGCGATCCCTCCGCGAACAACCGGACCAGGTCGAGCTTCTCGGCATTACGCACCACTCGAACCACGCCTGGAAGCGCAGCGACCTCGTCGCCGCAGCGCGTCGCATAGCAGCCGGTCGCAACGATCTTCGCGGCCGGATTCTCGCGGGCGATGCGGCGGATCGCCTGGCGCGCGCCCTGATCCGCCGTCGCCGTCACCGAGCATGTGTTGACGATGACGAGATCCGCGTCGCGCGACGCCGTTTCGACGCCCCCGCGCGCGCGCAGATCCTCTTCCAGGCGAAGAGAGTCGGCCTGATTGACGCGGCAGCCGAACGTGACAATTGAGTACTTCATCGAAAACGCCCAACTTCCAACTTCCAACTCCCCAAGATGAGCGCCTTGGGCGTTGGGAATCGGGAGTTGGGAATCAGCGTCCAGCCGCCAGTTTTGCGGCGGCTGCTTCCACTTTGTCCGCGAGCGTCTTCTTGTAGTCCTCGAGCTTCCCCGCGATTGCCTTATCGGCGACGCCGAGGATCTGCGCGGCGAGAACGCCGGCGTTGGTGGCGCCAGGTTTGCCGATCGACACGGTCGCCACCGGCACGCCCGGAGGCATCTGTACGGTCGAGAGCAGCGCGTCGAGCCCTTTGAGCGCGGATGAATCGATTGGCACGCCGATGACGGGCAGCGTGCTGTGCGCCGCGACGACGCCGGCAAGATGCGCCGCGGCGCCGGCGCCGACGATGAACACTTTGACACCCCGGCCGGGCGCTTCACGGACGAGACGCACGACACGATCCGGCGACCGATGCGCACTCGCCACCGTCATCTCGCTCGAGATGCCGAACTCTTTCAGCACGTCCGCCGCCGGCTGCATTACTGGGGCGTCCGAGTCTGACCCCATCAAGATGAGTACTTCAGGCATGCGTCACGAATTTACAGGAGACCAGGAGACCTGGAAAACTCTTATTATTTCCTGTCGCCCGAACTCCTGAACTCCTGTGAGGGGACAAGCGCCTTCTTCCCGATGTCGCGGCGGAACTGCATCCCTTCGAACGATATCAGGGAGCTGGCTTCGTACGCGCGGTCGATCGCGGCCTGGTATTCGGCGCCGGTTGCCACGACCGTCAGCACGCGGCCGCCGGCGGCGACGATCTGTCCGTCGCGCAGCGCCGTGCCGGCGTGGAACACGGTCACGCCCGGCACCCGTGACGCCTCGTCAAGTCCGGAGATGGCCGCGCCGCTCTTGACCGGGCCGGGATAGCCGCCCCCGGCCAGCACGACGCCGATGGACACGGCGGCGCGCAACGTGACCCGCTGTCCGTCCAGATCTCCGTCCGCCGCGCCGGCCAGCAGCGGCAACAGCTCGCCGTCGACGAGCGGCAACACAGCCTGCGCTTCCGGATCCCCGAACCGCACGTTGTACTCGATCACTTTGGGACCGGCGCACGTCATCATCAGGCCCGCATAGAGGAACCCGCGGTACTCGGTCCCTTCGGCCCGCATCCCGCGCAGGACGGGTTCAATGGTCTCGTGCATGATGCGCGCCTGCGTGGCCGCATCGATCAGCGGACTCGGTGCGAACGCGCCCATGCCGCCGGTATTGGGACCGCGGTCGTCGTCGAAGATGCGCTTGTGATCCTGCGCGGAGGCGATCGGAATCGCGCGCGTTCCATCGCACAACGCGAAGAACGATACCTCGTGTCCGGTCAGACATTCCTCGACGACCAGGCGCGTCCCGGCCGCGCCGAACTGCCGCTCATCCATCGCGGCGCGGATAGCGCCTTCCGCTTCCGCGCGATCGGCGGCGACGACGACGCCTTTGCCCGCCGCGAGGCCGTCCGCCTTGATAACGACTGGAAGGCCAAATTCTCCTGAGGCGATCGTGGCGCGTGCGTCGGCGGCCGACGCACACACACGATAACGCGCCGTCGGAATCCCGTGGCGCGCCATGAACCCTTTCGCGAAGACCTTGCTGCACTCAAGCTGGGCCGCCGCACGAGTCGGACCGAACACACGCTGGCCCACGGCGCGAAAGCGATCGACGACCCCGCGGTCGAGCGGCAGCTCGGGCCCGATCACCGTCAAATCGATCGATTCCCGTTCGGCAAGCGCCAGCAGCGCATCGGGATCGGTCGGATCGACAGGCGCCAGCGTCGCGATTCCGCGCATGCCCGCATTGCCCGGCGCGCAGACAAGCGCCGCGACGCCCTGATCGCGCGAGAGCCGCCAGGCGAGCGCGTGCTCGCGGCCGCCGCCACCGACGACGAGGACTCTCATGGGCGGGCTAAGTGCCGAGTTTCTAACAGGTTGGCCTTCATGAACTGGCACGCAGCTTTCTGCCGGGAATCGACGGATTCCTGTGATAGCCTATCGTATTCCGACCGATCCAGAGGGCCCGCACAAAGCTGCAAGTCGCCCCGAGCGACCTGGGAGAAGTCGGCCGCGAAGGGGGTGTATTCGAGCTTGGCTGAAGTGAAAGTGCAGGATGGCGAATCCATCGAGAGCGCGCTTCGCCGGTTCAAGCGGAAGGTGCAGCAGGAAGATATCATCAAGGATATCAAGAAGCATTCCTTCTATCTGAAACCTGGCGACCGCCGCCGCGCCAAGCAGGCGCTGGCGCGGAAGCGGACGCGCAAGAAGCAGCGTCGCGAATCGGACTAGAGAAACCGCGAGCGAGCAACACGAGCGAGCCACCGGAGCGGCGCGAGCGGCGAAGCGGCGAGCGAGCGACGGTGTAGGGGAGTCCGAGGGGCCAAGCCCCTCGGATGATATTGGGGCCGGGGCCCGGATGACCATGCCGGGGTCCCGGCATCCCGTCAGGGTGGCGGGATAGAACGGGCGAGTGAGAGAGGTAGTGATGGAGTTCGAGGACAAGACTCTGAACTGCGTGGATTGTGGGGCCCCGTTCGTCTGGACCGCCGGCGAGCAACTGTTTTTCGCCGACAAGAACTTCAAAAACGAGCCGAAGCGCTGCAAGAGCTGCAAGGCCAAACGCGCCGCGCGTCCCTCGGGCGGCGGCGGAATTGGCCGCGAACGTGTGGAGACGACGACCAACTGCTCGGCCTGCGGCAAAGAAACGACCGTGCCGTTCCGCCCAACGCAGGGCCGGCCCGTGTTCTGCCGCGAGTGTTTTCAGTCGCGTAAATTCGCCGGGGCGGGCAGCGTATAGACTTATCGACGCGTCCCGGCGCAATCGGCAGGGCCACGCTCCGGCGTGGCCTTCGTCTTTTCGGGACCTCTCAGATCGCCTAGGACGTCTAAAACGGACAACGACGACATCACATGCGCATCCAATTCTTAGTCTTCTGTGTCGCTCTGAGCGCGAGCTGCGGCGGCGGCGGCACACCGGTCGCGGGGGCCTCCTCCGAGCAGGGACGCGGCGGCGCGCCGCCGGCGGCCGGCGTCACAATCGTGACCCTCCAACCAAAGCCGATCGAAGACGCGTCGGAATTCATCTCGACGGTCCGGTCGCTGCACTCGACCACGGTCCAGCCGCAGGCCGAAGGCCGCATCACGAAGATTTACGTCAAGTCGGGCGACAACGTGAAAGCCGGCACGCTGCTCATGCAGATCGATCCGGAAAAGGAAACCCAGACGGTCCGCAACACCGAGTCGCAGCGAGCCGCGCGCGAAGCCGACGTCACCTATTGGAAAGCGCAGGTCGAGCGCCTGCAGTCGCTGCTCAAGGCCGGCGCGATCAGCCAGAATGAGTTCGACACCGCGCAGCACAATCTCGAGACCGCGCAGGCGAATCTTGCCTCGCTCGACGCGCAGGTGCGTGAAGGGCGCGTCCAGCTTCAGTACTACCGCATCACCGCCCCGACAGCGGGCGTGATTGGCGATCTGCCGGTTCGCGAGGGCGATCGGGTGACGACGTCCACAGTGATCACGACGATCGACGACAAGGCGGGACTCGAGGCATACATCCAGGTGCCGGTTGATCGCGCGGCGGATCTGCGGATCGGGCTGCCCGTCCAGCTGCTCGACGACAGCGGCAAGGTGCTGGCGACCAATCCGATCACGTTTGTCGCGCCGCGGGTGGATCCCGCCACGCAGACGGTCCTCGCCAAGACGCTCCTGCGCAACGCGCCCGCCGCCGTCCGCGTCCAGCAGTTCGTCCGCACGCGCCTCATCTGGCGGTCGGTGCCCGGCCTGCTGATTCCGGTGACCGCCGTCAGCCGCGTCAACGGGCAGTACTTCTGCTTCGTCGCCGAGCAATCGGGCCAGGGTCTCGTCGCGCGGCAGCGCCCGGTGCAGGTCGGCGACATGCAGGGCAACGATTACGTCATCAAGGGGGGCCTCAAGCCCGGCGAGCAGCTGATCGCGTCGGGCATCCAGAAAATCGCCGACGGCGCGCCCGTGAGGCCGCAGTAGCGCAGGCCTTCAGGCCTGCCGCATCACCATGTTCGTCAACACCTTCATCCGCCGCCCCATCCTCGCGTCGGTCTGCTCGCTCGTCATCATCCTCGGCGGACTCGTCGCGATTCCGACGATGCCCGTGGCGCAGTTTCCGCCGCTGGCGCCGCCGAGCATCTCGGTCATCGCCGTGTACACGGGCGCGAACGCGCTCGAAGTGGAAACCGCGGTGACCACGCCGCTCGAGCAGGCCATCAACGGCGTCGAGGGCATGCTCTACATGACCTCCTCCAGCTCGAGCAGCGGCATCGCGCTGATCAACGTGACGTTCGACGTTACGCGCGATCAGGATCTGGCGCAGGTGGACGTCCAGAACCGCGTGTCGACCGCGCTCGGACGCCTGCCGACGGAAGTCCGCGAGCTCGGCGTCACCGTCAGCAAACAGGCGACCGGGTTCGTCATGGCGGCCGGCGTGTATGCGGAAAAAGGGGAGTACGACTCGCTTTTCCTGAGCAACTACATCGACGTCTACGTGAAAGACGCGCTGAAACGCGTCGCCGGCGTCAGCGACGTCACGATCTTCGGCGAGCGCAAGTATTCGATGCGGTTGTGGCTCGATCCACAGCGGCTGGCCGCGCGGCAAATCACCGCGGACGACGTGAACAACGCGCTGCGCGCGCAGAACGTGCAGGTCGCCGCGGGCGCGCTCGGACAGGCGCCGGCGCCGGCAGGCCAGTTGTACCAGTTGTCGGTCCGCGTCGAAGGACGGCTGACGGAAGCGTCGGAATTCGACAACATCATCGTGAAGGCCGGCAGCGACGGCTCGCTCGTCCGCGTCAAGGACGTCGGACACGCGGAGCTCGGCGCGGAAACGTATTCCACCAACCTGCGCTTCAATGGGCGCGACGCCGTCGGCTTCGGTGTCATCCAGCTTCCGTCAGCGAACGCGCTGGACGTGTCGCGCGGCGTCCAGATCGAGCTGCTGCGGCTATCGAAGAACTTCCCGCCCGGGCTGAAGGTGCAGATCGCACTCGACACCACGGAAGTGGTGCACGACTCGATACGCGAGGTGTTGAAGACGCTCGCCGAGGCGATCGCGCTCGTCGTGCTCGTGATCTTCATCTTCCTCCAGTCGTGGCGTAGCACGCTGATTCCGGCCATCACGATTCCCGTGTCGCTCGTCGGCGCGTTCGGCTTCATCAAGCTGATGGGCTATTCCATCAACACGCTGACGCTCTTCGGCGTGATTCTCGCCACGGGCATCGTCGTCGACGACGCGATTGTGGTCATCGAGAACATCGAGCGGCACATCCAGGAGTACCGGGTGCCGGCGCGCAAGGCGGCGGTGGATGCGATGGGCGAAGTGCTCAGCGCTGTCGTCGCGACGGCGCTGGTGCTGATCGCCGTCTTCGTGCCGATTGCGTTCTTCCCCGGTACCACGGGCCGGCTTTACGCGCAGTTCGCGATGACAATCGCCTTCGCCGTCGCGCTGTCGGCGTTCAACGCGATCACGCTGACGCCGGCGCTCTCCGCGCTGCTCCTCGATCGCGGCCATCACGGAAAGAACCGGTTTTTCGCCTTCTTCGAGCGGACGATCACCGCGGGCACGCACGGATACGTCGGCGCATTGAAGCGCGGCATGCGTGCACGCTGGGCGCTCGTGGCGCTCTTCCTGATCCTGCTCGGGCTGACCTATTGGACGTACGGCCGCGTGCCGCAGTCATTCGTGCCGGACGAGGACCAAGGCTACTTCATCGCGCAGGTGCAGGCACCCGCGGGGGCGTCGCTGGAATACACCGGCGGGATCGCGCAGAAGGCCGAGCAGACGCTGCTCCGCGATCCGGACATCCTGGCCGTGTTCTCCGTCATGGGCTTCAGCTTCAGCGGCGCGGCGCCCAACCAGGGCATCGTCTTCGCGCGGCTCAAGCCGTTCGCTCAGAGGCCGGGTGCCGGCCATTCGACCCAGGCGGTCATCGGCCGCATCATGCCAAAGCTGATGGGCATCCCCGGCGCCATCGTCGTCGCGTTCTCGCCGCCGTCGATTCCGGGCCTGAGCCGGTTCGGTGGATTCGAGTTTCAGGTGCTCGATCAGACCGGGACCGACATCAGCACGCTCGCGCGAGGCGCGTATGCGGTGATGGGGGCGGCGAGCAAGTCGCCACTGCTGCAGGGCGTGTTCACGCCGTTCACGGCAAACGATCCGCAGATCGTCGTCACCATCGATCGGCAGCGTGCGCTGGCCGCGGGACTGGCGCTCTCCGAGGTGACCGGCGCACTGCAGACGTTTCTCGGTTCGACCTACGTGAACGACTTCCAGTTCAACAACCGCGCGTATCGCGTGTACGTCCAGGCGGAGCCGCAGTATCGCGCGACGCCGAAGGACCTGAAGCAGCTGTACGCGCGCTCACACACCGGCGACATGGTCCCGCTCGAGAGCGTCGTCAACATCAAGGAAACGACGGCGCCGCAGGTGATCGGCCATTTCAACCTGTTCCGGTCGGCGACGCTGAACGGATCGGCGCGGCCGGGCGTCAGTTCCGGCGATGCGCTGAAGGAAATGGAGCGGATCGCGACCAGCACGCTGCCCGGCGGCATGACCTACGCGTGGTCGGGCATCTCGCTCGAAGAAACGAAGGCGGGCCGTCAGTCGATCCTGATCTTCGGCCTTGCGCTGTTGCTCGTCTATCTGACGCTCGCGGCGCAATACGAGAGCCTCGTGCTGCCGTTCACGGTCCTCCTCGGCGTGCCGCTCGCCGTCCTCGGCGCACTGTCCGCGCAATGGATCCGCGGTCTGTCGAACGATGTGTACTGCCAAGTTGGACTCGTGATGCTGATCGGGCTGGCGGCCAAGAATGCCATCCTGATCGTCGAGTTCGCCGAGCAGCTTCGCGAGCGCGACCTGTCGATCGTTGACGCGGCGGTCGAAGCCGCGCGGATTCGGCTCCGGCCGATCCTGATGACCTCGCTTGCGTTCATCCTTGGCGTGCTGCCGCTGGTCTTCGCGACCGGCGCCGGACAGGAAGCGCGGCATTCGGTTGGCACGGCCGTCGCGGGCGGCATGGTGGTGTCCACTTTCCTGAACATTATCTTCATACCAGTTCTGTATGTGGTTATCGAGACCGTCCGCGAGCGATTCACGGGGGCGCCGCACCGCACAACCGAGGTGGACGCCTAAATCGCTGACAGGTTTGACACTATTCGAATGGTCGTAGTACGCTGGTCGGTCTTTTTCATGTCGACTAGGTAGGGCCGCAGCGGCTGAGGAGAAGGAACGGCTATGCAGATCGAGGAACGGGTCGTCGCGGGGGTCACGATTCTCGACCTGAAGGGAAAGATGACGCTCGGCGAAGGCGACGAGCTCCTGAAGGATAAAATCAACTCCCTTATCCAGCAGGACAAGAAGCAGCTGCTCCTCAATCTGGAGAACGTGCCCTACATCGACAGCGCGGGCCTTGGCGAGATCGTGCGCACGTACACGACCGTCAGCCGCCAGGGGGGCAAGCTCAAGCTGCTCAACCTGACGAAGCGGATTCAGGATCTCCTGGCAATCACGAAGCTGCTGACCGTGTTCGAGACGTACGACACGGAAAAAGAAGCGATCGCCAGCTTCAAATAGAGTCCGCACGCCCGCCACGCGGCAACTCGCGCATGGCGCACAGCACACTACCAGCCATCACTCACGACGCCTCGCCGCGTCCGGTCGCCCTCAGCCTTCTGATATCGCTGCGCCCGGCGCAGTGGACGAAGAACCTGTTCGTGTTCGGCGCGCTGCTGTTCGGGCAGCGCGGCAACGCGCCGGCGTTCCTCGATCCGCGGGCCATCGGCCAGGCGATCGCCGCGTTCGCTGTGTTCTGCGCGCTCTCGGGGGTCGTGTATCTCATCAACGACGTCGCCGATCGCGAGAACGACCGTCGGCATCCGCTCAAGCGGAATCGTCCGATCGCCTCCGGGGCGGTGTCGCCGAGCCTGGCGATCGGCACGGCCCTGATGCTCGGCGCCGCGGCGCTCGGCGCCGCCTACCTGCTGCGGCCGGCGTTCGCGCTCGTCGCGCTCACCTACGTCGCGTTGCAGACGCTCTATTCGGGTCCGCTCAAGCACCTGGTGATCATCGACGTCCTGACGATCGCGATCGGCTTCGTGCTCCGCGCCGCCGCCGGTGCGGTCGCGATCGACGTGCCGATCAGCCACTGGCTGCTCATCCTGATCATGCTGCTGGCGCTGTTTCTCGCGCTGAGCAAGCGGCGCCACGAGCTGGTGCTGCTCGCGGACGCCGCAACCGGCCACCGTCCGATCCTCCAGGAGTACAGCCCGTACCTGCTCGATCAGATGATCGGTGTCGTGACCGCGTCGACGCTGGTCTCTTACGTGATCTATACCGTGAGCCCGGAGACCGTACAGAAGTTCCACACGGACTACCTGGGACTGACGCTCGTGTTTCCGCTCTACGGCATCTTCCGGTATCTCTATCTCGTCCATCAGAAGGAAGGTGGCGGGAGCCCGGCCGACATGCTGCAGAACGATCGACCGCTGCTCGCCTGCGTGGCCTTGTGGGCCGTCTCCGTTGCCGCGATCCTCTACGGAACCAATTTGCTGAATGGCTAGAACACAGGTTTCGATTCTTCGAACGTCGCCGGCGACGGTGTTGCGCGACTATCACTCGGTGATGAACCTTGCCGGCTACCAGAACGTGGTGCGCAAGGACGCAGATACCGCACTCAAGGTCAACATTTCGTGGCACTTCTTCTTTCCCGGCAGCTCGACGACGCCGTGGCAGCTTGACGGCGTAATCAAGGCGATGAAGCAGGACGGGTATGACCCGTCGCTGATCCACGCCTGCCACAACCGGACTGTCGTGATCGACGCGCACCTTGGCGAGCGCGAAAACAAGCAGGTCACCGTCGTCGAGGCGCACGGCCTGCGCAACGTCCATATCTATGAAACCGAAGAGTGGATCAACATTCGCGACGCCGTCGGTGACCTGACGAAGAAGTTTACCTGCCTGAACGAGGTATACCCGAAAGGCTTCATGATCCCGAAGCGTTTCATCGGGGAGAACATCATCCATCTGCCCACGGTGAAGACGCACGTGTTCACCACGACCACGGGGGCGATGAAGAACGCTTTCGGCGGCCTGCTCAACGAGCACCGCCACTGGACCCACCCGGTCATCCACGAAACGCTCGTGGACCTGCTGATGATCCAGAAGAAGATTCACCGCGGCGTGTTCGCGGTGATGGATGGGACGTTCGCCGGCGACGGGCCCGGCCCGCGCTGCATGATGCCCCACGTGAAGAACGTGATCCTGGCGAGCGCCGATCAGGTGGCCATCGACGCCGTGGCGGCGAAGCTCATGGGCTTCGATCCGATGAAGATTAAATTCATCCGTATGGCGCACGAGCTGGGCCTGGGCTGCGGCGACCCGCGCGACATCGAAATCGTGGGCGACACGTCGGCAGGCGCGGAGAACTGGCACTTCGTCGGCCCGTTCAAGAACATGACGTTCGCTTCGCGCATGCAGCACAAGATCTATTGGGGACCGATGAAAAAGCCGATCGAATGGTCCCTGAAGACGGTGCTCGCGCCGTGGGCGTACATCGCAAGCGTCATCTATCACGACAGTTTCTGGTATCCGCTCAACGCGAAGCGGATGATGCAGCAGGTATTGGAGAGCCCGTGGGGCCGGTTGTTCCGCAACTGGGAGCAGCTCACTCCAGATAAAGACGGTTTCCCGCAAATCGGCGAAGCCGCGCCCGAGCTCACGTTGACCGGCGCCAGGGCGCTGGTTCGCTCGCTTGGCATTCTGGGCACCTGCATCGCGCAGGCGCCCGAATTCGTGCACCGCCGCAAGAAAGAGAAGACGGCGGTCTGAACAATGCTGAATGCTCAATGCGAAAGAGCACCGTTCAGCATTCAGCATTCAGCATTCAGCATTAGGCATTGATATGAGTGATTTCTCAATACGCTCCGACAACGTCGACGTCGAGCAGATCATGCGGCAGATCCGCGCGCGCATCCGCGAGAAGCGCGGTGTGGATTACACCGACGAAGAAGTCCGCGAGCTGGCGAACGTCAAACTGGAGAAGTTCATCGACGCGAAGGGCGTGCGCTCGAACCTGCTCGAGGAGTACCGCCGGCTGGCGAGCGCCGAGCCCGCACCGCCCAACTACGCCTTCGGCGAGGACACGCTGTACGAGACGCACCGCGCACCGATCCGGTGGCTGCGATCGCTGCTCCGTCCGCTCCTCAAACTGCTGTTCAATCCGAATCCGCTCATCCAGGCGCTGCACATTCAGTCGCAGTTGAACGATCGCGATACCGAGCGGCACGCGCGGCTCGACGCGTTGCACTACGAGGTCATCCACAATCTCGTCGTCGAGCTGACCAGGACGGGCATCGAAGTGAAGAGCCTGAAGATGCGGCTCGAATCGATGGCGAGCCGGCTGGATTTCGACGAGCGCCGCGCGCGCGCGCTCGAAGGAGTCGTGCAGTATCGTCCCGGCGCGGTACCCCCGCTGCAGCCGCCGACGGGCCAGAACCAGACCTCCAAGGGCCAGGATCAGACGCGGGGCCAAGATCAGGCCATGAGGGGCCAGGATCAGGGCCCGAAGGGCCAGGATCAGGGACGAAGAGATCAGGGACCGCGCGGACCTCGTCCGGCAGCCAACGGTCCTTCGACGCCCGGAACGGGAGGCCCGCAAGGCAACGCGCTCGATAACGACGCCCACGAGCGACGCGCTCGCCGCCGTCGGCAGGTGCCGCAGGGGCAAACCCGGAACCTCGCACGTCGCCCATCGAACCTCGGACCTCGGACCTCGAACCTCGGACCTCCGCCGAGGGAGGCGCCAACGGCGGGGCCTCTGAGACCGGGGCACCGCCAGACCGCGCCGACTCGTGAAATTGGCGGTCGTCGTCCAGCGCTACGGCGCGGACATCAATGGCGGCGCGGAGCTGCACGCACGATATATCGCCGAGCGCCTGACGCGGCACGCGACGGTCGAAGTCGTGACGACGTGCGCGCGTGATTACGTGACGTGGCGCAACGAGCTGCCCGCCGGCGTCGATCGCGTCAACGGCGTGCAGGTCAGACGCTTTCCCGTCGCGCGGGAGCGCAAGCCCCGTGAATTCGGCAGACGGTCCGTCCGCGTGTTCGAGAAGCCTCACTCGCTCGCGGACGAGCTGGCCTGGCTGGAGAGCGAAGGACCCGCGAGTCCCGCGCTCGTTCGCTATCTGCAAGCCGCCGCCGGCGAGTTCGACTTCGTCATCCTGTTCTCCTATCGCTATTACCACGCGTGGCATCTGGCGCGACGCGTGCCGCAGAAGGCCGTGCTCGTGCCTACCGCGGAGCGTGACGCGGCCATCGGACTCTCAATCTTCCGCCCCGTCCTCCGGGGCGTGCGCGGGATCATGTACAACTCCCCCGAAGAACGGGCCATGATTCACGCGGCAGCGGCGAACGCAACGGTCCCCGGCGTCGTGGTGGGCGTGGGATCCGACGTGCCCGATCGGACCGACCCGGATCGCTTTCGACGCAAGTTCAACATCAACCGGCCCTTCGCGATCTACATCGGCCGGATCGACGAGAACAAGGGCTGCAGCGAGCTGTTCTCGCATTTCCTGCGTTACGCGGCCGCCTTTCCGCGCGGATTGGATCTCGTGCTGATCGGCAGCGCCCTGCTCGACGTGCCGGAGCATCCGCGCATCCATCATCTCGGTTTTCTCGACGACCGCGACAAGTTCGACGCGCTCGCCGCGTCCGATCTGCTGGTCATGCCGTCGTACTACGAGAGCCTGTCGATGGTCGCGCTCGAGGCATGGGCGCTCGGTCGCCCGGTGCTCGCCAATGGGCGCTGCGACGTCCTGAAGGGACAGTGCATCCGCAGCAACGCGGGCCTGTACTACGCGAACTACGAGGAGTTCGTCGGGGCTCTCTACTCGCTCGAGTCGAACGGACCGCTCAATGCCACGCTCGGCCGCAACGGCCGCGAGTATTTCAAGCGCAACTACGCGTGGCCGGTGATCGAGCGGAAGTACCTCGATATGTTCGCGCAGCTCAAAAAGGAGCTTCCTCCAAAAGGCGGCAAGGACCTCGAGGCGCTGCCGGGATGGTTTGCTCGGAGGAAGCGCAACCTGCCGCCCGCGCAGGACGTTCTCGACACGATCCCGAAAGGCGCGGTCCAGACGTGAGCGGCCGCCGCGTTCATCAGGTGCTCGCGACGCTCGGGTACGGCGACGCCATCGGACATGAGGTGCTCGGGATCCAGCGCGTGCTTCGCGCGGCGGGCTACGAATCCGAGATCTTGATTACCGCGAGATGGTTGGCGGCATCGCGCCGGAAGACGTGCTGATCCATCATTTCTCGATCGGGTCGCGCGCCTCGCGAACGGCGTACGCGCTGCCAGGGCGCATGGCGCTCGTCTATCACAACATCACGCCGCCCGAGTACTTCGTCGGCGTCCACAAGGATCTGGTCACGCTCTGCTTCCGCGGACGCCGCGAGCTCACAGCGTACGTCCGCCGCGTCGACATGGCCCTCGGCGATTCCGAATACAACCGGCAGGAGCTCGACGCGCTCGGGTTTCATCCAACGGGTGTCCTTCCCGTCGTCCCTGACTTCTCGCACCTCGACGTGACGCCTGACGCCAGGGTCGCCGACGCGTTCGACGACGGGTGGACCAACGTGATGTTCGTCGGCCGCGTGATTCCCAACAAGAAGTTCGAGAATGTCATCCGCGCCTTCCACGTCTACCGCACGCGGCATAATCCGCGATCGAGGCTGCTGTTGGCCGGGTCCTACGGCGGTTTCGAGAAGTATCTCGCGATGCTGCACCACATCGTCGCGACGCTCGAGACGCCGGACGTGCACTTTCTCGGACACGTGTCGAACGAAGAGCTGACGGCGCTCTACGACGTGGCGGATTTGTTCCTGTGCGCGAGCGAGCATGAAGGCTTCTGCGTGCCGCTGATCGAAAGCTTCTACAAGCACGTTCCCGTTCTCGCCTACGCAGCCACGGCGGTGCCGGCGACGATGGACGGCGGCGGCGTGCTCTATGCGACCAGGGATCCGTTCGAGATCGCGCAAATCATGGGCGCGATTCTCGACGACGCCGATCTCGAGGACGCGATCCTCGCCTCCCAGGACAGCGCGCTCGCGCGCCTTCGCGCGAGGAATTTCGACCGGACGCTGATCCGTTTCGTCGAGCAGGTCCGCTCCACCGCGCCGCGGCCCGCGCCGGAAGTGCCGTACGACTTCTGGGCCATGTTCGATCAGGCCGACCGCCTCGAGGAGCTGCGGCAGTTCAGGCCGGCGGTGTATAG
>WNGL01005309.1_pt1 | contig 19403 bp, 15 predicted proteins | sample 5400591 | NCBI WGS metagenome assembly WNGL01 (sample SAMN13153377, study PRJNA577476) | soil metagenome | isolation source: 80 cm soil or saprolite under Garry oak tree replicate 1 | place: USA:California | collected 2016-06-15 | reverse complement strand
TATTTTCGTGATGTGGCGAGACCATAAACCTTATGACGAGAATTACCACTTGGCTAACATCGCCCGGCAGATGATGCGCCAGGCGGCATAAAAAATTTGGCGGCACTTGACAACCATCATAGAAAGTCTCGACGGGGAAAGATTGAGATGGGGGTGAAATATCCGCGGTGGCAACGGGTATCCGCTTCGATCAATCGGCACCCCCTCTTTGATTCCCCCCCGTCGAGGGGGGAGACGATTATAATGATGAAATCGGCCAATTCGTTGCAAGTGTTTGTCGCCCAAGTTGTTTTGACAGTCGCATCCATTGTAGCCGCCGCCGAAACCCCGCGTTGGCAACTCGAGTGGCAGAAGACGATCGAAGCGGCGAAAAAAGATGGACAGCTTTCACTTTACGGCGGGCAAGAGATCACTCACCAAGATATCCTTGCGGCCTTCAACAAAGAATTTCCTTTCATCAAAGTGGTGACCGTGACCGGTCGTGGGGGCGATCTGATGGCGCGCATTATCGCCGAAAGACGCGCTGACAAATATCTGACCGACCTCATGGCCAGCGGACCCAACGGTCCGCGCATGCTTTACCTAGGCAAAGCGCTGGATCCCATCACGCCTGCCTTCATCCTTCCCGAAGTCACTGATCTGTCGAAGTGGTACGGCGGGAAACACTGGTATGCGGACCCGGAGAATCAGTTCATCTTCATGTTCGAAGGAACGATCATCAGCACGGGTCTCTCCTACAACACCAAGATGATAGCGGCTAGCTCAATTAAATCTTACTGGGATCTGCTGACGGCCAAATGGAAAGGGAAGCTCCTGAGTATGGACCCGCGCGGCGCGGTTCCGCCCACGCCCGTATTAATCCTCTATCACAAGGCCGGACTGGGACCGGAATTTGTCCGGCGGCTCTACACTGAAACTGATATCACGCTCTTCCGAGACCGGCGCCAAGGCACCAACTGGTTAGCGACAGGCAAATTCCCGTTGTGTTTGCTTTGCAGGGACATCGACAAGGCAAGCCAGCAGGGCCTGCCTGTCGATGAGATCGCGCCTGATCGGCTCAATGAAGGTGGATCCATTGGCGGCGGCGGCAGCAGCGTGCTCGCGCTCATCAATCGCGCGCCTCATCCCAATGCGGCCAAAGTTTTCATCAATTGGTATCTGTCGCGCCAAGGCCAGACAGTGTGGCAGAACGTGATGAATAAAAAAGAAGTCGAGGCTTCCGATTCGATGCGCATCTATTGAGATGAATAGCGTTTCGTCGAATGAGAGCAGCGTCGGAAATTTGCCCAAGCCACGCAAACTTTCAGGGATAGCAGCGCAAAGGGCCCAAAGGTAGGACAATCGACCGGTCGCCCCTACAGGAGAAAGACATGGCTGAATATGAACCATTAGAGATTCGTGGATTTTATAGATCTCATTCTCATCTTCCCATCTGGGAGGTCATGGACAAGGCGGGAAGCTGGGAGAAAGTCGGACTGAAAGTCAGCTTCGAGTTCTGTGACAGTTCGTCCGCTGCCGAGAAGGCGCTGTTCGAGGGCAGCGTCGATTTCGTATCCGGCAATCATATTTCGCCCTACTTATTGGTTCGCCGTGGCAAGCCAATTGTAAGTCTCACGTCACCGTCCAACAGCGTCAACGACAAGCTGGTGGCTCGCTTCCCGATCAAAGAGGTTTCGGATCTCCGCGGGAAACGGATCGGCGATACCACCTTGGTGGATTCCATCGGCGGCTATCATCACCCGCGCGGCAATCACATGCTGTATGTTATGCGCGGCGGGTTAAAGCTCGACGAAGTCGAGTGGGTAGAGTTGTCGGAGTCCAACGACGAGTTCAAAGCGAAGCAGATGGACGCGCTGAAATCCGGCAAAGTGGACGCAATCTTTGTGACCGGCGGCACGGAGAAGTTCGAGCAGGCCGGCTTGCATGTGCTTTCTCTCTATCGACTTCCTATGATCAATGGGCCGACGTTGACGTCGACCTTGACTACGCTTCAGAAAAAAGATCGGTTAGGTGAGCGGCTGGTGAAAGCTCAGGTGATGGGGATTCATTTCGCCCGCACGCGACGGGGAGAGACGGAGAAGATTCTCGAAGGGCTGCGCCAACGCGTGCCGGAATGTAAGAACGTCAATTACAGGAGCGTGGCGAAGCTATTGCCCAAACCCTATCCGGATCATGAGGGAGTCGCCAATGCTTACAGACTGTGTTGCATGAAAGATCCCGAGACCGAAGAGCAGAGTCCAATGGCGCTGTGGGATCTTCACTATCTTCGTGAGCTGGACGACTCGGGTTTCATCGATGAGATTTACAAATGACAAGAGGCGTATACCGGCCCGTTTTTTCATGATCGGATCGTGGGATAAGACGGTTGACAATAGCCCGGCCTTGAGGAAATATTCTTCAGGCAAACAGGGTTGTCTGCCGTCCGTTTCCAAGGTGGAATATTTTTAATGAGACATCCCTCCACAGTCTCGCGGTTCTTTATAGCAGCCAGTGTTTCACTGTTTCTCCTGGCTGCTGCTCGCCCGGGCGCCGCACAAACGGATTGGACAAAAGAGTGGGAAAAGACCCTTGCCGAAGCCAAGAAAGAAGGGCAAGTCAACGTCTATATTTATCGCTACGAGCCGCTGCTGCGCGATTTTAAACGAGACTTTCCCGGCATCAACGTCGTATCGGTCACCGGAAGAGGCAATGAAATGACGGCGCGCATCATGTCGGAGCGCCGGGCTGGAAAGTTTATCGCCGACGTTTACAGCGGCGGGACCAACAGCCTCTACAACACGCTCTATAAAGGTAAAGCGCTCGATCCGATTAAACCCGCGCTCATTTTTCCCGAGGTCGTGGACACATCCAAATGGTACGGGAACGAACACCGCTACGCCGATCCTGAAGGCAAATATATCTTCGCTTTTCTTGCCAGTCCAAGCAACGCGCAGCTGGCGTACAACACCAATCTGGTCAACCCGAAAGAGTTCAAATCCTATTGGGACGTCGTCAATCCCAAGTGGAAAGGCAAAATCGTCTCGCTCGATCCACGAGACACCGGGTTGGGCGCGACGATGCAGTTTTTTTATTACAGTCCCGAGATCGGTCCTGATTACATGAAGAAATTTTTCGGCGGCATGGATATCACCTACGCCAAGAATTTCCGCCAGATGACCGATTGGCTGGCGCAAGGAAAATTTGCCATGTGTATGGGCTGCAAAGATTCCATGAGAGCCAAAAACCAGGGTCTGCCGGTGGAGGACTTTGACACCAACAGGTGGAAAGAAGGTTCGAGCTTTTCAGCCGGCGGCGGCTCAATGGGGATGCTCAATCACGCGCCGCACCCGAACGCGGCCAAAGTGTTTATCAACTGGTTTCTCTCGCGCAAAGGACAAATCGCTTTGCAAAAGCTGGGCGATCCGGACGATCCTGCAGGGTCGCGGCGCATCGATATTCCGAAAGACGATCTGCCGCCGGACGCGCGAATGCAACCTGGGGTCAAGTATTTCGACGTCGTCAAACCGGAATACGGAGACATGAAACCGATCTTTGATTTGGCCAAAGAAATCATGCAGGCGACCGAAGCAAAGAAATAGGAGGCACCATGCTCACTCGCGAAGAGAATGAAACACTGACCCGCGTCGGCCGAGGCACTCCTGCGGGAGAGCTTTTGCGCCGCTACTGGCACCCTGTGGCTGCGGCCGGTGAATTAACTGATGAGAAGGCCATCAGGGCGGTCAAAATTCTCGGCGAAGAACTTGTCGTCTACCGCGACACGAAAGGACGGTACGGCCTCGTCGGAGAACACTGTCCACATCGGTCGGCATCGCTCGCCTTCGGTCGCGTGGACGATGAGGGCATCCGCTGCCCCTACCACGGTTGGAAATACGATGCCCGCGGGAAATGTCTCGAGCAGCCCGCCGAGCCGCCAGAGCGAGCTTATAAAGATAAGATCCAACACACAGCGTATCCGGTGGAGAAACTGGGCGGGCTCCTGTTTGCCTATTTAGGTCCCGAGCCTGCGCCGCTACTACCGCGTTGGGATGTGCTCGCCTGGGAGAACGGCAAGCGTTGGATCGAAAAACACGAGATTTATCGCTGCAACTGGCTCCAGCCGATGGAAAATTCGGTCGACCCATCGCACCTCTACTGGCTGCACGGCGACACCGCGCACCTAGTCGGCGCTGTGGAGCGGTACGAGGAAGAGCATGAATTCCTCCCGTTTGAATTCGGCATCATGAAGAGACGCACTACGCCGGGGAAAAAACCCGGTGACAGTGCACAGATCGACCAACATCCGCTGGTTTTTCCAAACACACTGCGGCATGTTTTTCGTACGATAAAAACCGATGGCCTGTTACGCCACAACTTGCAGATCCGCGCGCCGGTGGACGACACGCACACGCAAATCTACGTCGTTTATTTCACGCCCACTGAGACCGATTTTTCGCCCGCAGACGGCGAAGCGCCGTGGGAATATTTTCCCATCAGAGACGAAAAAGGCGAGTATCGCCTCGAACATGTGTTGGTGCAGGACGCCATGGCTTGGGAAACGCAGGGGGGGATTACCGATCGGACCCAGGAGCATCTCGGCGTGGGCGACGAAGGAATCATCAGCTTTAGAAAGTTATTGCACGAGCAGATCTCCATCGTCCGTAACGGCGGCGAGCCGCTGGGGATAATTCGCGATCCCAATAAAAACAGGATCATCGAATTTGACGTCATCAATGAACGGATCGGTCTCTACGGCTCCGAGCGGCAAAAAGTTGCATAGCAGGCCGCTGAAAAAGCCTCATATGCTTCGTTGCGCTCAATCGCCTCGCTCCAACGTACTGGCCGAGTACGCCTCCGCTGGAGCCTGTCCTGAGCAAAACCGAAGGATCGATTTGTCGCGCGCCTCGCATCCGAGAGCTTTTTGAGCAGCCTGCAAGAAAGTTTTTCACCATTTTGCAGTCGGGACCAACAAAGTTTGAGATGAAGTCTTTAGGAGGGACATCCAATGGCGGAGACTCGACAGCAGCCTGTAGATCTTAAGCCCGAGCGCATCGACACCTACCGGGAATGGCAAGCCGCACAAAAGATACCCGTTATTCGCGGATTCTTTGTTGAGGACGTCAATGCGGTAGAGCTGGTGCCGTGGGACCTGAAAGGCGGCAACGCGGCATTCGTCGTTCTCGACGGAACCGGCGGAGTCAACGACGCATACATCTGCGAGATTGCTCCCGGCGGGAAGCTAAAACCGCAGAAACACCTCTACGAGGAGATGGTTTACGTGAGCAAGGGTTACGGCGCGACGACCGTCTGGCAGAAAGACGGCAAGAAACATACCTTTGAGTGGGGGCCGGGAAGTCTTTTCGCGATTCCACTCAATGCCTGGTATCAACACTTTAACGCGAGCGGCAGCGAGCCGGCCCGCTATTTTGCTGTGACGAACTCCTGCTTCATGATCAACCTCTTCCATAACGTCGATTTCGTTTTCGAAAATGATTACGCGTTTCTCGATCGGTTCGATCCGAATACCGAGGGTTACTTCGGTGGCAAGGGAGAAGTGACGGGCCGATTTTTCATGACGACGAATTTCGTAGCCGATACCCACAATATCAAGCTCGCCGACTACAGCGAGCGCGGCAAAGGCAGCACCAACATGAAATTCGATCTCGCCAAGCAAACCATGGCGGCGCACATCTCGGAGTTTCCGGTGGGGACCTACAAAAAAGCCCACCGCCACGGGCCCGGGGCTCACGTGATTATTCTCAGCGGCCAGGGGTACTCCATTCTCTGGCCGCAGGGCCAGGAGATGCAGCGCGTGGACTGGAAGCCGGGGAGCGTCGTGGTGCCGCCGGACCAGTGGTTTCATCAGCATTTGAACGCCGGCGCAAAACCGGCGCGCTATCTGGCGCTCCGCTGGGGTAGCTGGCGCTTTCGCTTCATGAGAGTGCAAGACAGCGAAGGTTCGACCTACACCAGCGTGAAGCAGGGGGGCGGGCAGATCGAATTCGAGGACGAAGATCCGTCCGTGCACCGCGACTTCGAAGCGGCGATGAAAAAAGCCGGCGCCACGTGTCAAATGGGTTCGTACCACCCGCTTTGCACGGAAAAGCCACAAGCCAAAGTCGCCAGTTAGGATTGAATTCGCCGGCGCTTGCACTCCGCGACCTCACGCGCTAGAAGACTGGTTCGTCGAGGTCTCTCTTTCTTTTTTCCTTCCCTCGCGGCCACGTTTACAGGCGAGAGGTCGAAAGCGCCGCGAGTGTACGCCAGAGAGGAAACTCTCATGATCGGTAAAACGATCTTGATCCAGGCGCTATTCCCTCTTGCCCTTCACCTTCTTTCGTTACCACAGGCGTCGCTCGCGGCTGAAGTCTCTCTCACGTGGGAAGCCGAATGGGAGCGCACGGTCAAGGCGGCCGAGCAGGAAGGGCAGGTGGTCGTCTATAAAATTGCTCATGATTCAGAATGGCACGCTTTCCAGAAAAAGTTTCCGAAGATCAAAGTCGTCTTGGCCCCGGGCAGCGCCGCGCAAATCCTCCAACGGCTTATGGCCGAGAGAAGGGCGGGAAAATTTCTCGCCGATGTTGTCCGACTCGGAGGCGGAACATCGACATCGCTCTACAAGGCCAAAGCGTTGGAGCCAATCAGCTCCGCCCTTATTCTGCCGGAAGTCACTGATCCTTCTAAATGGCTCGATGGCAAACATCACTATAACGACGGCGAAAATCAGTACACCTTTATCTATGCGGCTTTTCCTTTGCGATTGTTGGCATATAACACAAAGCTCGTAGAACCCAGGACCGTCACTTCTTTCTGGGATCTCCTCGATCCTAAATGGAAGGGAAAGAGCACAATCAAGGATCCGAGGGACCCAGGAGGCGGAAGCCCGCTGCTTTTCCTCTATCACAATCCACAGCTCGGACCGGAATATATAAAAAAGCTCCTCACAGTTGGCGGGCTCACTCTGGTGCGGGATCCGCGCGAGCGGCTGCAGACCGACTGGCTGGCATCGGGCAAGTTTCCGATTGCCATCACGTCCAAGGCCGATGATGTCGATGAGGCAAAGAGGCAAGGATTGCCCGTCGATGTGCTCGATGCTCATGCCCTGAAGGAAGGCGCTGGGCTTGAGGCCGGCGGGACGATGATCTCATTGGTGAACAAGGCTCCGCACCCCAATGCGGCCAGAGTGCTGATCAACTGGTTCTTATCCCGCGAGGGACAGATGGCGATTCAAAAAGTCGGCCCTAATGATCCGGGTCAGAACTCGCTCCGCGAGGATATTCCCAAAGAGCATCTGCCCATAGGGGCGCAGCGGCAGAAAGGTGTCAAATATATTCGCCTCTGGGGACCCGAGGTGTGGGATCGAACCGCAATTAGTGAATTGGTTAGCCAGTTGGTCAAGTAGGAAAAGGTTGCGAGAGGAGGCTTCCAATGATCAAGCCGAGCGAACTCACCTGGGATGATGTGGTTCGGGTTGGACCCGGCACGTTAGGTGGCAACTACCTACGGTGCTTTTGGTGGCCCGTGGCCCTCTCCGAAGAAGTCAGGGACATACCGGTGCCCGTGAAGGTCTTGGGAGAAGAGCTCGTGCTTTTCCGCGATCTCTCCGGGCAGCTGGCGCTCTTGGGAGCCTATTGCTCGCACCGGCGGGCCTCACTCGAGTACGGCAGAATCGAAGCACAAGGCATCCGCTGCGCTTATCACGGATGGTATTACGATCGCCAAGGAAAGGTCCTCGACCGGCCTGCCGAGCCGATCAAGGCAGCGCCCAACATCCGGCACCCGTGGTATGCGGTAAGAGAACTAGGAGGGTTTGTGTTCGCCTATCTGGGAACGGACAAAGAGAGCCCGCCGCCGTTTCCCAGGTACGACGTGCTGGTTCAGGATGGATATCGAGTCGCTGAACGAGGAGATGACGAGGCGGGCAAGGCGTATAACTGTAACTGGCTCCAGGGAGTGGAGAATACGACGGATACGACCCACTTGACTTATCTTCATGGAATTTACGAGAGGTGTGCCATATTCAAGCCGGTGGAAAGCGAATACGGCGTCAAACTATACATCCTCGATCCGCGCTCAAAACCAAATTGCGTAGCACTAAGAAAAAGATGCACCGTGCTCCCGACCATAAATCGAAAGTCCCGCGAGCCCAGGCCTAAAAGTCCCGACGAGAGTCCGGTTACACTCCAGCAGGCCATATGGATCGTGCCTATCGACGATACTCACTGCGAGGAAATGCGCTTGACGGTCTATCCTCAGCCGCCGAAGGAGCGAAGTTACCACGGAGCCTACGTGGATCAGGCCAAGCAGAGAGAGAGAAAACCCTACGATCGGCGGTTTTACGGCGAGATCAGGGGAATCGTGCCTCTCGAAGACAAAGCGATGGTCGAAAGCCAAGGGCCGATTGTCGATCGCACCTTGGAGCACCCGGGCTATGGGGATCGGGCGATACTCCTGTTGCGCAAGATGATACGCGAAGGAATAGCGGAGGTCGCCAATGGCGGCAAACCGAAGGGGGTCCTGAAAGAGGATCTGGCGATGATCGATTTGGACATCGGCGTTGAAGAGTTTGAGATTGATAGAGTGCCTGAGGGAGTGAAAGACTTACTCACTGAATTGCAGCAGCAGTTGGAGCATGTATGAAAACTTCCAGCGAGCACGTTGGATTTATTGGCTTAGGCAATATGGGTGGGGCGATTGCCCTGCGTCTCCTGCGGGCCGGCTATCCGATGACGGTCCTCGACTTAGACCAGGACAAGATGAAGGGACTCACAAACGAAGGAGCCGATGTTGCGGCGACGCCCAGGGAAGTTGCCGAACGATCCACTGTGGTTCTCGCGTCTCTTCAGCCGGACGTTGTTGAAGAAGTTGCGTGCGGCAAGAACGGAATCGCTGAAGCAAAAAAAGAAAACTTGGCCTTCGTCGATTTGAGCAGCACGACGCCGGAGCTTGCTGTCGAAGTGTCCGAGTCGTTGCGCGCGCGGCGCATCGAGATGCTCGATGCGCCGGTGAGCGGAGCCGACATCGGCGCAACCAACGGCAACTTAACGATCTTTGTCGGGGGAAATTATCAGACCTATCAACGCTGCTTACCTATTCTTCAACACGTCGGGCGTATGGTCACCTATTTGGGAAAGAACGGCAATGGACAGATAGGCAAACGGATCAATCAAATGATGCAGGCCATGTCCGAGCTGGCAATCTATGAAGGGATGCTGCTGGCGAAAAAAATGGGATTGCCTTTGCAGATGTTCGCGCGGGCAGCCTCTGCGGGCTGCGCGCAAACTTGGCGCCTGGACGAACTCGTTGACAACGTTTTCAACCACGGCGAGAAAAAACATCGGCTCAGACTGCGCCCCGGCCGCACAGGGAATGCTCTCAAAGTGGCTGAACAGCTTGGGCTCAAGCTGGAAGGAACCGAAGCGGCGCATCGAGTGTTTTCCCGTCACGGTTGGGAGATCGTCATCGATTTTGAGAGAGATGACGTCCCAGATCCGTTGTAGGTGATTAATCGTTCAGCGTTATTCCACAGACGGTGTAAAGAAAAACATGCACCACGAAGGACCTAGCGCGGCAAAGCCGCATGCAAAGGTTGGAGAAGCGGAACCCACCGCAGAGGCACAGAGTACGCAGAGATTTCTTCATTTCAAACTCTCCCTCCGCGTCCTCAGCGTCTCCGCGGTAAACTATCCGAAACCTTCGTGTCCCTCGTGCTCTTTGTGGTGAATAAAATATAAGATGCTGAACTTGAAAAGTCTCAGTGCCGTCCTGCTCGTCTTCTCAGCACTGATAATGTCCGTCCACAACCTCGTGCTGGGGGGCGAGGGCGGATCAGCATGGGAAGATGAGTGGCAGAAGACCGTCAAGGCGGCAGAGCTGGAGGGAGAGGCGGTCTTTTACAGCCTTGCCGAGATCGGCGACGTTTTCGTCAAGGGCGGCTTTCAGAAAAGATTTCCCAAGATCAAGATCTCCGTCGTCGGAGCCCGCGGCGGCGAGCATGTGCCTAGAATCATGGCCGAGAGAAGGGCGGGAAAATTTCTCGCCGATGTCGGCGATCTGGGCAACACTTCTCCTTACGCGCTTTATCAGAGTAAGGCGCTCGACCCAATTACTTCTGCTTTTATCTTGCCCGAGGTCAAAGACGAATCGAAGTGGTGGCAAGGGAAACAGCACTTTATAGATCCAGAGGGCAAATACATCCTTGTGTATGTCGGCGCTCCGCTTTACCTCGTGGGGTACAACACAGACCTTGTGAACCCGAGCGAGTTTAAATCCTACTGGGATCTTCTGAGCCCCAAGTGGAAAGGCAAGATCGTCGCGTTTGATCCGCAGGCCGGCGGCTTCTCCGCCACGCGCGACCGCTTCTTTTATCACAATCGCGAACTGGGACCGGAGTTTCTTAGGCGTCTCTTCAGCGAGATGGAATTGACACTTTACCGCCGTTATCCTCAAGGCGAGGATTGGCTGGCAACGGGTAAGTTCGCGCTCTGTTTATGCCGCCATCAGTCGATCAGCGAGGCCAAGAACCAGGGTCTGCCGGTTGACTTGGTCGAACCCTCCCGATTCAAAGAAGGAGTCGGTCTCGAGACGCGGGCCAAGACTCTAGTGCTGATGAACAAGGCGCCGCATCCCAACGCGGCCAAAGTTTTCATCAACTGGTTCTTGTCGCGAGAAGGCCAGATCGATTTTCAAAAGACCTCGGGAAGGATCGTTGATGCTGGCGCCGAGGCTTCGCTCAGGATAGATATCCCCAAGGATGACATTCCACCGCGAAACCGGCTCAATCCGGGCGTGAAATATTTTCCGCAGTGGAACCCTGACTTTTATGACATGAAGCCTATTACCAAAGTGATCACTGCGGCGCGGGCTGAGGGGGAAAGGAAATGAGCTGTCAGTTATACCCTCACCCTTCCCTCTTCCTCGGGAGGCTGTCGTAATTAAAGATGTAGAGGTGCAAACAAAGGTTCCCCCTTTGCCAAAGGGGGATTAAGGGGGATTTTTTCGAGGATGTGAAACCGTCACTGACTGCGGAAATCTCCCCTGCCCCCTCTTTTCCAAAGAGGGGAAATCCTAATCTTTCCCCCGACTCTGGGAAGGGGTGAGGGAGCGGAACGAAGGCGCGCGATTGCATGACTTATGCGTAGTGGTTCAGTTACAACACACCGTATTTTAGGTCGAAGAAAGATTTCTCGCGTCGCCTGTCCTGAGCATGTCGAAGGGCTCGAAATGACACGTTAAATGATCTGTCATCTCGAACGAAGTGAGAGATCTTGACCAAACTGAACCGCTACCGACTTATGCGTAGTTCAATAGTTGTTTCAACTCGGTGAAACAGGAGAGGTCCATATGCTGAGTCAAGAGGAAAACGAGCTTTTAACGAGAGTGGGGCCGGGAACTCCCATGGGAGAGCTGCTGCGGCGGTACTGGTATCCGATAGCCGCTACTTCAGAGCTTATCGAGCGGCCGACCAAGGGAGTGAAAATTCTGGGCGAGGAGCTGGTTCTGTACCGAGACAAACAAGGACGTCCGGGATTGATCGGCTCGCAGTGCGCCCACCGGCGGATGTCGATGCTCTTGGGCATTCCCGAGAAGGAGGGCTTGCGCTGCGCTTACCACGGCTGGTTGTATGACAGGAACGGAAAGTGTCTCGAGCAGCCGTACGAGCAGGCCGAGGATCCAAACAGCAACTTCAAGGAGCGTATCCGTATGCCCGCTTACCCGGTTCAGGAGCTGGGAGGGCTGATCTTTGCTTACCTGGGCGCCGAGCCCGTGCCGCTCTTGCCGCGCTGGGATCTCTTTGTCCGCGACCGCGTCCTGCGCGACATCGGAGCAGCGGTGATTCCGTGCAACTGGCTTCAGATCATGGAGAACTCTCTCGACCCGGTGCATGTTGAATGGCTCCATCAACATTTTTACAATTACGTCCAAGAACGGCTGGGCCACTCGGACTTCAAGGGCAATCCCGTAAGCCATAAGAAGATCAACTTCAGAGTGTTCGAGTACGGTATCATCAAGAATCGGATGCTGGAGGGCGAATCGGAGGACAACGAAGACTGGCAAGTGGGGCATCCGGTCCTGTTTCCCAATATTCTTCTAAGCGGCAGCACGAGCCGGCCGACGTTTCAAATCCGCGTGCCGGTCGATGACACCCATACTTTGCACTTTTGGTATACATGCTACGCGCGATCGGAGGTCAAAGAGCCGCAAGAAGTCATACCGTTCTACCATGTGCCCGTGCCGGGGTACGACAAAACGGGAGAGCCCCAGTGGTCGCTTCTGGACAACAACAGTGGCGAGGACATGATGGCCTGGATAACTCAAGGCGGCATCGCGGACCGAGGGATGGAAAAGCTGGGGCTTTCGGACAAGGGCATTATTCTGTACCGGCGTTTGCTCAGAGAACAATTGGAAAAGATTCAGGCCGGCCAGGATCCGATGAATGTGTTTCGCGATCCGGCGAAGAACGTTTACATCAAGCTCCGGCTCGAGGACAGCAAGCTCAACAGAGGCAGCTTTCGTCCCGGACCGCGCCGTCAAGGCGGCGCCACCAAGTACAGCCCGATCCTGGACCAGGAGGAACAGGCGCGAAAGTAGGAAGAGTGGTTCAAAACGTTCAACGCGTTCAATCGCTCAAGCCCCCACCCCGGATCAAAGTCCGGGGCAGGCTCTCTTTCCTCCCCCGCGTCGCGGGGAAGGCTGCAGGAAGGGGTTGAACGGCTTGAACAGTTGGAACGACTAGAACTGACCCATTAGGACACCCATGACGCTCAGGGTTGGCTTGGCTGGTTTGGGAACCGCCGGACGCTCGGTTCCCCTTGCGATTGCGAAAGTATCGGGCTACGAATTCGCAGCAGGCGCGGACAACAGGAAAGAAGCAAGAGAGCAATACCGAGTACAATACGGCATCGAGGTCTTTGAAAGCGTCGAGGAGATGTGCCGGAGTGACGCCGTGGACGTTATCTATGTCGCCACTCCAAACCTTCTTCATGCCGAGCATTCACTCGCCGCCATTGAAAACGGCAAGCATGTCATGGTTGAAAAGCCGATGGCCATCACCTTGGAGGACTGCGACCGGATGATCGCGGCGGCGGAAAAAAAGCAGGTCAAGCTCATGGTCGCGCACACGCGCAGTTTCAATCCGCCCATCAGAAAGATGAGAGAGATCGCGACGAGCGGCAGGATCGGCCAGGTCATTCAGATCACCACACTGCACTACTCTCCCTGGCTTCTGCGTCCGAGACTTCCAATTGAGCTGGACACCGCATTGGGAGGCGGAGTTTGCTACCGACAAGCGCCGCACCAGGTCGATATCGCGCGCCTTGTCGGAGGAGGGATGGTGCGAAGTGTGAGGGCAGCCGCAGGAAGCTTCGATCCGAAAAATCCGACGGAGGGGAATTACACTGCCTTCCTTGAGTTTGAAAACGGCATTGCCGCAACCTTAATTTACGACGGTTACGGCTATTTCGATGACCGCGAGCTTACCGGTGAAGGGGTCGCGACTGGAAGCGGCAAACCCGGAGCCGGCCAGAGGCTCAGGCGAGCGCGCGCGGAAGGGTTGCTAAGCAAAGAGGCGAGCCGTTCCGGATTAGCTTTCGAGATCGAAGGCCGGGGCGATCAAGACGGCGAGCGGCAACGCCAGCCTTTCTTCGGGCTCACCGTTGTGAGCTGTGAGCAAGGTGTTTTGCGGCAGTCCCCGCAAGGAATCTTCGTCTACGAGGCGTCCAGCGTAAGCGAAGTCCCGTGCGCGAAGTGGGAGGGGCCGCTCAAAGTAGAGCTCGAAGATTTCCGTGAAGCTGTCACGACGGATAAGCCAGTGCCTCATGACGGACGGTGGGGCAAAGCGACCTTGGAAGTTTGCCTGGCCATACTGCAGTCGAATCAAGAGAGGCGGGAAGTAAGTTTGGCGCATCAGGTGCCGAGTCCCTATTGAACTAAGAGATTGGAGAGCCTTTTATGTCACGCGTTGAAACAGCTCCTGTAGGCAAGACGGTTTCCTGGCTACCGCCCCTGGATGGGGGGACGCTCCTGATGGCCTTGTTGATCGGCGCCATGGGCTTTTACATTCTCTATCCCCTCGCATTGATTCTCCTCAACAGCTTCAACGTCGCGACCATCGCGGAGCCGCCCGCCTATGGGCTGCAAGCTTGGAAAGACGCTTTCAGCGAAGCCGGGATTTGGCGATCTTTGTGGAACAGCGTGAAAATCGGCGTCGTTCTGCAAGTCATCGCGCTGCCACTGGGCATATTTATCGCGTGGTTGCTATCGCGCACCAACATTTTTTTCTCTAACGCGCTCGAGTTCGGCTTTCTGATTTCGTTTATCTTGCCTCCTCTGGCCACAACCTTCGGCTGGATGCTATTGCTCGACCCGAGCACGGGCTTGATCAACATGTGGCTCAGAAAAATTCCGCTGCTGGGCGGGCTCAACTTCGATATCTATTCGTTCTGGGGCATTATTTGGGCACATGTCATGACCCACGGTGTTTCGACCAAGGTCATGCTCATGACGCCGGCCTTTCGCCGGATGGACGCTTCCCTCGAAGAGGCGAGCCGCATGTCCGGCGCAAGCTCGCTCACCACTCTGATCCGCATTACCGCGCCGGCGATGACGCCGGTGATTGTCGTGGTGTTTCTCCTGAGCGTGATTCGCATTTTCAGCAGCTTTGAGACGGAGCTGCTTCTCGGGGTGCCCTGGGGCTTCTACGTTTATTCCACGAAGATCGTGGATCTGGCGCGCCAGGAGCCTCCGTTGGTAAATCAGGCGGCGGCGTTGGGCAGCGTCATTTTGCTTTTTCTGATCACTTTCATTCCCGTGCAGCGAAGGCTCATTGCCCGGCGGCAGTTTACGACGGTGACCGGCCAGTTCAAGTCGAAGGTCATCGATCTCGGTATCTGGAGGTATCCGGCCACGGCGTTCGTCGCATTCGTGGTTTTCATGCTCGACATCGTTCCGGTGTTGAGCGTGTTGGGTGGAAGCTTCATGACCCGCTTCGGATTTTTCAATTTGCCCAAGACCTGGACCCTCGAATATTGGCACATGGCGCTCAATGACCCGCGCATTCTGCTGGGGCTGAAAAACACTCTGATCGTCGCCGGCAGCGCGGCGATCTTCGGGGTGATTATTTTCTCCCTCATCGGCTACGTTCTGGTGCGCACGAAACTTCCCGGTCGCGGAGTGCTCGATTCCATTTGCTGGCTTCCATCCGCGATTCCAGGCGTCTTGGCGGGCCTCGGGCTCCTTTGGATGTTTTTGGGAACCCCGATCTTTCGACCTTTTTACGGCACCTTGTTCCTTCTCGTTATCGCTTCCGTCCTGGGCGGCGTCACTCTCGCGACGCAGATTCTCAAAGCCAACTTCGTCCAGCTCGGCAAAGAGCTCGAAGAAGCATCGCGCATGTCGGGCGCGGGCTTCTGGAAGACTTATTTCACGGTGGTGCTGCCGCTCATGGCGCAGACGATGGTTCTGGTCGGCGTTCTCAAGTTCATGTTTGCTTCTCAACACACATCAGGCATTATTCTCCTGGCGACTTCGGAATCGAGAACCCTGTCGCTGTTGGCCCTCGACCAGGTGGCGGCCGGCTATCGCGAGGTGGCGAGCATTACCGTGATCATGATCATGGCCCTCACTTTGGGGGTGGCGTTGATCGCCAGGTCTTTCGGTCTTAAAGTCGGCATCCGGGCGGATTGATGGCGGATTGCAAGAGGTTCTTGAAAAAAGGGTTCCCATGCTTCGACAGCGCAGCACGAACGGATGACTAGTGTGATGGTTATGGTCACCACAAGTTGCTTTACTTCCCCCTTTGCTTTCCCCTCCCTTCGACTGGGCTCAGGGCATGCTTTTTCAAAGAGGGGAATTGGATTCGATCGATGCGGAGGAAAATAAATCAGATGGGTGAACCGGGAGTTTTTCAAGGATCGAACACGTGAGTTTTCTGCGTATTCAAAGTCTGTCCAAAACCTTCAACCGGGTCGTCGCCGTCGATCGCCTCGATCTGGATGTTCGCGAAGGCGAATTTTTTACTCTCCTTGGCTCCAGCGGCTGCGGCAAGACCACCACCCTGCGGCTGGTTGGCGGCTTGGAGAAACCGGACGGCGGAGAGATTTATCTGGGAGACAAATGCCTTGTTTCGGAACGCCAGAAAGTTTTCGTCAAGCCCGAGAAGCGGCACATGGGGATGGTTTTTCAATCCTACGCCCTGTGGCCGCATATGACGGTGTTTGAGAATGTCGCTTATCCATTGAAGCTGCGTGGAATTAAAGGCAACGAAGCGGAAAAGAAAGTCGCCGAGGTGTTGGGACTGGTGGGGCTGTCCGGCTTGCAGGAACGGCCGGCGCCCGCGCTCAGCGGCGGGCAGCAGCAACGGGTTGCGCTGGCGCGCGCTTTGGTTTTTTCACCGCGGGTTTTACTTCTCGACGAGCCGCTCAGCAACCTGGATGCGCAACTGCGCGAAGAGATGCGGCGCGAATTGAAGGCGCTACAGCAACGCCTTCATATTACAGGTTGGAACTCCGGAGGAGGTCTATTTCCGCCCGGCCACTCCATTCGTGCGGGATTTTTTAGGGAAGACCTTCCTCCTGCCCGGGAAAATAGTTCAGATCACGGAGCATGGAATCCGCGTGGAAGTTCAGCAGGTCGGCGCCGCGCCTCTGGCTTTGGAGCGGACCCACCTCGCTTTTTCCGCCAACGGCCTGCCGGCCGTCGGTCAAGCAGTCATGATAGCAATTCGCCCGGAACAAGTTGCATTGTCGGGTAAAGCGCCCGACCGGGAGCAGAATGTGATGCAAGCGGAGCTTCAGTCGGTGCAGTTTCTCGGCGATCGTTGCGAATATACGGTAACCTTCGGGTCGGAAACACGAGTCCTGGTTTCACCCGCGACCCAGCGTCTCAAAGCTGGAGAAAAGGTTTTCCTCGAATTGAAATCGGAAGGCATCAGCCTCTGGCCGCGGGAAGGCTAGAGGGCCTCTAGTTTGCAACGCGCTCGCGGGTCCAGCATAACACTCATATCAATCGTGAACTCGCCGGTTGACGGCCTTTACAGATCGTCCTTGGATTGGCAGACGGTAAGAAAAATGGTAGCTTTTATACCATGAAAACTACCATCGATAAAGCCGGCAGATTGGTGATTCCGAAAGATATTCGCCGCGAATCGGGAATAAAGCCAGGAATGCCGCTTGATGTTCGTTGGGAAAACGGCACGATCGCCATTGCTCCTACTCCTTTACCAGTCAAACTCGAACGGAAAGGGCGATTGCTTGTGGCGGTCCCGACCAAGGATACTCCGCGTCTCTCGGCAGATACTGTCGAGCGCACCCGCAAACGGTTGCGAAGAGAACGCTCCGCGGGTTCCACCTAAGAATGCCGCCCGCTTTTCTTCCGGATACAAGCTGCATGATTGCCGCCGTATGTTCTTGGCATGAACATCATGAAGCCGCCGCCAACGAAATCGAGAGGCGGCTTGCCGGCCGCGAGCGAATGATCGTTGCGGCTCCAACACTGGTTGAGGCGTATGCGGTACTTACTCGCCTACCGCCACCGCATCGCATATCTCCGGAAACGGCTTTACCTCTGTTGGAAAATAATTTCTTGAAGCCGGCGACCGTTATCGCATTGAACGCTAAATCATACGAAACTTTATTGCGAGGGGCTCCGAAAAGCGGCGTGGCGGGTGGTCGCACCTACGACGCCATAATCGGCACATGCGCCGAGCAAGGCAAGGCATCGACAGTTCTAACCTTCAATGCTGGCGACTTTACCGCCCTCGGCAAAAACTTCGCCGTCGTGATTCCGGGGAGTGTCTAGGTCGGACGCGAAACGCGAGTCCTGGTTTCACCCGCGACCCAGCGTTTCAAAGCGGGAGAAAAGGTTTTCCTCGAATTGAAATTGGCAGGCATCAGCCTCTGGCCGCGGGAAGGGTGAGGGATGGGTTGTTTCATCGAATCAGCACAAAGAAAGAATCACGCTTAAGGAGGCGAAGAAATTTATTGAGCCAGCAAAGAAAGTGCTTGTGGCTGTAAGAGGCCTCCGCAATTGCCGCCTCTGTCCTCGCCACTTGCGCAGCAGCATGAGAAAGGCTTGGGCATGCGCCGTGAGTTCTCTTTCCTTATGATAGACGATGAAGCTTTCACCATGGAGCTCTAAGCCCGACACTTTGAGAATTTTAAAATCACCCTTCCTGACATCTGGCTCGATCACGTCGCGGTATAGGATTCCCGCGCCCATCTTCCGTTTGACCGCCGCTTTTACCGCATCAGGCGAATCACAACACGCGGCAATCCGTGGGTGATATCCCCGACTCTCCAGCTCCCTTAGAATCTGCCGCGTTCTCCCCTGAACTCTGTGACTGCCCTTAATCACCAGCGGCGTCTGCAGAACGTTGGATAACGTGAGCCCCTCTTTCTTAGCCAGAGAATGGCTCGCAGAAACAAAGAGTTCGAGCTTCTCCCGCCGATACGGCTCTATGACGATAAAGGGGGATTTGCACTTATTCGCGACCACCGCGATTTCTATTTCGAGCTTGAGAAGAAGCTTCTCAATGACCTCCCTGTTGTCAGTTCTGAGGTCGAGTTGGATGTGTGGATGGTTCTTTTGAAACACAGCCATGATGGAGGGGACTAACGAGGCCGATGGACCGTAGCTCGCGCCGATGACGAAAGACTCACTCCGTTCGTGGTTGCGACCGGTAATAAAATTTTTCGCTAGCCTGTCCCGATCCTTCAAGAACGCGTCCACCTGGGGCAAAAACCTCCATCCTTCATCGGTCAATTGGATCCCGTGGCCGTTTCTCCTATGGAGAACAGTATTTAAATGCTCTTCCAAAAGCTTGAGCCCTTTTGAGACGGCAGGTTGGCTGACGCGGAGCAGTTCCGCAGCCCTGGTGAGGTTTTGATGTTTTGCTACAGCCGCAAAAATCTCAAGTTGCTTCAACTTCATGAGGCCCTCCTTTTAATGTTTCTCGAAGTTGTGGGAGCTCGCCTCGTTTGCACGATCAATGACGAACGTATCTCAAGCGGGGGGAATGTAGCGTAGTCGTGTGGAAAAAACAAGTGTCAAAAAAAGAGCCGAACGCATGTCTCATATGACCAAAGGTTATAACGCGATATTCCAAAAAATTTGGTTGACGGGGGTTTGGGGTCTTGGCTATAAGCGGCCGCAATATGAAAGTACAACTGCGCGTTCAACCGCTGCTTGTCCACTCACCAGACGGTCAGTCGGCGGCAGGAGCTATCTTAATCAGGGTACTCGTACTGATTTTAATCCTTATCTTACTGCTCACCGGAAGCCCAACAAACCCATTTAACATCTCTACAGCCGAGGCTGGCCAGGCCTCTTCTCCCGACCTCGTGGTAAGCAGTGTTAGTAATCCGCCTGCAAGTGTGAATGCGGGAGCCGGTTTTGCCATCACCGATACAACCGGAAACTCCGGCAGTGCG
>WNGL01009298.1_pt1 | contig 19408 bp, 22 predicted proteins | sample 5400591 | NCBI WGS metagenome assembly WNGL01 (sample SAMN13153377, study PRJNA577476) | soil metagenome | isolation source: 80 cm soil or saprolite under Garry oak tree replicate 1 | place: USA:California | collected 2016-06-15 | reverse complement strand
CACCGCCGGGGACGTTCTCGACGCTCCGGCGGCAGTCGTATCGCTGGTCCGCCGCGCGCTGCAAGCCCGTCAAGCGATGCGGTAGGTGACTTGGACATGGGATTGGTACTTGGGATGTCAACACCCGTCTCCCGCTCCACCTCTATTCGCCAATTACGTGCCGCCGGCAGTTCACTCGCGATTGAACGAATTCTGCCGCGCGCGTCTCAGCAGCGGTTCAGACAAAACGCCGAACGTGATGCCTTCCTGGATAACGAGGTCGACACCAAGTCGAGTTGCTGGCGTGACGGTCATCGTTTCAAGGGTTAATCTCCAGAATCCGGTGGAATCGGTGGACCTGTCACTGCAGGACGCTCGGCGCATCGCCATCCGCTCCCAGAGGCTGGTCGGCCCGCGGCCTCCGGCCACAGCTGAGGGCTTGATGGAGATTGCCCGCTCGATCCGGGTCATCCAGATCGACTCCATCGCCGTAGCCGGCGCGCGGACACAGTATCTAGTGCCGTTCTCGCGGCTGGGTCCATACGACCGTGCGATTCTCGATCGGCTCGTTTTCGAGGACCGCCGACTGTTCCACTACCTCGCCCATGCCGCGTCCCTTGTCTTGACAGAGGACTTCCCGATCTTCGCCGGCAGGATGCGGCCGTACTCGAAACAAAGCAATCGGTGGGCGATTCGGGTGGCCGAATGGATGGAGGCCAATGCGCATTTGCGGCGGCAGGTTCTCAATGCGATCCGGCAACGCGGACCGTTGCGATCACGCGATCTCGAGGACACAGCCACCGAGCACTGGCAATCGACCGGTTGGACCGCCGGCCGCAATGTCAACCAGATGCTGGAGCGCCTCTGGATCGAGGGCGAGATCACCGTGGTCGGCCGCGACGGCAGTCAGCGGCTGTGGGACCTCGCGAATCGCTGGTTTCCGGTCTGGACGCCGCGCGAGAAACTGTCCGAGAAGGCGCGCTCGGACCGCGCTGTTGAGCTTTCATTGAGGGCGCTGGGTGTGGCCACCGAGGGTCACGTGTACCAGCATTTCATGCGCTGGGCCTATGAGGACCTCAAAGGCTCGTTACGGCGGTTGGTGGATCGCGGTGTAGCCATACCCGCTACCGTGGCGGGTCGCGGCGGCTTCTACCTCCACCAAGACCACGTCGACAATGGAGCTGCGCCGTGGCGCGGGCGGACCGTCCTGCTGTCTCCATTCGACAACCTGATCGCCGACCGGGCGCGGACGAAGATGCTGTTCGATTTCGACTTCGGCATCGAGATCTATGTGCCGGCCGCAAAGCGCAAGCGGGGTTACTACGTCTTGCCGATCCTGTCCGGCGACCGCCTCATCGGATCCGCCGATGTGAGGTTCGATCGAGACGCACGGCGGCTGGTCGTCCAGAAGCTCCTGTTCGAAGAGGGTTTCGGCATGACCCCTGAGGTTCAGGGTGCGATCGACGAGCTCGAGACGTTCGTCAGCGTCCGGTCTCCGGCTCCAAGTTGAATTCTTAACCTGGTCGGCTTAGTGTCCTTTAAGTCTTAGACTTCCAGGGCTACATGGAGGGCGGCGCCTCAGAAGGCGCGCGGGCGGCCAACGAGATCATCGGCGACTACAAGGTGGGGCTGCTTCCCTAGACAGAAGTGACACGGCCTGGAATGCGAAGCGACATCGCGCCCCATGCCATCGCTGCCGCGGCGGCAATTCCAGGGATGAACGCGAACAGTGCTTTGCCCGAGGCGTCCCACAATGCGCCCGCGATCACGGGTACGACGAATGCTGTCGCGTACTGAAGCGTGAAGATCGCCGCGCTCATTCGCGCAACATCTCCCGCCGGCGCCACGCGTGGCGGCAGGCTCAGCACCACCACGAACGCCAATGCGGTGGCAAAGCCGAGGACAAACGCCCAGCCAAGCACGCCGGCGCCGGGCGTCAGAACGAGACCGAGCTGGGCCACCGCCATGATCGCGGCCGATCCGATGAACCCGGCCCGACCGGTCAGCAACCGCGGCCACAGCGCGACGGTCGGCGCGGTGAGCAGCTGCGACCCGTTGAGCAGGGCGAGCGTGGGGGAGATGAGGCCGTGGCGTCCGGTCTGGTCGAGAAAGTCAGGTATGTAGGCGTTCGCCCCGAAGTAGGCCGCCGAGGCCATGCCCATCACGATTCCGATGCGGATCGCCTGGCCTTGCCGCCAGTCTGGCCACCAGCGCGAAGGCGCCGCGACCCGAGAGGTGCGCTTGGGCGCCGCCAGACCGATCGCGATGGTGCTGAGCGCCACCAGCACCGACCACGTTGCGAGCGCCCACCGCCAGTCGCCGTGTGTCAGCGGCAGCACGCCGAACGGTGTCGTCAGCACCGTGGGCAAGGTCTCGCCGATCAGGATGCCGTTGCTGTAGACCGCGGTGGCGATCGCGATGCGGCGGGGAAACCACTCGCGTACCAACGCGGGAAAGGCGGGCTGCGTAACCGCGACACCGACGCCCATAAGGAAGGTCGCGCTGAACAGGACTGGAGCGCTGGGGCCGAATCCGCGCAGGGCGCCGAACACCGCGATCGCGCCCAGGCCTGTGACAAGGGCGCCGCGGATACCGAGCTTGGCGATGAGCAGAGAGCCTGGAACCGCCGCGATCGCAAGCAGCAGCACCGGCCCGGAGACCAGGGCGCCGACCGCTTTCTCGTCGAGGTGCAGCTCGCGATGGATGAGCGGGATGAGCGGAGGCACCGCGAGCATGGTCAGCCGCAGGTCGATGCCGCCAAGCCAGAGCATCAGCAGGCGCACCCAATCGGCGCGCGTCAGCCTCAAGCGTTCTCCACCATACTGGTGGCCGTGCCGGGCCTATTGATCGTCACTGCCGCCGGACCAGAGGAACCCACCCGCGCGAGCGTGCCATTCCACATCGCGGTCAATGGCGCAAAGCCGGCCGGAACCGAAGTCGCGGTCGCCCTGGCTGGCGACTCCGCCGAGCTGGTCAAGCCCGACGTGATCGCCAACGTGTTCGGCCTGGGCCTGCCACCGCTGCGCGATCTGCTCGACAAATGCCTCGATCAGGAGATCCCGGTCTACGTTTGAAAAGGGTGCGCTGAGGCCCGTGGGGTCTTGCCGGAGATGCTCACCCCGAACATGAAGTACATCACGCCCCCGGACCTGGTGCGACTGACGATGGAGGCCGACAAAGTCCTCAGCTTCTAGTGGCGCCGATCGCCGCTAGCGCGCTGGGGTTCTCGAGCGAGGACAGGTCACCAGGGTCTTTGCCGATGTAGACGGACTTCACGACCCGGCGCAGGATCTTGGCGTTGCGCGTCCGCGGCAGGTCGTCCACGAAGTGCACCGCCTTCGGCCGCAGCGGCTTGCCCAGCGCGCCGGCCACCAGGTTCTGGAGCTCGCCGGCCAGCTCCGCGCTGGCGATCTGATTCGGCCGCAGGATGACGAAACACACCAGCGCCTCGCCCTTGAGCTCATCGGGCACGCCGATCGCGGCCGCCTCCGCGACAGCCGCGTGCCCCACCAGCACCGACTCGACCTCAGCCGGCCCCAGTCGCTTGCCGGCGATCTTGATTGTGTCGTCGGACCGGCCGAGCACGTACCAGAGGCCATCCTCGGGATCGACGTAGGCCCAATCCCCATGCACCCAGATGCCGTCGTACCGGCTCCAGTAGGTCTCGAGATAGCGGTCCCTGTCGCCCCAGAAGCCTCGGGTCATGCCCGGCCACGGGTTGCGGATGACGAGCTCGCCGACCTCGCCGCGGATGGATCGCCCCTCGGCGTCCAGTACGTCGGCCGCCATGCCCGGCACCGGGCCGGCGAACGAGCACGGGCGAAGTCGCGTGATCACGTTGCCGCAGAGGATGCCGCCTGAGATCTCAGTGCCGCCCGTGTAGTTGATGACCGGGATCCGGCTCCCGCCGATATGACGGAAGTACCACTGGAACGGCTCCGGGTTCCAGGGTTCGCCCGTGCCGCCGAGGATGCGCAGGCTCGACAGGTCGTGGTGCGCGGGCACCTCATCGCCGTGCGTCATCAGGCCGCGCACGAGGGTGGGAGAAACGCCGAGCACCGTGACCTTGTGCTGCTCCACCATGCGCCAGAGCCGGTTGGCCGCCGGGTGGTCGGGCGTGCCTTCGTACAGAAGCATCGTCGCGCCGAGCACGAGCGTCCCGAAGATCAGCCACGGGCCCATCATCCAGCCGAGGTCCGTGTACCAGAACACGATGTCGTCGGGGCCGACGTCGAAGCCGTGTGCCATGTCCTGGGCCGTCTTCACCGGGAAGCCTCCGTGTACGTGCAGCGTGCCCTTCGGTTTGCCGCTGGTGCCGGAGGTGTAGATGATCATCAGCGGATCTTCGGGATCGAGCTCCTCGGTGCGAGCCCTGTCGGGGTGGTCTTCGAGCAGCACCTCCCACACCAGGTCGCGGCCGTGGGTCCACGGGATCTCGCGCACCACCCGGCGGTGGACGATGACCTTCTTGACCGACGGGGCGTTGACGAGCGCTTTGTCCGCCGTCTCCTTCATCGGGATGACATGACCGCGCCGGTAGAAACCGTCCGCGCAGATGAGCACCTTCGCATCGCCATCGCGCAGACGGGTCGCGATCGCCTCAGGTCCGTAGCCGGAAAACAGCGGGATGATGACGGCGCCGATCTTCGCCGCCGCGAGGACCGCAACCGCGACCTCAGGACAAAGCGGCATGAAGATCCCAATGCGGTCGCCCTGCGCAACGCCCAGCCTGCGCAGCGCGCCGGCGAGCCGCGACACTTGCTGGTCGAGCTCGCCATAGCTGAGCATGCGGACCTCGCCCGGCTCGCCTTCCCAGATGATCGCCGTCTTGTCATGGAATTCGCCGTCCCGATGCCGGTCCAGGCAGCTCTGCACGATGTTCATGCGGCCGCCGACCCACCACCTCGCCCACGGCTTGCCCTGGGACAGGTCGACCACCTTGTCGTAACGCCGGTAGAAGGCGATGTCGAGGTCCTTGATCGCGGCGTCCCAGAACCACTCGATGTCGCCGTCGGCACGCCTGAGGAGCTCGTCGAAGGTCTCGATGCCGTGCCTGTCCATGAACCTCTTGAGCCGGCTTCGCTCGACGACCTCGTGGCTCGGTTCCCAGATCACGTCGCCGATCACGACCGGTTGCACTAGGCTGTCGCGCCTCCGCAGTTCCTCGCATCTTCGCGGCCTAGGCGGCCGGGCGCCTGCGGCGCCGAAGCCGGCGTCAAGGGGCCCGGCGCTGCATCGCTGCCCCCGCTACCCACGGCGCGGGGACCCCAGCAGGTAGCGCTCCTGGCAGCGCCACCCTTTCCTTGGCTCCGGCCGCCGATGCCGCGAATCTGCTTCGGAAGGCGGAGGCGCGACACCCTTTAATTGTCGCTACAAGACCATGGGCGAGCTGCCGGAGGACTTCGCGGACAGCCTGGCGCGGATTCTCGATCCGAACGACCACGAGGCCGCGGCCGAGATCATCGAGGCGGCAACGATGCTCGACGATGTGGGTCTCAGGCGCTTTCTTCGGCTCTTCGCGGCTCGCGTGCGCGATTCAGACGGGCCGGTCAGCGCTGACGAGCTTCGAGCGTTCCTGCAGGAGGCCGCGCGCGCGAGGCGCTGAGGCGACCCTTGATTCGCTCGGCGTCCTGCAGCAGGAGCGAGTAGTTGATCCAGGCGGCGCGCTCGACCGCCAGCGCGAGAAGCGGCCGGGTGTGGAGGCGGGCCGCACGTGTGGCGTGATGATGCGCGTAGCACCAGCGATCCCAGGCGCGCTCGACCGTCGACTCGACGAGCTCCATCCACGCGGCCTCGTCACCGCTCGCCACGGGTGGGGGAAGGGTCAGCATCTTCCACTTGCGGTCCTCGCGAACGATCGTGAACACCGGCTGGCCGCTCGGCCGGTTGGCGTGGCGCACCGGGCGCGGATTTTTCGGGTTGGCGGCCATCAGCCGCTGCTGCACCGCGAAGACCAGCTCGTGGGCGGCGTCGAGGGTGGCGGGTGGCAGCGGAGGGTTGCGCCGGCCGAGCCGGATCTGCAAAGCGCGAATCGCCTCGCGCAGCCGAAGCGGAGCCTCGCATTCATCGTGCAGCCGCAGCGTCTCGACATCGTCGAGCAGGTAGTCGGATTCGGCGAGCAGGATGCGTCGCTGCGTGTCGGCGGCCATCTTGCCAACACGATAATCAATACTTGACAGCCGTCAAGCACCCGTTTACAGGCTAGGCAATCTCCAGTAGCCGCTTGCCGTTGCCGACCAGCACCTTTTGGAGCACGGCATCGGGGATGTCGAGACCCTTCAGCTCGTCGAGGCAGCGCTGGGGCTGGATGAACGGATAGTCGCTCCCGAAGACGAACTGGTCCTGCAGCCGGCCCTTCATGTCGCGTATCACCTCGGTCGGGATGTGGCGCGGCGCCCAACCCGAGATGTCGATGGAGATGTTGGTCTTGTGCAGCGCCATCGCCAGCAGCTCGAGGTGCCACGGGTAGCCGAAGTGCGCCGCGATGATCCGCAGGTCAGGGAAGGCAGCCGCCGGCGCGTCCAGCCAGATGGGCCGGGCGAAGTCGAGCCTGATGCCCTGACCTCCGGGCTGTCCGGCGCCGATTCCGCTCGTGCCGGTGTGGAAGAGCACGATCAGGCCCAGCTCCTGGCACTTTTCGTACAGCGGCCAGTGCTTTTCCTCGTTGGGTGCGAAGGCCTGTAGCGATGGGTGCAGCTTGACGCCCTTGAGGCCGAGCTCGGCGATGCGGTCGAGCTCGGCCACCGCCCGATCGCCCTTGAGAGGGTCGACGCTGCCAAATCCGACGAATGTCTTCGGGTATTCCCGCACGGCCTGGGCGACCAGGTCGTTGGGCACGCGTGGACGCCCGGTGGCCGTCTCGGCGTCCCAGGCGAGCAGCACCGCCACGATGTCCATCTCGTCGTACTCGCGCGCGAGCTCCTCGAGCGACTTCCGCGCCACCTTGGAGCGGAAATACGTCTCGGCTGCCTCCACGTAGCCCTTCATGGACACGTCGAGCCACTCGGGCGTCGGCAGGTGAACGTGAAAATCAACCGCCTGCAAAGCGAGACTTATCGTGATGGAAGCCACCCTGGTCGTGCTGGCGGGAGGCCGCGGCCGTCGTATGGGCCGCCCCAAGCCGTGGATCGAGGTGGGGGACACGGTCCTGCTCCGGTACGTGGTGGAAAGGCTGGCTCCGGCGTTCTCCGAGGTACTGGTCTCGTTCAGCGAGCCTGAGCAGATGGAGCAGCTGGTCCCGTACCGCGTCGTGTTCGACCGCAAGCCGAACGCGGGTCCCCTCGCGGGCCTGGAGGCAGGTCTCCTGGCGGCCCGCAGCGACGTCATGTTCGCGGTGGCCTGCGACATGCCATATGTCACCCAAGGGGTCGCCGAGCTGGCCGTCGCCGCGGCCCGGACCTGCGACGCGGCGATTCCCCGGCACGACGGGCTGTACGAACCGGTATGCGGCGCCTACCGGAAAAGCGCGCTGCTCACAATCGTTGGCGCTCTCGACGCCGGCAACTTCGTGGCCCATGACGTTGTGCAGGACCTGGACGTCACATGGCTGGAAGGCCTGGAGGTCGCGCAGTTCGACAGTCTCAACACTCCGGCCGACGTGGAGCGCTTCTATGCCGCGCTTTCGGCGCAGCGATAATTGATCCACACGCCTTGAAGATCGTCGTCACCGTCAAGCAAGTTCCCGACCCCAATTCGAACTTCGCACTCGAGGCGGACAACACAATCTCCCGCGAGAAGGAAGTCGTCCTCGACCCCGGCGACGAATGCGGCGTCGAAGAGGGTCTCCAGCTCAAAGAGGCGCTCGGCGGCGAGGTGATCCTCGTCTCGATGGGACCGGAGCGGGCCAAGGACGCGATCCGCAAGGGCCTGTCGATGGGGGCTGACCGCGGAGTGCTCATCTCGGATGCCGCGCTCGCGGGCGCGGACGCTCTGCTCACAGCAAAGGCGCTTGCGGCGGCGATCAAGCAGGAGCAGCCGGACCTCGTGATCTGCGCCACGGAGTCCTACGACGGCAGCACCGATGCCTCAGCTCACGTTCGCGAAGAAGGTGGAGGTCGATAGTTCGAGCGTGAAGGTCCGCCGCCAGACGGCAGACGGCTACCAGGTGGTCGAGGCGGCAACCCCCGCGCTGATCACGGTCACCGCCGCCATCGCCGAACCGCGCTATGCGTCGCTCAAGGGCATCATGGCCGCGCGTTCCAAGGAGATCAAACAGGTTTCGCTTGCCGACCTCGGCGTGGAGAAGAGCGAGCCGGCAGAAACGATCGAGTCCGTCGCCGACGCCGAGGTCCGCAAGGCGGGCGAGGTCATCGAAGACGACGGTACTGCGGTCGAAAAGATCGTCCAGGTTCTGGCGGCTGCAAAGGTCCTGTAGATGGCGAGCATCCTGGTTTATGCGGAGCTGAGCGAAGGCAAAGTCGTCTCGACGACGCTCGAGCTGATGACCAGAGCGCGCGAGCTTGGCGACGTGTACGCGGTCGCGCTCGGCTCAGGCGCCAAGGCGGCGGCCGCCACGCTCGGCAAGCACGGGGCCAAGGTGGTCCACGTCAATGAGGACGGCGCGTTCGACGACTACATCGCTGAGCCGGCCACCGACGCCCTCGCCGCGCTGCACGAGCAGCAGAAGCCCGACCTGATCCTTTTCGGCTTCACGCCCGACTCTCGCGAGGTTGCGGGACGGTTGGCCGCGCGCCTGGGTACCGGTCTCATCTCCAACGCCAACGACGTGAGCGCGAGCGGGGGCGGTTTTGTCGCGAAGGTGCCCTACTTCGGCGGCGCCAAGATCGCCTCCATGAAGGCGAACGGCAAGCCTGCGATCGTGCTCGTGCGGCCGAAGTCGTTCGAAGCCTCGGAATCGGGCGGGGCGGCCGAGGTGAGGCAGATCGACGTGAAGGTAGCGGCCGGATCCAAACGGGCGCACATCACCGAGCGAGTGGTGGAAGCGTCGGAAAAGGTGAAGCTCGAGGATGCGCGCGTCGTGATCAGCGGCGGTCGGGGGATGGGGGGGCCGCAGAACTTCCCGCTGCTCGACGACCTCGCCAGCGCGCTCGGCGGCGCGGTGGGGGCGAGTCGCGCTGTCGTCGACGCGGGCTGGGTACCCTACTCGATGCAGGTCGGACAAACCGGGAAATCGGTGCGGCCGGGGGTTTACATCGCGGTCGGCATCTCGGGCGCGATGCAGCACACGGTGGGCATGAAGACGTCGAAGATCATCATCGCCATCAACAAGGACGCCGAGGCGCCGATCATGAAGATGGCGGACCTGGGAGTCGTCGGCGACGCGTTGAAGATCGTCCCGGCGCTCACGGCCGCCGTGAAAGCCAAAAAGAACGGATAAGGCTGAAGCACTAAGCCTTGTTGCCGAGCGCGCGGAGCGCCGGCGGGAACGGGACTTCGAAGCCGCCGACGCCATCCGCGATCGGCTCCGTGCCGGCGGATGGGATGTCGTCGACAGCGCCACGGGGAGCGAGCTGCAGGCGATCAAAGCCCCTGCCGGCGTGGCGCCGCAGACCGTACCGCGGGCGGTGACGCTGCTCACCGTCGTGCATGGGTGGCGCGCCGATGCCGAGCGGTGGCTGTTCTCCGTCTTCACCCACTGCAAGGCGGATTTCGAAGCGATCGTGGTCGACAACTCGGGCGACCCTCGGATCGCAGGCTGGCTCACCGGTCGCGCCGCCGAACGCCTCCGCGTAATCACGCTCGACCCACCTCTCGGTTTTGCGGCCGCGGTCAATGCGGGCATCGAGGCGGCCGCGGGCGAGGTGGTCGTGCTCTTCGATCCGGGCGTGGAGCTGAAAGGCGATGCGATCTCGCCTCTCCTCAAAGCCCTCGACGATCAATCGGTGGTCGTGGCCGGGCCGTTCGGGCTGCGCGGCAAGGGGACGCTGAAGGAGTTCGAGGCCAGCGAGGGGCCCGACGTCGATGCGGTGGAGGGCTACTGCATGGCATTTCGCCGCGCCGATGGATTGGCGTTGGGCGGCTTCGACCCCAGGTTTCGCTTCTACCGGATGGCGGACGTCGAGTTCAGCTTCCGCCTTCGCGACCGTGGTGGCCGCGCCGTCGCGGTGCCCGGCCTCCCACTCGAAAAACACGACCACCGGCTGTGGGAATCGACCGAGCCCTCAGAGCGCGACCGGCTGTCCAAACGCAACACGTACCGCTTCCTCGATCGCTGGCGCGGTCGCGAAGACCTGCTGGTCGCTAAGTAGGATTCTCGCGATGGGCGACGACTACACGACCCGGGTTGACGAGCTTCGAGCCCGACGCAAGAAGAACCTCGCGATGGGCGGAGCGGAAAAGGTGGCCAAGCAGCACGAGCGGGGCAAGCTCACCGCTCGCGAGCGCATCGACCTGCTGTTCGACCCCGGCACCTTCGTCGAGCTGGGTCTGCTTGCGAAGGATCGCGACGGCTCCGACAACGCGCCCGCGGACGGAGTCGTAACCGGCCACGGCGAGGTCGACGGCCGCCAGGTGTGGGTGATCGCCTACGACTTCACCGTGATGGCGGGCTCGATGGGAGCTGTAGGCGAGCAGTTCAAGGCGGCGCGCGTGCGCGAGCTTGCGCTTCGCTATCGCAAACCGATCGTGTGGTTGCTCGACTCCGCGGGGGCGCGCATCCAGGAGGCGTCCGGTTCGACCTTCGCGGGCACCGGCTGGCTTTTCGCCGACCAGGTCGTGATGTCCGGCGTCATCCCGCAGGTCGCGGCGATGCTCGGTCCTTGCGCCGCCGGGACCGCCTACATCCCCGGCCTTGCCGATTTTGTGCCCATGGTCAAAGGGACGTCGTCGATGTCGCTCGGCGGCGCGCGGCTGGTGAAGGCGGCGACCGGGGAGGACGTCAGCGACCACGACATGGGCGGATCGCAGGTCCACTGCTACGAATCCGGTGTCGGCGACAACGAGGTCGAGACCGACGCCGACTGCGTCGCCACGGTGCGCCGCTTTCTGTCCTACCTGCCCTCGAGCAACGCGGAACCGCCGCCACACATGGAATCGGGCGACCCGGCGGACCGCCTGGTCGAGGGACTGGACAAGATCGTGCCGGCCAACCCGCGCGCCGCGTACGACGTCCGCAAGGTGATCAAAGCGATCTTCGACCACGAGTCGTGGTTCGAGGTCAAACCGGCGTGGGCGAAGAACATCGTCGTCGGATTTGCGCGGGTGGCCGGTCACGCGACAGGCGTGATCGCCAACCAGCCCATGCAGAAGGGCGGTGTTCTCGACTCCGACGCGGCCGACAAGGCGGCGCGCTTCATCCGCATGTGCGACGCGTTCAACGTGCCGCTCGTGTACCTGATGGACGTGCCGGGTTTCATGGTCGGCTCGCAGGTGGAGAAGGACGGGATCATCCGCCATGGCGCGAAGATGCTCTACGCGACCTCGGAGGCGACCGTGCCGAAGGTCACCATCATCATGCGCAAGGCGTACGGCGCCGGCTATTACGTCATGTGCGGCAAGGGCTACCAACCGGACACGATCGTGGCCTGGCCGTTTGCTGAGATCTCGGTCATGGGCCCCGAAGGCGCCGTCAACATCATCTTCAACAAGCAGGTCGAGGCCTCCGACAATCCCGAAGCCACGCGCGCGCAGCTGATCGAGACGATACGGGCACAGATCAACCCGTACCTGGCCGCAGGTTGGGCGATGATCGATGACGTGATCGACCCTGCCGAGACGCGCCGCGTCATCGTCAAGACCATCGAGCAGTCGCGCGACAAGAAGATCGACCGTCCCTGGCGCAAGCACGGAAACATTCCCGTATGAGCGATGCGGTAGTCATCAGCGCCGCGCTGACCGGCGTTCTGGCGACCCGCGAGCAGTGCCCGGCGATTCCGTACAGTCCTAAGGAGATCGCGGACGAGGCAAAACGAGCCGCCGATGCGGGCGCGGCGATCGTGCACATCCACGCCCGGACTCCGGATGGCGGTCCCGACTGGAGCGTCGACACTTTCGCCGAGATTCTGGCCGAGGTGCGCTCTCGGACGGATGTGATCATCAACTTCTCGACTGGAGCGGTCGGCGTTCCGGCCGAGGATCGCGTGGCGCACATTCGCGAGCTGCGGCCAGACATCGGCGCGCTGAACATGGGATCGATGAACTACGCCATCTACTCCGAGAAGAAGAAGACCTTCTATCACGACCATGTCTTCGCCAATCCCTTCAAGGACATCCGCTTCTTCCTCGAGGCGATGAACAGCGCGGGGGTGCGTCCCGAGCTCGAGTGCTTCGACACCGGGCACATCGCCAACACCGCGCCTCTGATCGACCTGGCCGTGCTCCGGCCGCCCTACCAGTTCAGCCTGATCATGGGCGTGCTCGGCGGCATCCCGGGCACGATGCGCCACCTGGTCAACCAGGTCGATACCCTTCCATCCGGATCGCACTGGCAGGTCATCGGCATCGGCCTGAATCAGTGGCCGCTGGTGGCGTCGGCGCTCGCGATGGGCGGCAACGTGAGGGTCGGGCTGGAGGACAACTTCTACGTCGAGGAGGGCAGGATGGCGAAGAGCAACGCCGAGCTGGTCGAAAAAGCGGCGCGGCTTGTGCGCGACGAGGGCCGTCAGGTCGCCTCGGTCGAACAAGCCCGCCAGATTCTCGGTTTGAATGCGACGAGATGACTGAGGTCAAAGCAGAGCTGGTCGGCAGCGTGTGGAAGGTCAAGACCGAGCCCGGCGCGCACGTGGCCGAGGAGGACGAGCTGCTGATCCTGGAGTCCATGAAGATGGAAATCCCCGTCATCGCGCCCCGCGCGGGCACCGTCAAGGAGGTCCGCGTGAAAGAGGGAGAGGTGGTAAAGGAGGGCCAGGTCCTGGTCGTCCTCGAATGAAACCAGCGCAGCTCCTGCTGGCCTACCAGCGGCTGATCGAGAAGGAGCGAGAGCTGCGCGACGACATCGAGCGCGTGGAGTCACTGCTCTCCGTGAATCCCGACGTGGTCGCAGCCGAAGAGGCGCTCGCCAACGCGCGTGCCGAGCAGCAGGCCATCCAGCTCCGCTTGCGCGAGTCGGACCACGAGCGCGAGTCGCACCGGACAAGGCTGCGCTCCCGCGAAAAGGAGTTGATGAGCGGCCGCATCCGCAGCCCGAGCGAGCTGATGCAGATGAGCGAAGAGGTGAAGCACTTGAAGGCGAGCTTCGAGGAGAAGGAGGAGGCCGAGCTGCACATCATGGAAGAGGGCGAGCTGGCCGAAGCCGCGGTCCTCGAATCAGCCGAGCGCCTCGACGAAGCGCGCACCCGCTCGGCTTCAGACGAGCCGACCCTACGTCACGATCTCGAGGCGTGGCAGGCCGACCTTGCCTCGGTCAAGGCCGACAGCGAAGCGGTGTGGGCGCAGGTTCCCTCCGCGGCCCAGAACGCGTACCTGCGCGTGCGCGCGCATCCACCCGTCGCCGAGGTAGACCGCAACCAGTGCCTTGCCTGCCACGTCACGGTGACGTCCTCGGGAATGCAGGCGCTGCGCAAAGGCGACGGGATCGTCACCTGCGAAAACTGCAGCCGCATCCTGGTGATGGCCTGAAGGTCCTGCGCCTGTTCACCGACGGCGCCTCGCGCGGCAATCCGGGCCCGGCCGGTATTGGCGTGGTGATCGAGGACGACCAAGGCTTGCGTTTGCGGGGGCTGCACCGCTGGCTCGGGGTCACCACCAACAACGAGGCCGAATATCGAGCTTTGATCGAGGGCCTCAGAGCGGCGCAGGAGTGGAAGCCTGACCGGCTCGAGGTCTATCTCGATTCCAAGCTCGTGGTCGAGCAGATGAACGGCGGATACCGGATCAGGGCGCCCGAGCTGCTGCCTCTGCACAAGCAGGCCAAGGAGCTTCTCGACAAGTTTCCAGAGGTCAAGGTGGCGCATGTCGACCGGGAGAAGAACCGCGGCGCGGACCATCTCGCCAACATGGCGATCGACGCCCACGTTAAGAAGACCAAGTTCCGCGGGTAGACTCTATCCGGGCCGAGGCGGACGGGTGACCGCCGGCGAAGTAAATAGCGTTGGAGGAAAGTCCGGGCTCCACAGAGCAGGGCGCTGGGTAACACCCAGTCGGGGCGACCCGAAGGAAAGTGCCACAGAAAATTACCGCCGGGCAGCGTGAATCTCCGGAGACGCGCCGCCAGGTAAGGGTGAAAAGGTGGGGTAAGAGCCCACCGGCGGCCGGGTGACCGGCCGGCCAGGTAAACCCCGCCCGGAGCAAGACCAAATAGGAGGACGTTTTAACGGCGGCTCGCCCAGTCCTCGGGTATCAGTCGCTAGAGACGCCGGGCAACCGGCGCCCCAGACAGATGGTCACCGTCCCGCAAGGGATACAGAACCCGGCTTATCGCCGCTCTCGGCCCACCTTCTGTATCCCTAAAGCCGCATGTTGCGGGCCGCAGATTGCGGTCTCTGCTTCACGCCTAGCGACGGCGCGAGGCTTGGCGGCCTCGATACAACGGTGCCGCCTCAACAGTAAGTCGCTGGCCAACCTTCTGTGCACCCATCGCGAGTAGTACCTCACGACACACGGGCCAGGAGTGGGGCCTTAAAGGGGTCAGCGCGCACCCCACTGGAACCAGCGGATGCCAATGCCCGCGAAAACGACCGAGTAAGCGGTGCTCACCGCCAGCGCCAACCACGTGTTGCCGTTCCAGCTCGATGGGTTCATTGCACCTGATAGGAGCGTCTCCACTGTCCCGCCGGGTGACCATCGGGACACGAGCTCAAAGGTCGTGCCGAAGATGGTCGACTGGCCGAACAGGCCTAGGGCAAACAGGGGTAAATAGGCGATGCGCCCGACCGCGTTCAGCGTGTCGGCGGATTTGACCAGGCCGGCCAGCGCTTGGCCGACGCTCAGGAAGAGGGCTGAGCTGAAAATCACGCCGATGAAGGTGAGCAGATACGCTTCGGCGGTCAGGGAAACGCCCTCGAAGAGGTCGGCCGCCACCAGCAACACCAGTGCCATCGCCAGGATGGCGGCCACCTGCACGACGAGGCGGCTGGTCATGATCGTCCAGGTGGGCGCCGGAGTCACGCGTAGGCGCTGAAAGACTCCCTTTTCCCGATCTCTCGCCACAGTCATCGCGTAACCCAGGATCGCGATCGACGCCATGCCGAGAGTCAGCGCGGCCGCGACCCTGAACTGTGGATCACCCAGTGCGAGTCCGCGCCTGCCGGCAAAGACCCCGTAGAGGAGGACCAGAGGCAGAGCGAAGCTCAGCAGCAGCGCGCGGTTGTTGCGCAGCTGCACGGTAAAGTCGGCCTCCAGGAGCGCTCTGAAGATTTCGGTTAGCGCCGGTGCGCGAAGGGGGGGCGAGACCGACGGAGTTCTGACCGCGCTTGGCTCACTCACGGAGCTCACGTCCCGTGAGACCGATGAAGACGTCCTCGAGCGTGACCTGGCCTCTCGCGACCGCGAGCACATTGGGGTCGTTTTTGTGCTTCTCGATCAGGCCGGCAGGTGTGTCGACGGTCAGGATCTTGCCGTAGTCCATGATCGCTACGCGGTCGCACACCGACTGCGCCTCCTCCATCGAATGCGTGGTCAGCAGGATGCTGCGGCCACTCTTGCGGATGCCCTCGATTCGGTCCCAAAGCTGACGCCTTGCCTGCGGGTCGAGGCCTGATGTTGGCTCGTCAAGCAGGACGAGCGGAGGGTCGTGGACTGTCGCGATGAGCAGCGACAGGCGCTTCTGCTGCCCGCCTGACAGCTGGCTGAAGCGCCTGGACGCTTCGTCGCCCAGGTGGATTTCGGTCAGGCGGTCGAAGATCGCCGGCTTTGTGAGCGGCACTCCGTACAGACCGGCGTACAGCTTGACGATCTCGCTGATCTTGAGCTCGGACTGAAAGCTCGTGGACTGGAGCTGAACGCCGATCAGCGCATGGGCCAGCCCGGGGTGGGCTCGAACGTCGACCTGGCGGATCAGGATCGAGCCGGATGTCGGCTTGAGCAGTCCCTCGATCGCGCTCAGGGTGCTTGTCTTGCCGGCTCCGTTTGGACCCAGAAGCCCGAAGATCTCGCCTTCGTTGATATCGATCGAGACTCCATCCACCGCTCGCTTGGGGCCGTAGCTGACGCGCAGGTCTTTGACCTGGAGAGCAAGACCAGTCACCGGGGCGCTTCAGAGGTCACTCCGTTTACACGCAGGGTATACCGCTCACGGGCGCGGGCGGTTGCGGGGAGCTTCAACAGCCTCTGTGCGTTCCGGTAGAGCATCTTGTTGGATCAATGCTCCAACGAACGACGACAAATCAGGCTGACTCAATAAGCCTGCTGTTCTTTGACAGGTTCGGGTCAGTGCATGCGGCAAGCTTGAAACAGCAGGGCCGTCGCTTCCCGCTTTTCATTTTCGAGATACTTACCTCGACCCGTCGTTTGCGCGTATCAGGGTTTGGTTGCATTGACCCAGCGAACCCATTCCCAGCTCGCCACTACGGTTTGCCCGCTGCCTCAAGCGAAAGCTTATTGGGAGGTCAGTCTGGGGACTTGACGGCCGACATCTCATCGAGAAGCACCGTCACGCGGCGGCCGATCTCGTCGCGGATCTCGCGGACCTCCTCGACGCTCTTGCCCGCCGGATCTGGAAGCTCCCAATCCAGGTATCGCTTGCCCGGGTAGATGGGGCAGGCGTCGCCGCAGCCCATGGTGACGACGACGTCCGCTTCTCGCACGAACTCATTCGTCAACGGCTTCGGGAACTCCTTGCTCAGGTCGAGGCCGATCTCCCTCATTGCCTCGACGACGGCCGGATTGATCCGGTCCGCCGGCTCGGAGCCTGCCGACCGCACGTGAACCTTGCCCTGTGCTCGGCTGTCCAGCAGCGCAGCCGCCATCTGCGAGCGCCCCGCGTTGTGCACGCACACGAACAGGACCTCGGGTATCTCGCTCAACTTCCGCCCTCGACCAGCTGCGAAAGCAGCCGGCGTGTGGCCGGCGCGAGATCGCGCCGCAGGCGGTAATACATCCAGATCCCGTCCTTCTCCGACTCCACCAGGTCCGCATCTTTCAGCTTTGACATATGGTGCGAGATGGTCGGCTGGCTCAGCTCCAGGTCGGCGGTGAAATCGCAGATGCAGATCGGCTGCTGCGCCTTCCAGAGGGCCGCGAGCATCGTGAGCCGGGTTGGATCGCCGAGCACCTTGAGCAATCCCGACCGCTCTTCGGCCCATTCCGCATCGACCGCCGGCAGCGCGCAGCACGTCCCACGCTGCCGAACCATCGGCGGCTCCTTGATCGCCACGAACGCAATCTTACACGACCCATAGACATTCGTCGATGGCTTGTGCTAGGCTCGACCCATCGAAGGTCATCGATTGGAAGGAGAGGTCGAATGAGCGAGGTTAGAGAGGCAGTCCGGTCCCGTTACGCGAACGCGGCCAAGCAGATCGCGGTGATCAACGCGCCGGGCTCTTTCCCTGCCGCGGGATGTTGCCAGGCGGACGGCCCAGACTGCGGGTGTAGCGGTTCCTACGCGAGCGATGAGCTGAAGGCCATCGGTCTGAGCGAGTCGGTCAGCCTCGGCTGCGGCAACCCCACCGCGCTGGCCAAACTCGAGCCGGGCCAGATCGTGCTCGACCTGGGGTCGGGTGCCGGGCTCGACGTCTTGTTATCTGCGAGACGCGTGTCGCCCGGCGGCCACGCCTACGGCGTCGATATGACGGACGAGATGCTCGAGCTCGCGAATCGCAACAAGGAGAGCTCGAGCGTCACGAACGCAACCTTCCTCAAAGGAACGATCGAGAATGTTCCACTGCCCGACGCATCGGTCGATGTCGTGATCTCCAACTGCGTGATCAACCTGGCCGAGGACAAGGGCGCCGTGATCAAGGAAGCGTTCCGGGTGCTTCGTCCTGGAGGCAGGTTCGCGGTCGCCGACATGGTCGAGCTCGAGCCGCTGGACCCAACGGTGAAGCAAGCCCTCGACGCATGGGCGGGATGCATCTCGGGCACGATCCCGATCGACGAATACCGAGCGGCGCTCGTCGGCGCGGGCTTCGAAAACGCCGAGTTCGAGATTCACGCGACCGAGAATGCTCCCGGCATCGACGGCAAGGTTGGCAGTGCCTACATCCGGGCTCGCAAGCCCTGACGGCGGTCTCATAGGATTGGGCTGCCCCGCGATCGGGTAACATTGCTTCGACGCATTCGTGCGTCGCCCGCTCGGGTCCTCTCTTCCTGTCACAGCACAGAGCCTGTAGATCGCGGCAAATAAGAAGAAAAGAGAGGCACCCTGGAGCTTCGTTGCAGACATTTGCCGAAGCCGGTGTCAACGCGCGCGTTCTCGCGTCGCTGAGCCGGCAGAAAATCACATCGCCGAATGACGTTCAGTCGGAGTCGATACCCGCCCTCCTCGCCGGTCGCGACGTCGTCATTCAATCGCCGACGGGGAGCGGTAAGACGCTTGCCTTCCTGGTTCCGCTGATCGAGCGATTCCAGCCCGGCAGACCTGGCCCGCGGGGCCTCATCGTGACGCCGACCCGGGAGCTCGCAATCCAGGTCGACTCCGTGTTCAAGGAGCTCGACTCGGGGCTGCGCACGGCGCTTCTGTACGGGGGCGTCGGCTACCGCACCCAGATGCTGGCGTTGCGAGCGGGGGTCGACGTGCTCATCGGCACCCCGGGCCGGATCCTCGACCTGTTCGAAAAGAAGGCCTTCTCGCTCAGCCGCGTCGAGTACATGGTCCTCGACGAGGCGGATCAGATGTTCGACGCCGGCTTCTCGCGCGACGTGGAGCGAATCATCGGCTTCACGTATTCGCCGCAGACGGTGCTTGCCTCCGCGACGATGCCCGAGTGGGTCTCGCGGATGATTCAGAAGCATCTCCGTGATCCGCTTCGCGTGAAGCTCGTCACGGAGGGCGAGTCCCTCCTGGAGCACGGCCTGATCCGGACCGAGTCTGGGGCCAAGCTGAACTTGCTCAGCGACATCTTGAGGAAGCACCGCGGCGCCATCGTGTTCGGCCGTACCAAGCACGGCGTGCACAAGTTGAACCGCGACCTGGTGCGGCTCGGTCACCGGTCGGTCGAGCTGCAGGGCAACATGGCGCAATTCGCGCGGGATCGGGTCATGGACTCGTTCCGCAACCACCGAGCCGACGTTCTCGTGGCGACCAACGTCGCGGCCCGCGGCCTCGACCTGAGTCACGTCGGTCTGGTCGTCAACTACGAGCTGCCGGAGACTGCCGACGCCATGACCCATCGTGTCGGACGCACGGCACGCAATGGGAACGCCGGGCGGGCGCTGACATTCATCACCGCGACGGACCACGAGAAATGGGACAAGCTGCGCCGTCAAGGCGCGCCCGCGCTCCGCACCATCGACTCAGCGCTCCTCGCGCAAGATGGCGGATGGTCGTATCTGCACGATGAAGCGCATATCCGCTCGGTCGTCAGAGGCGACTCGTCGCCGCGTCAAGGGCGACGCGGCCGGCCGGCGGGCCGCCGACGCTTCAGCGCGCGCT
>WNGL01009652.1_pt1 | contig 19414 bp, 21 predicted proteins | sample 5400591 | NCBI WGS metagenome assembly WNGL01 (sample SAMN13153377, study PRJNA577476) | soil metagenome | isolation source: 80 cm soil or saprolite under Garry oak tree replicate 1 | place: USA:California | collected 2016-06-15 | reverse complement strand
AATGCTGCTGGTGTGAATGGCGCTGCAATAACGCTCCTCAAATTGACCGTATTTGGGGCTGAGAGCCTGGTTCAAGGAAAACAGGGTGCAAGCTGTGTCCTGTCTGTGGGAGCGTCCAGATAGACCGGGTCCTCTTTGGGGACAAGTGCTCTTGCTTCTAGCTGGACTCGGAATGAGCGCGGCGGGGATGGTGATTGCCGTACTGGGAGCCACCACCGTGTTTGTGCCTGAGGATTTCGTTTTTCTTCAGACGACTTCAACAGGACTCCATGCTGTCAACTCGCATCTTATTCCGCTAATCGCACATGACCGAGCAGGCTTTGCGGGAGCTCTGCTTGCTGATGGGCTGGGTATCCTGCTGATGGTCTTGTGGGGATTTCGACCAGAAGCCCGTTGGCTCTGGTGGACGTTGCTAGGAGCGGGGCTGTGTGTCTGTGTTCCTGCTGTCGGCATCCACTTGCTCGTTGGCTACACGAGTTTCTCCCATCTCGCACCCGTTCTGAGCGGAGCATTTCTTTACTCTCTCGGGTTGATTTTCTCGTACTCATTTCTTCACCGGAATTCTGAAGCTTTTCAGGAGAGCAGGAAATGAGCTGTTTTAGCATCCGAACCACTCGAATCACAAATCACAGCCATCGTAGATACCGCAGGTTTGTCCTCAGAGGAATGGCAGACGCGCCCCCTCCTCATCAACCCACCTGGCTATGCGCCCGCCGCCTTCATCCTGCTCGCCCAACTGTATGGACGCATCGGTCACTTCCCATCTCTGATCCGCCTGCGCCCAAAGCCAGGCCCTGTAACCAGCTACGAAGTCGCAGAATTACTCAACTTGCAAACGATCCGAGAGGCAGCACGCAAACGCAGGTAGCGCATCTAGAGACGAGAATAACCGCCCCAGCCCCTACGATAACGACCTTCACCCCGTGCCGTGTCTATGTAAGGGCGGGAGCGGCGCATGATGCAGGGCGGGCATCCTGGCGATCCTTACGCTTGTCCTCGTCCTATAGGCTCCCCACCTACGCATACAAGAGTTCCCCCACCCTCTACCCCGACACTTCATATGTCAGCATCACAGCGAGACCCTCAGGGCGACAGCAAGGGTCCCATCACCGTACAGCACCGCCCCCGCCTTTACAGCGCTGATGTTCCCTTTCAGTACTCCGCCTCATCTCACCAGGCAAGGCGAGCTAGTACTCTCTGGTCGCCAGGTTTTTAGGGTTATCGCGAATATACTGGCGAATCCTTGCCAATGCCTGCTGATTAGTGATAACGCGCTCAACAAAGCGGACTAACCAGAAAGAGCCAGCAGCGTATATCCCGGCAGCTTTGCAGTAATCAATCCAGGCCACCATCACCAGTGATTTATACGCACCTACCACACGTCCCAGCGTTGGCGGATTATCCCCCTGCCCATCTAACCGGAGGATGAAATGCACATGATCCGGCATAATCACAAACTCATCGAGCGTAACACCAGGAAAACGTTGTGGTAACGCCTGCCACGTCTCCTCCAAAATAGCACGGAGTTGAGGTATCTCGAAAAGCGGATCATGCGTCTGGGTTCTGACGGTCACAAAATATATCCCCCTGGTGTAATCATGTTTGGATAAGCGCGTTGACCGCCTGTGATAGCGATATCCCGTAGAGCCATCATCCTTCTGAGAAGTCATAAAACCATCTCCTTTCACACTACACTTTCTCCCCATATTACCTCTGCTCTGTCCCCACGGAAATAGGCAAAACGCCCATATCCCAGGAAGACAAACTCACCTCCATCGTCGCCGTAAGGGCGGGGGCGGTCCAGGGCGGTGGTGGGACCCTTGCGGTCGCCCTGGAGCTTTTGTCCCGCACATCCACTATCACCTCCCCAGACTCACTCACTGTAAGGGCGGGAGCGGGGTTGATGCGGGGTGGAGACCCTTGCGGTCGCCCTGGGCCATTTGATGCGGCGTGGAGACCCTTACGCTCATCCGCTCTACTTCGCAAAAGCAAGCGACCGGCGCCAAAAAAATAATACCGCGCAAAATGAGCGGTATTTGCTCACTAAGTCAATCCCCCAAAAGTCCTACATCTAAAGCTGTACAAAATGCACCTCTCACCTTATAATAAGCAGGGAAATCTCTCCCTAAAAAATTGCGGTATCACACGTGTTAGGAGAACGCAGTATGAAACAGGTTTCATCCCCGCAACGTCCTCAACCGGGTACGCGCAACGTTGGCCGGGGAGCGCGCATACTCGTGGCAACACTACTGATCGTCTCCGCGCTGGTAACTACTCTTTACGTCGGCCTCTCGCTGTATATCGCGACGCAGCTGGTCTATGTTCCCCAGACACCGCTGTATGCTACCCCGGCGAAGTTCGGAATGCAGTTCCGCAACGTCACCTTCCCCAGCCGCGTCGACCAGGTGCAGTTGAAGGGCTGGTTCATTCCAGGAATGCTGCCGAATGGGAAGCTGACGGCGCAGCGCACCATCATCATGGTGCATGGCAATCGCACCAACCGCGCCGACAAGGACGCGGGATTGCTGCAATTGAGCGTGGACCTTGCACAACACGGCTTCGCTGTCCTGGCATTCGACATGCGCGGCACAGGTGAATCGCCACCAGCGCCCCTCTCCCTCGGATACTTTGAGCAGCGCGATGTGCTGGGCGCGGTAGACTTTCTGAAATCCGGTACGCCGCCGTATCCAGAGCTTGGCCGCCCGCGTGGAATTGCCGACTGGGGCGTTTCTATGGGCGCTGCCACCCTGTTGCTGGCAACGGCGCAGGAACCGGCCATCCGCGCCGTCGTCTCGGACTGCGCCTACGCTGATATCGCGCCTATCCTGGAGCGCGAGGTACCCAAAGGGGGTCATCTGCCGTCGTTCTTCACGCCGGGAGCACTGCGAGCAGTCCAGGCGCTCTACGGTATAGACTACTACTCCGTACGCCCGTTAGACATCGTGGCGAGTATCGCGCCCCGTCCCATCTACTTCATTCACGGCGATCAGGATGGCTTCATCCCCCATTCGAATATGACTGAACTTGCTGCCGCCGCGCAAACCGCCCCAAATGCGCGCGTGCAGACCTGGCTCGTGCCCGGAGCCGACCACGCGAAATCGTTCTTTGTTGAAGGGCAGACCTATGTGAATAATGTAGTTGCTTTCTACACCCAGGCACTGGGACCAGATACAAGCGCTGCATAGAAGGAGGATATCATGGCTTCATCATCTGCCGGGTCCGAGGGTTCTGAGGGAGCAACGCGACAACAGGCTGCCTCACCAAACGATGTAGTACGCGGCGTGCTATCCGGGCTGATTCCGCTGGGATTGCTCCTAGTCGTAGTAATCATCACCCTGCTGCTTGCCGCGCTTGCCCGCCAGTTGCTATCAGCATCAGGATTTTTCGCGCAGCAACAGGCAGCAGTAATCATCCTGGCCGCCGGTTTGATCGTGACGATCATCGTCTACGCCATCGCCTGCATGCGCGCATTGAGACGCGTCGCAAAATGGCAGCAAGCCGGTCTGGTAGCCCGATCCCGCGCCGCGCTCTGCGCCTTAGGCCTTACCGCCCTTGTAGTACTCTTGCCCGTACTGCTCGCCCTCGTCCTACCCCAGCACCCCGCCCCGTAATCATCATACCCAATAAACCACCCACCCCATCATCACCCGTAGGGGCGAGGGCGGACGACGAGGGGTTGGGAGGGCCTTTATGGTCGCCCGCGTTCCTGTTCCCCTTGCACAAATCTTGCAGGAACACGAACCAGGGCGGGGACAAGCCGTATAGGGTACGGGCGTGGGCTTGCCCCCGCCCTGGCGCGGTTTTCTGTACACTATCTCCCGGTGCCGACCGTATAGGGTACGGGCGTGGGCTTGTCCCCGCCCTGGCACACCACCCACACCCGCTCCATTAAAAATGTGCCATGCCTACGTCCCAAACGCGTACAACACACCATCATTATTCCCCTGGTAGAGTACCCCGCCGGAAATCGTGGCTGCCCCCTGGAATTTGGAATTGGTATTCGTATCCTGAAAGGTAAAGAGCACATTGCCGTTGCTCGCGTTATCAACATTGAAGGTTTTGCCGAAGCCCACCACTACCAGCCCTGGCACAGTGATGGCGGGATCGAGCGGGAGCTGGTTCAGGCAGTCCTGCCAGAGAAAGGCACCGTTGGCGGGATTGAGCGCGCGCAGGCTGCCAGTGCATGTAGTGCCGTTGATGGTTGTTTGCGCCCCCACCGCGTACAGGGTCGTGTTATTCCAGGTGCTGGAGGAGACGTTGTTGATCTTGCCGGAGGCCGCGGCTGCCAGTCGAACATGCCATAAAGGGCCAGCACTGATATTGGCGCGGTCAAGGGCATAGTAGATACCGTTCTTGTTGATCAGGCCTAGCATATTATGCAGCGTACCGTTGATGGTGGCGCTGAAGAAGGTGGGCGTGCTGCCGAAATCGCCGTCGCTTGACTCCTGAGCTTTTGGAATTTGCCAGGAGCCGACGAGCGAGAGGTCGCTGGTATGCAAGGCGATGACTGCCTCGGTCATGGTTTCGGTGGTTGAGCAGCTGCCTCCATTGCCTGAGCCAAAGTAGATGATTTTGGTGGCGCTGTCAATGGCTGGTGAACCCCAGAGCGTTCCACCGAGACAGCCAGATGGTACCACATTAAAAGTATGCTGTATCTTTCCCGTCGTTGCCTGTAACTCGAAGAATTGTCCCTGCACAAGCGGGCAATCCCCAAGCGAGGCTATACCAATATAGACACTGCCGTTAAAGACCGCCGGTGACCCGAAGAGAAAGGAGTTGTTTGCTCCCAGCGGAGTATGCCAGATGACCGCCCCAGTATTGGCATTCAGGGCGTAGAAATTTGAGTTGCCCCCGGCCACAAAATCGACCCTAGTCTTGACCCCGCCGATGGTAATGGTCGCAATCGTGGAAGCGCCGGTTACGCCGAACCGTTTGAGGTCGCAAGGGACCACCGACGTACCCAGGTTGACTTTCCAGATATCATGCCCATCTGTCAGGCTCGATGCGTGTTCATTGCCATCCCATGAACCCCAGTAGAGCATCCCATTGGCAACAATTGGTTCGGAACTGATAGCTGCGGTGATTGTGCGACTCCAGTGCTTTTTCAGGTTAGGAGCTGTTGATGGATTGATGACAGTTTCCGCACCGTTAAAGCCGGTGCGCGTATTGCTCCCCATAAATGTTGGCCAGTCGCCTGTGTTGGCGAAAGCAGCAGAACCCGGCGTGCGTATGACCAGCACTGCCAGTACACTCAGCACTGCCAGCACGCAAAGGATGCGCAAAGCATCTCTGCGCCAATGGCTCCTGGAAATAACATAATGTGTTTGCATAGTTTTCCCCCTTTGAACATGCATAATAGTTGGCTGAAAATTGATTTAGCTTCCAGGACAACTGCAGCCCCCAACCGTATAGGGTAGGGGCGGGGCTTGCCCCCGCCCTGGAAGATAGATGCTACGGCCAAGAGGCTTGCCCCCGCCCTGGAAGATAGATGCTACGGCCAGGGGGCTTGTCCCCGCCCTGGAAGCCAGGTGCGGAGATATCCGCTACCTTTTCCCCACATAAGCCAATGCGTGCACAGCCATGCCAGCCCAGGACGCAGCGTGAGCAAACGGCACCTGCACCCATTCCTTCATGGGTCGTCCCATGTTTGAGGGATCGAAGAGCCTGGCGCCCTCCAGCTGCAGAGCCTGAGCGTGCGCGTCCCCCGTGAGTTTGAAGACCATGTCATCCTGAAAGAGCCCGGCGAAGGCTTTGCGATTGACATTGATGCATGGCATGCCAAACATCTTGCCCAGCGTTACGTCGTCGTTAGTGGCCGCGAGTTCCTGGGCAAGCTCGTTATAGGTGTTTATTGCGTCGGCATTAGAATTTGTTACATCCATACGGTTCACTCAACGGGCGAACAGAGTAAGCACCCTGCTCACCCTCCTTCTATGAATGATCTACGCCTGCGAAACAGGCATATTGGCCACATCCGACAGGGCCTTGTCCAGCAGGTGCATGGCCTCGTCCACCTCTTCTTTGGAAATGTTGAGGGGTGGGACCATACGCAGGGTGTTTGAGCCTAGCGCGTTCAGCAGCAGGCCATGTTCAAGGGCTTGCTGAACAATGGTGTGAGCAAGGTCGTGTTTGACATTGACCGCCTGCATCAGGCCGATGCCGCGCGGGCTATCGATGAAGTCGTACTTCTTGCAGAACGCCTGGAACTTGCTATGGCAGTACTTGCCCATCTTCTCGGCATTCTCGATGAGGTTCTCGTCGAGGATGGTTTTGATGGTGGCGATAGCGGCAGCGCAGGCGATGGGGTTGCCCCCAAAGGTGGTGCCATGATCGCCAGGAGCAAAGAGATCGCTGCGCGGCCCGCTGAGCATGGCGCCGATAGGCACGCCGCCCGCCAGCCCCTTCGCCATCGTAACCATATCCGGCGTGATACCGTAGTGTTCCCAGCTAAAGAACTTGCCGGTACGCCCCATACCTGCCTGCACCTCGTCGCAGATCATGACCAGGTTGTGTTCATCGCACAAGCGGCGCACACCCTGTATGAACTCCGGGCTGCCGGGCCAGATGCCGCCCTCGCCCTGCACCGCTTCGAGCAGCACCGCGATGGTTTTATCGCTGATGGCGTGCTTGAGCGCGTCCAGGTCGTTGTATGGCACCTGCTTGAAGCCGTCGGGTATGGGTACCCAGGTCGCCTGGTAGAAGGCCTGGCCCGTCGCGGCGGTCGTGGCCAGCGTGCGCCCGTGGAAGCTGCGCTCCATGCTGATGACTTCATAGGCTCCGTCTTTATGCACGCGCCCGAATTTGCGCGCCAGTTTGATTGCTCCCTCGTTGGCCTCGGCGCCGCTATTGGAGAAAAATGAGCGCATGCCGTTACTGAGCTGGCCCAGTTGTTCGGCCAGCTCGATCTGGCGCGTATTGTAGTAGAGGTTGGAGACGTGGACGAGTTGCGTGACCTGCTCCTGTACGGCCTTGACGATGGCGGGATGGCAGTGGCCGAGGACATTCACGGCGATGCCCGCTACCAGGTCTAAATACGATTTGCCGTCGCTGTCCCAGACGCGTGTGCCCTGGCCGCGCACGAACGTCACCGGCTGGCGTTTGAAGGTGCCCTGGTAATACTTATGCTCAAGCGCGACCCAGTCACGTTTCGTTACATCCGTCGTTGTCATGTAATGGTTCTCCTTTGAATCTCTACCTGGTATAAAGGGTGTTCTCGTCGATATAGCCGTGCGTCAGGTCGCAGCCCCATGCCGTAGCCTGACCATCACCGAGGTGCAGGTCAACACGTTTGCCGCCATGCCCTGCTGCGTGACCTGGACGTTGCCGATGAAGATATCGTAAGCGTTCTGATCGAGTTCACAGCCGCTGGCTCCCAGCGCGGCGACGATGCGGCCCCAGTTGGGGTCGCCGCCTGCCAGCGCGCACTGCCAGAGCGGTGAAACGGTGATGGCGCGGGCGGCTTTTACGGCATCGGCCTTATCGCACGCGCCTCGCACATGCACGGTCATGAGTTTGGTCGCGCCCTCCCCGTCGCGGGCCATCTCGATCGCCAGGTATTGCGTGACGCGTCGCAGGGCTTCGCGGAATGTGGCCGCCTCCGGGTGTTGCGCATTGATGGGCGTGTTCCCGGCAAGGCCGTTGGCGAAGAGGATGCAGGTATCATTGGTCGACATATCGCCATCCATCGCCATCATATTAAACGAATCGGCGACTGCGGAGCGTACCTCCGTTTTCATCCATGCCGCTTCGATGGCGGCATCCGTTGTCAGATAGCAGAGCATGGTGGCCATATTAGGGTAAATCATGCCCGCGCCCTTGGTAACTCCACCCAGGCGCACGGTGCGTCCCTCAAGCTCAAATTCGAGCGCGATGCGTTTGGGGCGCGTGTCGGTGGTCATGATGGCTTCCGAGAAGGCATTGCCCTGATCCTCGCGCAATTCGATCTTTGGCACGCCCGCCTGAATCTTCTCGATGGGGAGCTGGCGGCCAATGATGCCCGTGGAAGAACACAGCACCAGTTCGTTTTCCAGCCCCAATCGCCTGGCGGCATACTCGGTCATGCGATAGGCGTTGAGCAGGCCGAGTTCGCCCGTGGCGCAGTTGGCGTTCCCGCTATTGACGATCACCGCCTGGGCCTTGCCACTCTTCAAACGCTCCTGGCAAACCATGACCGGCGCGGCGCGCGTGCTGCTGGTGGTGAATGTACCGGCAGCTACACAGGGAACATCTGATGCTAAAATACCCAGGTCTTTAATCGATGCATCAGATTTGATACCGCAGGCCGTCACACCCGCGCGAAACCCCCGGGGTGCCGTCACACAATTCTCAATTTCACGAAATAGATCAGACAATGAAGTACCTCCTCATGGAAAAAGCTCCCGGTACCCAGGCCAACGCTTAGAAAATGTTACCGAAACTAAGAGAGGAGACTGGGAACCAGGGTCTTATGGCTCACTTCATTGTACAATGCCCAGATAAGGAAAAACAACCCCTACAGCCACTTGAACCCACGCCAGACGACCAGCAGAGAAGCCACAATCCATGCCAGCATGACCAGTACTCCTGTCTGGATGGCAGCCCAGCCAGCACCATTGTTGATGACCTGCCTCAGGGCATCATTCAGGTAGTAGAGCGGCATGGCGTGGATCAGCGGCTGCAGGAAGTTGGGTGCGCCGTTGACGTTAAAGTAGGAGCCACCCAGGAACATCATTGGAAAACTGACCAGCAAGATGAGTGAGTTGGCTGCTTCGGACTTCTTGATGAAACTGGAGATGGCGAAGCCGATAGCCAGCATGGTCAGCGCGCCCAGCGCCACGACCAGCGCGAGTAACGCCAGGTTGCCGTAGATTTGTACGTTGAAGATCCAGATTGCCAGGGCAAGCAAGAGCGCAGCCTGCACTACTGAGAGCGCCAGCCTTGCGACGAGCTGCGAGCTAATCATGGAGATGGGTTTGAGCGGCGTCGCGGCCAGGCGCCTGGTGATGCCCAACTCGCGCCAGTTGACGAGCTGAATACCGACGGCGAGGTTGGCCCACATCAGCATCATACCGAGCATGCCGGGTGTGATAAAGTCGATGGTGCGGATCGTTTTCACTGAGACTCCCTGCTGGTCTAACGTTACGGGGCCTGGCTCGTGCAAGACGGAGCGGTTGATACCATCGACAATGGCCTTCACGGTTAGCTGTGTGGCGGCAGTAGTCACCAGGTTGCTCTGGTTGTAGAAGACCTGGAGATGCGCTCCACCCTTTACGAGCTGCTGCCCGAAGCCGGAGGGGATGATGATGACGCCGTCTCGCTGTCCGTCTTTGAGCGCCTGCTGCTCGTCGGCGTTGGCGCCTGTGTAAACTTGAAGCGCGTCCGATTTTTGCAGCTGGCTGACAATCTGGGCGGAAATGCTCGAATGGTCTTGATCGACCACCCCTAGCAAGGTCTTATTGGAGTTGGTGCTGCCGAAGAGGTAGCCGAACACCAGCATCGAGATGATGGCCAGGCCCAGGCTGGAGATAAGTAACGCGCGCTGGCGGATGAGCATGAGGAAGTTTGTGCGCAAGAGTGCTATGATTTTCTTCATGATGTACTTTTCCTTTCGATTATGTAGGGAGCTATCTATTCGCCTCGAAGTTCGCGTCCGGTCAGTTCGAGGAAAACATCTTCGAGGGTGGGTGTGCGTACCTGCAGGTCGGTGAGTGCGATGCCTTGCTGGTTGGAGTAGGTGAGCAGGCTCACCAGCGTGGGCTGCATCTCGTCGGTGTAGATGATGTAGCGCTCGTTGGCCTGGCGCACTCCGCTGACATGCGGAAGTGCCAGCAAATCGTCTTTCGCGACTCTACCCTTTATGTGGCTGTCAATAGTCGCCTTGGCGCCCAGGCGGCCAATGAGACCGGCTGAGGTGTCCAGGGCGATGATCTTGCCACCATCCATGATGGCGATGCGATCACACAGGATTTGCGCCTCGTCCATGTAGTGGGTGGTGAGAAGAATGGTCTTGCCCTGCTCGCGTAGTTTGAGCACGATCTCCCACAGCAGGCGGCGGCTCTGGGGGTCTAAGGCGGCGGTTGGCTCATCCAGGAACAGCACTTCGGGGTCGTTGACCAGCGCGAGCGCCAGCGCCAGGCGTTGGCGTTGCCCACCGGAGAGGTCTTGAGGGTGGGCCTTAGATTTCTCTTCTAAGGCGACATCGCGCAGCAGTTGCCTGGGGTCAAGCGCTTTTGGATAGAGCGATGCAAAGAATTGCAGCGTTTCCAGCACGGTCAATTCGGGGAAAAGCGTGGTTGCCTGGAGCTGTACACCAATGATGCGCTGCACCGCGCTTTTCTGCCGCCGCACTTCCAGCCCTGCCAGGACTGCTGTGCCGGAGTCGGGGGTGCGAATACCTTCGATCATCTCCAGGGTGGTTGTTTTGCCTGCTCCGTTCGGCCCCAGCACGCCGAAGATTTCGGCCTTTCCCACGGTGAAGGAAATGTTGTCCACAACGGCTTTATGATGATAACTTTTGACGAGGTTGCGCACTTCCAGCATAACCTTAGTTGCCGGTGGAGATATGGTTGCAGTGGAACTCACGATTTGTTCTTGTTGTAACATGGGTAGTCCTTTCTTTATGATTGCTTGAGACGTTCCGGTCTCGCGTTCTCTGCCCTGAGTATAGCTGTAATGCAGCCTGTGCTGGATGTGCTTCTGGTCATCTTTAAAGGTATAGATTTTTTAGATGACCATCTATGACTTCGGTAATGGGTCATATCCCACCTACCTCACATCCCAGCTCCGTGCAGCTATGCTATAATTGCGAGAGAGCAACTCTGCGAAATTGCAAAAGGAAGAACTTGCATGTCCAGCCTGCCACCAATTGAAGAAAGCGAAGGCAACATCCTGTACCGGGCCGGCACTGGACTGGGCTACATCACGCTCGTCATCGGCTACCTGTACACCATCCTCACTACGTCTCACCTGACACCACTCAATTTCCTGGTGTTTACCGCGCTGCAGATCTGCTATAGTGCGCTGCTCTGGTGGATGCTACACATGGTCTGGAAGAGTCCCAAGGAATGGAGGCTCGTGCTGACGATTGCGCTGCTGGTGAGTATAACAGAGGTGGTGGGACTGTTGCCGCTGATCGGTCTTAAGTGGGATTGGCTGCTTTTCCTGGTCACCATCGCCATCTTCTTCTCGATCCTTCCACTGCGCATAGCGGTTGGCGCGGGCATCTTTCTTTATTTGACGGCGGTGGTAAACCTGGCATGGCTAAACAATTGGAACTGGTCTTCGATCTATGCATCGTTGCTATCCCTGCTCCCGGCTTTTGCCTTTGTTGCCATCTTCTCATTGGTCGTGCGCGTCCTACAGGATCAAAAAGAACGGGCTGAACGGCTCCTGCGCCAGCTAGAGGAATCGAATGCAGCGTTAGCGCAGGCGCACAGTCAACTCCAGGAGTATGCCAATGACGTGGAGGAACTGACGATTGTGCGCGAGCGTACGCGGCTGGCGCGCGAGATACACGATACGCTGGGCCATTACCTGTCGATTTTGAATATTCAGCTTGAGACCATTAGCAAGTTGCAAGCACGCGATCCGGCCCGTGCTGCCATCGAAATTGCAGAGGCGCGTCGTGTGGCTGCGCAATCAATGCAGGAGGTGCGCAACGCGCTTGCTGCCCTGCGCCCAACGAGCATGACACAGTTGAGCCTGTCAGAGGCGATCATGGAATTGGGGCATGAATTTGAGCATAGCGCGGCGGCAACGACCCTGACGCTTGATCTTGAGACAGAGTTACCTCCACTCTCGCCGGATATTCAGGTAGCGTTCTATCGAGCGGTGCAAGAGGCGTTGACTAACGTCCGCAAGCATGCACAGGCGAGCAAAGTGCTGGTGCGCGTGCGCTACGAGGATGAGACATTAGAGCTGGTGGTACTTGATAATGGCAGGGGAGTTGCCAATGCTGATGAGGAGCGGCAAGGCGGCTTTGGGCTGGTCGGTTTGCGTGAACGTATGGCATTGCTGGGGGGACGTGTTCTGTACGGCCCGGCTGAGCAAGGTGGGTATCGCGTGACAGCGCGCGTGCCTGTCCCTGGAGAGATAGCGCCGCAAAGCTCTTTACCAGTAAACCAGGTGCGTAATGAAGCAATGAAAGAGGAACGCTTCGTTAGCTGATATTAAGAAAGGAACTACTATGGACTCAATGTCGGTCAATGATATGATTGCGGATGCGCGCACGCGCATTACGGGGCTATCGAAGGAAGAGATGCAGCGCGAACTCGAATCGGGTGAGGCCGTCGTCGTTGACATACGCGACGTGCGCGAACGCTGGCGCGACGGCACGATTCCCGGAGCGAAACATCTCCCACGCGGAATGCTCGAGTTCTGGGCTGACCCACAAAGTGAGTATCACAAGCGCTATATGGACCCGCAGAAACGCACGATCGTATACTGCGCGGGCGGTCTGCGTTCCTCCCTGGCAGCGGATGTGTTACAGAAGATGGGGTACACGAATGTAGCTCACCTGGAGATGGGCTTTGACGGGTGGAAAAAGGCTGGAGGCGCCTGGGAAGAGGTGCCCGTGCCTGATGAATTTCGCAAAGGATAAATACTTATCTCTTCGCGTCCTTCCTAATGTAGGAGGGTTTCCTCTGGAGCGACGAGTTCGATATAGGCATCCTCATCAATATACGCTGAAAAGAGCCGGGTCTCGTTGGTTTCATCCATGAGCACATACACGACTCCCCCGTCGGCGGCATTGATAATCCCTTGTTCTCGCGTGCGCTTGACTCGCACGTGATCACCTTCCTGAAAGTACGTTCCGTCTGAGTTCGTCTCCATGGTTCTGCCTGCCTTTCTCAGATAGCGTTCTGCGCACTGCGGCTGTGCTGTTCATCGAGCTTCCTTTGTGCATCGTTCATACCGTCGGCATACATGTATGCATCATGGCGTATATCGAACGATCGGACAATGCGGTCATCGGGTCCTGGCTCTCTGTCAGCAGATAGGCGCTCCCGCACCAAAAATATCTGCTCAGTGAGGCGCTGGACATAGTAGCGGTCTTCTATCATAGTGATTCCTCCTCCAACATTACCCGGCAAGGGGGGTCAAGTGGCTTGTCTCAGTACGCGCAGATTCACGCAAATCGGCCCTGGTCAGGTCTGCCCCATCCAGGTCTGCTCCACGTAGATCAGTTTTGCTGAGATCGGCTTCCTTCAGATTCGTGCGGTTGAGAGTGGCACCACGTAAGTCTGCCCAGCGTAGGTGCGCTCTCAGTAGATTGGCATCGCTCAGATTGGCACTCCTCAGATTGGCATTGCGCAGGTCTGCATCGCGCAGATCTGTCTCCCGCAGGTCTGCTCCTTCTAGATTAGCCTCGGTAAGATCAGCACCGCGAAGATCGACACCGCGAAGATCGACACCGTGCAGATCAGCTAAGTGCAGGTCTGGCTCTAAAGCCTGTACATCGGCATAATCTCGTCTCCACTTATTCCAAAGGGCTTTTCCAGATGAAAGAATATCGAGTTCCTTTTGATTTGCCATAAGGTTCACCTTCTTATTTGTCGTTACTTTTATATACAGATAGCTACAGGAACGTTCAGTTAGAACTGCTTCTCTGTGTTATGACAAGCTCTTACAAGCATTATCGTTCGTCAAACCCTATCGTTGTATTGGTTTCGTTTCTTTTCCCTCGCTCGCCTCTCTGCGTCACGATACATCATGAAGCCAAAAGCGCAGGCGAAGATTACGAGGACGAGGACCAGGAGTATGAACGGTGGCATAATGATTTCCTTTGCTGTTGTATTCCAGAAACACTTCTTGCTCTCGATGACAGAAACACTTGCTCGTTTTCCTGCGAGAAGCTAGGAAAAAGACCATCCTGGAACTCACGCTCCCATGTGCAGAGATGTGAATGCAAAGACGTTTGAGTCGTAGCGCTCTCATAATGAGGATGTGCTTCGAGCGCCGTTTCATACGAGGGTCCTGGTTCCGAGAAGAAGTAGTAGACTCCTTAAGTATACACTATTTTTTACAAGAATGCAATATTTATCAAAAACGCAAAAATGCGCATGGGTCAGCAGTCCGCCAGGCACGCATTATCTCCGTTGACCCTTCAGCAGAGGCCCTACGCCGTGTGCAAAAGAGCGGTATTTGGAGATACAATAAGACGGCAAGATGGAAAAGATAGGTCTGTATGGTTTTATGCTACTTTTTGTTTAGTGGTGATATAAGAGAGAGTAAATATGGCACAGCGTATCCGTGTTTTGATTGTAGATGACCAGACCCTTGTCCGCGAGGGATTCCGCAAGCTGCTCGAGTTAGAACCCGATTTTGAGGTCGTGGGGACTGCCGGTGATGGAGAGGCTGCTATTGCTGCGGTTGAACATCTGCATCAAGTGGGGACACCCCCGAATGTGATTCTCATGGATATTCGTATGCCGCATATGGATGGGATCGCTGCGACCGGCGTGGTGAAAAAACGTTGGCCTGACTCGCACATTGTTATTCTCACGACATTTGATGATACGGAGCTTATTCATGCAGGGTTGCGCGCGGGGGCGCTGGGTTATTCGCTCAAGGATATTACTGCTGAGCAGCTTGCGATGACGGTGCGTACTGCTGCACGTGGAGAGGTGCTTTTACAGCCCGATATCGCGAGTAAAGTCTTTTCCGCATTCACTCCCTCTGCTTCTGCCGGGCCATCTGCTTCTTCTCCAGGTTATACGTCCTCATCTTCTGCATCTACGACGTATATGGATGCTATGGTGCATGTCGAGGAACTGACTGAACGCGAACGCGAAATCCTGGCGCTGGTTGCTCAAGGCGCCTCTAATCGCCAGATCGCCGAACGACTCTATGTCACCGAGGGAACTGTTAAGAACCATATGAGCAACATCCTCAGCAAATTGGGGGTGCGTGATCGCACGCAGGCCGCGCTCAAGGCGAAAGAATTGGGGTTGGCTTGAAATTATGGTTGACTTTCTTACAGGCTTGTCCTATGCTAACAGCCATTGGTATGTGTTTCTCTTAGTGAGAGAAGACGAAAGCGAGGCAACAACTATCTATGGGTGAACCACGCAATGCAATGGATGTCCGGCCCGGCTACCGGGGCCGCGCCTTCACCTCTGACCTGAGTGGTCAAGAGTTCTGGCTGGTTGTGGATAAAGGATTCCAGCCGATGGGCCTGGTGATGGGGAATTGTATTTACTCGATGGGTGCGGTACGCAACTGGTTAGTCGGGATCAAGAGCAATTTCCAGGGAGAACTCAAAGAATATTCTGAGCTGATGTACCAGGCGCGCGAACTGGCGCTGAGCCGTATGCAATTCGAGGCCGATCAACTGGGCGCGGACGGCGTGATCGGCGTTGATATCAAAGTTGAATTTATGCACAACAATGAATGGATGGAAGTGACCGCCATTGGTACGGCGATCCGCTGGGTGGGCAGCGGCCCGAATATGCCACCAACTGGACAGGGTAGGGTAACAATTCCGGCGAGCTAGGAAGTATCATCCTCCACCCGCACTCTAAGAGGCTTTAGCTGCATTTTATAACGCCAGGTTTTTGCCAGGATAACGCCATGACTTTTGATCTTGAACGCGCACGCAATGATACTCCTGGGTGTCGAAATGTCCTGCATTTCAACAACGCAGGAGCATCATTGATGCCTGAGCGCGTCCTCGATGCCACTATCGCTCACCTGGAACTTGAGGCGCAGATTGGCGGCTATGAGGCCGCTGAATACGCCCAGGATGCCATCGAACACACCTATGACGCCGTTGCGGCGCTGTTCGGCTGTTCAAGAGACGAGGTAGCAATTATAGAGAACGCCACCCGCGCCTGGGATATGGCATTCTATTCTATCCCGTTTAAGCCTGGAGACCGTATTCTCACAGCGATGGCAGAATATGCGAGCAACTATATCGCTTTTCTGCAAATCGCTCGAAAGACGGGGGCAATCGTCGCGGCTATTCCCAACGATGTGCATGGACAGGTATCGATTGATGCGCTGCGTAAGGCGCTTGATGAACGCGTCAAACTGATCGCGATTACGCATGTCCCGACGAATGGTGGCTTAGTCAACCCGGTCGCTGAAATTGGCAAGGTTGCGCGAGACAACGGCATACTGTATCTTGTCGATGCCTGCCAGTCGATTGGACAAATGCCCATCAACGTTGATCAGATTGGCTGCGATATGCTTTCGGCAACAGGCCGCAAGTATCTAAGAGCGCCACGCGGAACTGGATTTCTGTATGTGCGGCAAGGTGTGCTTGAGCAACTTGAACCACCCCTGCTTGATCTCCACGCGGCAACATGGATAGCGCCAGACCGCTATGAAATGCGCCCAGACGCGCGCCGCTTCGAGAACTGGGAGGCCAATTATGCCGGAAAGATTGGGCTGGGAGTAGCTATTGATTACGCGCTCGAGTGGGGAATGGACACTATCTGGCGGCGCATTCAAACGCTTGCCTACCAACTGCGCACGCAACTCAGCCCGCTTCCCGGCGTGATCGTGCGAGACCGTGGAGTGACGCAGTGCGGTATCGTCACTTTTACCGTTGAAAATAAGGAGCCGGAAGAGCTTCGCAAGACACTGGCCCAGCAAAATATCAACGTTTCCGTGACAACCAGAAGTAGCACGCTGCTGGATATGGATACGCGCGGGCTTACGAATATGGTGCGCGCCTCGGTGCATTACTTTAATAGCGAAGAGGAAGTGGAGCGGTTTTGTGCCCTGCTCGCCTCGATTATCTGAGTTTACGCAAATGTAAATCTCGGCCTGCCGTGTACTTTGCCAGAAAGGTTGGCTCTGGCACACTTTTGGTGATAGATGAGCTTGTCGACAGTGGTAGAATAAAAGATCGAATAAAGAAATTCTCACCGATCATCCCTGGAGTTCCCCAAAACCGTGTCTTTCTCATTACTACTTGGTCTTCCTGCTGGATTGCAGGTGCTCTCTTTTGATCTTGTGAACAATGTTCTGCTTATTCAGGTGGCTTCAACCGCTTCTGAGTCAGCTTGTCCAGTCTGTCAGTGTCCAACGTCGCGCATTCACAGCCACTATAGCCGCAAGGCTGCTGATCTGGCCTGTGGAGGCCATCAGGTGCAACTGATCCTGCACGTGCGCAAATTCTTCTGTACGAACCGGGACTGTCCACGGAAGATCTTTGCGGAACGGCTCACGGCTTTTCTGCACCCCTGGGCACGGCTGACCACCCGGTTGGCTGAGCAGATCGAAGCTATTGGCTTGGCTTCGTGCGGACGGTTGGGAGCACGCCTGGGTTCTCGTTTGAAGATAGGGACCTCGCGGACGAGCATTTTGCGTCGCGTCATGAAGCTTCCTACAAAGACGGCCGACAAGGTGGTGCATCTGGGTGTGGATGACTTCTCGTTCCGGCGTGGCAGAACCTTTGGCACGGTACTGGTGGATCTCGAGCGGCACCAGATCAAGGATCTGTTGCCTGACCGTCAAAAGGAAACCGCAGCGACCTGGATGAAAACGCATCCCGAAATCACTCATGTGAGCCGCGATCGCAGCAGTGAGTACGCCAGCGCGGTATCTGCTGGCGCTCCTCAAGCCATTCAGGTAGCTGATCGCTTCCATGTGGCAAAGAACCTGTCAGAGGCCGTCCAGCAGCTCCTGGCACGTGTCCTCCTCGAGAGCAAAACGGCCAGCCAAGGGGCAGAAGCTGCGACGCAGGCGAAAGGCGCCAGCCTCCTGCCTCTTGAAGAATGGCGGCCCGCGCAAGAGGAAAGCGTGAAGCAGACCATTGCCACGCGGCGTGCAGAGCGACAAGAGCGCTATCAGCAGGTGCTCGCCTTGAGTGAGCAAGGACTGCCTTCACCAGAGATTGCTGGTCGTCTTGGGATGAAAGCGCGAACCGTGCGGGAGTGGCTCCACAAAGGGGTGGCTCCTGATACCAGACCACGACGCAAATATCGCAGCGAGTTTGATCCGTATGCCCCCTATGTGCTCAAACGCTGGCAAGAAGGCGAGCGCAGTGGTCGCCAGCTTTGGCGGGAAGTAAGGTACCAGGGGTATGGCGGATCGGAGCGCATGGTCTATCGCTTCCTGGAGACGCTCAAAACCACGGAGATTGTAACGTCAGCGGGAACAGCTCGTCTGCCTCATTACACCTCGACAGCGGCAGTGTGGCTCTTCATGCGTCGTCCAGAGCATTTGGACGAGATCCAACGAGAAGATCTGGCGGCTTTTCGTCTGGCACATACCTCTCTCAATACCACCTATCAGCTCGTGCAGGACTTTCTTGAGATGATGCGGCGTCGGGAAGGAAAGCGCCTGGATGTCTGGCTCGCCCAGGTTCACGAGAGCGGGCTTGCCGAACTTTTTGCCCAGGGAGTCGAGCAAGATAAAGCCGCCGTCCAAGCGGGATTAACTCTTCCCCTTAGTAATGGGCAAGTCGAGGGCCAGGTCACGAAAATTAAACTGATCAAGCGCATGATGTATGGCCGTGCAGAATTTCCGTTGCTGCGTCAGCGGGTCTTACATGCCCTCTAACAAGGCCTCATGACCACAATGACCTCTTGCGGTACACAACGTGACTGGGTGAGCTTTGGCACCTTTGAGAGGAGGGGAAAGGTTTCTCCCAGTTCCCCCTCTTTCCGTCTTTTCAAACCCATCAATTCAAGGAAGCTTTCCAAGGAAGCTCTCTTTGATGAAAAGCCTTTTCTCTATGAGCACTGACCCAAGCCCTTCTTTTTCTTACTGAAGAGCTTTCACCAAGATTGTGCCAGAGCCATATCCTCGCCATTTTATTCTTCTGACGCATATCTCCCCGTTTTGGCAGATTTATGAGTCAAACGACAGATTGGCATGTTCGCAACACCCCTTTGTTCTGTCACAACATGCCAGTATTGGTATCCTAAAAGTTCTTAGTCTCCTCGTTTTAATAGTGACTAATTGGGACAAGTTTTCCTTGACAAGTCCTGTAGCATTTCGAAATTCGTTTCTAAAGAGATGGGTACTTAACAACTAGCGCAAGGAGACAATCATGCCGACGAGAGCTACCTCTCCAGACACGGACTTCACACGCGACGCCTTTGGACGCTACCTTTGCAATGGGTTAGACGAGGCGCTGGACAGCACGCCTACGCCGCTGACAGCCGGCAAGCAGCCGGACCCCAATGCCCGCCACTTTGACATCGTCGTGCTTGGGGGCGGCACCTTCGGCTCGCTCATCGCCGATCACCTGTTTGCCCTCGACGTGACCCACAGCCATCGGATTCTGGTCCTGGAGGCTGGGCCTTTTGTCCTTGACGAGCACGTACAGAATTTGCCGGTGCTCGGACTCGGTCCTCCTCCTGCGGCCACTTCCGACCCCGGTCCTCGTAACGAGGTCTGGGGGTTACCCTGGAACTCCAACGTGGTCAAGGGATTTCCGGGCTTGGCCTACTGCATAGGCGGGCGCTCCCTGTTCTGGGGC
>WNGL01005032.1_pt1 | contig 19414 bp, 20 predicted proteins | sample 5400591 | NCBI WGS metagenome assembly WNGL01 (sample SAMN13153377, study PRJNA577476) | soil metagenome | isolation source: 80 cm soil or saprolite under Garry oak tree replicate 1 | place: USA:California | collected 2016-06-15 | reverse complement strand
CAACTCGGTCATCCCGGAGCTGGCTTTGGACATGATTGAAGTGGGCGAATCGAGCGGCGCCCTCGCTCCGATGTTGAATAGCGTTGCGGAGTTCTACGAGGAAGAAGTAGGCTTGCGGCTGCAGGCGCTGGTTGCCGTGATTGAACCGGTCATCCTGATTTTTATGGCGGCTATCGTCCTGTTTATTTTGATTGCGCTGTATCTGCCGGTTTTCTCACTTTCCGTCGGCGGAGCGGGGCCGGGTTAGGCGGACATGAGCGCTGCAGATCACAAAGTGAATCGAAAGGATCCGGGCGGGGCGGTTTCCGCTGCGGAAGAGCAGCACGAGCGCGAGCGGACCAAGAAGCTGGCGGAACGCTACCGCTGCGCCTTTGTGGATCTGCGCGAGCACCACCCGGACCCGGAATTATTTCGCACTATCCCCGCTGACTTGATGTTCCGCTTCAACTTCGTGCCGCTCGAGGCGCAGAACCATGCGCTGGCCATTGCCGTGGCGGACCCCAGCCAGGTTCTGTTAAGCGATGAACTGCAGTTGCTGCTGGGTAAGAAGCTCATTATCAAGGTGGCCACCGCGACGCAGATCAGCGATCTGCTGAAACGCACCGAGCAGTCGCAGCGCGTCCTGGAACAGGCCACCGAAGCGTTTACGCTTCAAGTGGTCGAGGAAGAGGAGGAGACCGACGAGACTATTTCGGCCGACCGCCTGACCCGGGACACCGCCGTCAGCCCGGTGGTTCGCCTGGTGGATACGGTGATTTTCACCGCGTTGGAGCGGCGCGCCAGCGATATCCACATCGAAGCGCGGGACGCCGAAGTGGTGGTCAAGTACCGCATTGACGGCGTGCTGCAATACGCCATGCCCCCGATTTCCAAGGAATCCCACGCCACCATTCTTTCGCGCATCAAGGTGATGAGCGACCTGGACATTGCCGAGCGGCGGGTCCCCCAGGATGGGCGCTTCCGCGTGCGTTACAAAGGACGTTTCATAGACTTTCGCGTCTCCATCATGCCCTCCATTCACGGCGAAGACGCCGTCCTGCGCGTGCTCGACAAAGAAACACTTTCCGAGAAGTTCCGGACGCTCAGCCTGGACGTGGTTGGATTTGCGGCGGATGAATTGCGGCGGTTCCGGCGGTACATTCACGAGCCCTACGGAATGGTTCTCGTGACCGGCCCGACCGGCTCGGGCAAGACGACCACGCTCTACGCCGCCATCAACGAGATCAAGACCGACGAAGATAAGATCCTCACGATTGAGGATCCCGTCGAATACCAGGTCCGGGGCATCACGCAAATTCCGGTGAATGAAAAGAAGGGACTGACGTTTGCGCGTGGTTTGCGCTCCATCCTGCGTCACGACCCCGACAAGATCATGGTGGGGGAAATCCGCGACCAGGAAACGGCGCAAATCGCGATTCAATCGGCGCTGACCGGCCACTTGGTGTTTACAACGGTTCACGCCAACAACGTCACCGACGTCATCGGCCGCTTTGTGAACATGGGGGTCGAGCCGTATAACTTCGTTTCGGCGCTCAACTGTATCCTGGCGCAACGCTTGGTGCGGACCGTTTGTGAAAGCTGCAAAAAAGCAAGGAAATATACGCCGCAAGAATTGCGCGAGGCCGGGCTGGATCCGGCGCAGTGGGCTGATTTCAAATTTGCGGAGGGCACAGGCTGCCTGGAGTGCTCTGGCACAGGCTACCGTGGACGCAGCGCCATCTGCGAACTGTTGGATCTCTCCGATCGGATTCGGGAAATGATTATTGACCGCAGACCCACTTCGGAAATCAAGCGCACGGCCCGCGATGAGGGAATGACTTTCCTACGTGATAGTGGTCTTGCCAAAGTCCGCGCCGGCGTTACCACACTGCGCGAAATCAACAAGGTGACATTCGTTGAATAGCTCGCCGGCCTTTCGGAAAGGCCCTTCGAGAAGCGCTCTCGGGCGCCGCATTGCCCGGTGGCTCGACGCGAGCGCGCATCCGCTATTGGCTTGCGAAATCTCCTCGGGGCGGGTCGCGGGCGCCCGGTGGTCGCGCGGCGGAGCATTGGAAGACTTCGCGGTTGAACTCCTGCCGCCGGGGACCGTAGTTCCTTCAGCAGTCGAGCCAAACATTGCCAATGCAAGTGCCGCGCGCGCGGCAGTGGCCGGCATCCTTTCCCGGCTGAAAACGAGCGGGCAAGATGTCGCCCTTCTCGTGCCGGACCCGGTGGTCCGTGTTTTCGTGCAACATTTCGATGATTTTCCGCGGTCGGCCAGCGAAGCCATCCCCATGCTGCGCTGGAAGCTGAAAAAGAGCGTTCCTTTCGACGTTGAGGAGACGCTGGTTTCCTATATGCGTCAGGCGTCGCGGGAGGCCGGGGTGGACATTGTGACGGGCCTGGCGAGGCAGCGGATTGTGCGGGAATATGAGGCCCTGGTGGAAAGTGCGGGAATGCTGCCCGGTGTCGTGCTGAGTTCCTCACTGGCTGCGATCGCCCTGCTCGAGGATGAGCGCCCTACATTGATGGTGCGGCTCTCGGGATCTGCGCTGACGACGGCAATCGTTCGCGAGGGGGTTTTGTGCGGCTACCGCTGCACGGATCTGCCGGGTGACATCGAGACACTCTCACCGGTAGTGCTGCTGGAAGAGGTCTATCCGGTCGCTGCCTATTACCAGGACACTTGGCACGAGGGAATTCAGGCGGTTCGCCTCGCGGGGCTCGGGGATCGCCTGGAGGAATTCATTCCACCGATGCAAAAGGAATTGCAGTGCCCGGTGAGCTCGCTGGTCCATCCGGTGGAAATGGAAGGGCGCATCCGGCAAGATGCGCGCCCGCTCGTGGACCGCGGTCTGGATGGCTTGTTGGGCTGGATGATGAATCGCGGCGCTTGAGCATGGGCGCCCGTTCGAAGCTGAACCGATGAAAATCAAACTGAATCTGGCGACTTCACCGCTCGAAATGCACCGGCGGTTCCTGGCTGGGGCGAGCCTCGTGGGGGTTGCGGCTGGAATTGTGCTGGTTTTTTTCGGTTTGCACGTGTATCGCACGCGCCTGACCGAGGAAGACTTTCGGAATCAGATGGCCGTAATCCAGGCGGCTACCGCCAAGTTGCGCCGGGAAAACACGGACCTCGAGCAGTTTTTTGCGCGGCCCGAAAACGCCAAGCTGCACGACCGCGCCGCGTTCATCAATTCTCTGATTGATGAGCGCAGTTTCGACTGGACCAAGATGTTTATGGACCTTGAAAAAATTCTACCTCCGGGTGTCCGCGTCGTCAGCATTTCACCGAAGCTCCAGAAAGGACAGGTGGAGGTGAAGCTGGTTATCGGCGCCAGCGGAGATGAAAGCAAACTGAAGTTCCTGCGGGCGCTCGAGCAATCCGCGAATTTCTCGAAAATAAAGGTTCTGGGAGAGCGTTCTCCGGCCAAGTTCGAGGGTAGTGAGCGGGTTCAGGTCGAGCTAACGGCGTGGTACCTGTAACGGACCTATGAGCCGGGACTTCAAAGTTCAGAAGCGGCTGATCCTCTCCACGCTCGGCGTGGTTCTCTTGGGCGACCTGGTCCTCGGCGTTGTAAGTTGGCGATTCAATCGCGAACTGGCGTCGCCACAGATGGTTCTCGCGCAGGCGCGGCTCCGGGAGAAGACCCTGGACGCAGCCGTGCAGCGGGCTTTAAAGATCCGAAAGAGTTATCCCGAGGTTGCCAAGCAATGCGATGATTTCGAGAAGGCGCTGCGGCCCGTGTCGGAGGAATACTCCAGCATCCTGACGGACCTGGGGGTGCTTGCGAAGAAAGCGGGTCTGGAAACCGAGGGGAAGACGTTCCGGGAAACGGATCTCAAGGAGCGGGGTCTGGCAGAGGTTTCTGTGGAGATGACGGTGGCAGGCAATTACGCCAGCATCGTGCAGTTCATTAATGAACTGCAACGCGCCGAGAATTTCTATGTGCTCGAAGAGCTCTCGCTCGCGTCGGAGGCGAAAACCTCGGGCAACGGCTTGAAGCTGACTTTGCATCTAAAAACATATTTCCGGTCTTGAGAATGTCGCGACGCAACCAATGGATTGCCTTCACCGTTCTGGTAGTGATACTGGGCGCCGTCGTTTATTTGAATCACCGACAAGGCGGCGGGCCGGGCAGCACTTTTTCCGCGAGCGACACCGCCGCGATACTCGCCGTGGATAATCCGCAGATCCGCATGGATAAGATTGCAAGGATCAGAGCCGCGAAATACTCCGGGACACGCAGGAATATTTTCAGCCTGGCCCCGCCGCCGCTGCCTCCGCGACCCCTTCCAAAACCAGATCCGGTCAAGCTTCCTGATCCTTTGTCTGTCGCTCCGCCGCCGCTGGTGCTCCCCGTGAAATTTTTCGGCTATGCGGCCGACGCTCACGGCAATCATCGCCGCGCGTGCTTTACCAACGGAGATGAGGTTATTATCGTGGAGGAGGGAGATGCGCTGCTGGGGAAGTACCGCGTGTTGCGAATCAGCAGCACAACGTTAGACTTCGAAGAGATAAGCTCCGGGCGGCGCGCCAGCGCGGGGATTGAGCAGCAAGGGCCGGCGGGATGATGGAAGCCAAAGCAAAGGCGAATCGAGGGCGGGCGCAATCGGGGTATGCGCTGCTGATGGTGGTGTTTATGGCCGCGCTCATGATCATCACGGCGGCGGCGATTCAGATCAATTTTCTCACGCAAGGGCGCCGCGAAAAGGAAGACGAGTTGATCTGGCGGGGCCAGCAGTACGCGCGCGGCGTGCGCCTCTTTTTTCGGAAGAACGGCCGCTTCCCGACTTCCCTGGATGACCTCATCAAGCCGGGCATCGGCGGCGTGCGCTACATGCGCAAGGCCTACAAGGAGCCCATGAACACAGTGGATGGCTCCTGGCGGCTGCTCTATGTTGGGCCCGCAGGGCAGATCATTGGAAGCGTCAAAGCCAATCCTGGCGGAAGTATATTTCCCGCAGCGCCGGCGCCGAGGCCGGGCGGAGCTCAAGCTGGCACAACCGCGGCGCCGCTGGGATCCACGGGCGGCAACGCCGGCGGCGAAGCTTCGAGTGGCACAGCGCCAGGACAGCCGCAATCGGCGGGAAGTGGAAGTCCGCAAACAGCAAACACGTCTTCTCAGCAGCCTTCTTCTCAGCAGCCTTCTGCTTTCGGAACAGATGGAACCATAATCGGCGGAAACATCATCGGTGTGGCGAGCAAGATCAACCGAAACTCCATCAAGGTCTACGATTCCGCCACGACGTATCGCGCATGGGAGTTTATCTACAACCCGTCGAAGGATGTGACGCCGATCGGACAGACCGGCGTCGCGGTCGGGACACCGAATAACCAGGCTCCAGGAACGAATCCAGCTTCCGGGACAATGCCGGGTTCTGCAAATCCTCCGCCGAATCCTCCGCCGCAAAATCCGCCTCCGCAGAACCCGCAGTAACTCACCGCAAAAAAAATAAGCGCGAATGTGTGACTCTCAGTTTTTCTTGGGGGGAGTGGCGCGCGTCTTGTGGGCGCTGTAGGTTTGCGTGACGCGGTGGACGTAGGAAACGGTTTCTGCAAATGGCGGAACGCCGCCGAACCGTTCGACGCGGTCCGGCCCGGCGTTATAGGCCGCGAGCGTCAAGCGAAGATCCTGCTTATAGAGCTCGAGCAACTCTTTCAAATAGCGCGTCCCGGCGTCAATATTTTGCGAAGGGTCAAAGACGTCGGCGACCGCAAAGCGTTGCGCGGTTTCGGGGAGAAGCTGCATGAGGCCGCGCGCGTTGCGCGGCGATACAGCGCGCGGATTAAAATTCGATTCGACAAGGATGACGCTGGCAATCAATTCCTGGTCCACGGCGTATTTTTGCGAGGCCGCGCGGATCAGGTCGGCGAAGGGGACGGGAAGCGTGGCGTTCGCCGCTGGCGGCTGCGGCGGCGCAGTAAATACATCCTCGGGCTCGATGGCGACCAGCTCGGAAGCGGGCACTTCGATTTTCCCGCCCTTGAGGCGCAAGAGAATTGTCGCGCCGCGGTTTTCGTAGCCGGTGATGTGCAGACGCTGACCGCTGCGCAGCACGGCGTACTCGGCGTTCGCAGCGGGCGCGAGCGCGGAGAGAAGCAGAAAGAGCGCGAAAAATCTCAGGCGCGTCATTTTACGCGACATTTTATCTGTGGCGCCTCCGAAGCGTAATTCTCAATGGCGGCGGCGACGCCGCTTTCATCGTTGCTCAGTGTCTGCCGCCAGCCGAGATTTTTCAATTCTTCGACGCCGTTGGCCATGACGACAGGCAGGCCGGCGAAGGCAAGCATCTCCAGGTCGTTGTGATTGTCGCCGATGGCCATCACCTCTTCGCGGGCGAAGCCGCGCAGGCGGACCCATTCCGCGAGGGTCGCGCCCTTGGAGCAAGCCGGGTGAATCACGTCAATCATAGCAAAATCGCGGTCGTCGTAAACAGTGACGGCGAGCGCGTAGAGGTCCGCGAAGGGAAGCGAGCGAACCGCGGATTCGGCGCGGCGCATCGGCTCGCACTTGCCGGTGAACATCACCTGAATGGGGTCTTCGGTGAGGCAATCGGTGATCGGCGAAACCTGAGCGATGAATTCGCAGTTGCGGTCGTAGTAGCTTTTCTGGCGGGGATCGTCCCAATCAATGCGCTCGAAAATGACTTGATTCTCGCGCGGGCGGTCGAAAACGACGGCGGCTCCGAGACGAATTTCGGGAGTGGCGTCGAGGACGCGGCGAGCGACTCCGCGGGGCAGAAGGTGGCGGAGATGAGTGGCGCCGTCCTTGGACTTCACCAGCGCGCCATTGTTCACAATCATCGTGAGCGGACATTCAAACTGAAGCGCAATGGGCCGGGCAAAATCGAAACGCCGGCCGGTGACCAGGGCGACTTCGATGCCGCGCGCGGTGGCTTCGACGACGGCTTTGCGGTTGGCTTCGGACAGTTGGTAGCGGCTGTCGAGGAGCGTGCCGTCTATATCAATGGCGATGAGTTTGACAGGCATTTGGGTATTCTATCGTGGGGGAAGTTGACAGTCGACAGTCGACAGTCGAAAGTTGCGACTCGAAACTCGAAAATCGAAACACGAAATTCGGGACCCCACCCCCCTCCCCGTGGGTATGTTTTTCGTAAGTGTTGGATCTAAAGGGCTTAGGTGCCCGTTTTGACGTAAGTGCAGAATCTAAAGGACTTACCCGAGAAAGTTGACAGTCGACAGTTGAGAGTCGAAAGTAAGATTCCCGAGCGCGCCTACCCCCCTCCCCCACCCCTTTTTTTGTAAGAGTGTGAAAACAGGGCACTTTAAGTCCTTTGTTTTTGCAAGAGTGTGATTCTAAATGATTTGCAGACGCGTTTTCGGATAAGAGTGTGAAACTAAAGGAGTTGAAGGCGGTGACTCGCGATCGGTGACTGGTCCCGACGAGTCGGGACTCGCATAAGGCGCTCGTGACGGGTGAATTGGGGGAGGGCATGGGGGATTAGAGCAGGCGTCAGTCTTCAGTTCTCAGTCTTCAGTAGCGGCTCTCAGTGGTCGTCGTCCATTTTCCAGCGTATATTGTACCATCATTCATGAGGTAAGTCAATAGGGAATTAACTCCTTAGGATTGAGGAAGTTAGTGGAGGGGCGTTCATTCGCTGCGCACGCCCGACGTGATCGAATCGTGGGGTATGTCGTCAGGAATCAGAATCTTAGCAGGAATCGGCGATCCGGGCTGGGGTTAGCCCTAAACCCGCACCCTTGAAAACCAAAGCGTGCGGCACCCAAAATCACAGCGTGCGCTAGGCCTGTGCCACTCGCCCTGAACGGCAGGACTCAGGGCGGCTCCTCCCGAGTCAGACGGCCACTAGCGCAGGGCCTCCAAAGTGCCGCGTCCTCACTTCGTATTCGCTTGTCACCTCCTCCAGTTCGGTTTGTCCACCGCGCACGAAGCGCAGGGTGACGCTCAAGGTGGCTACCATTTGCTGCCGTGGGCCTCCGTGAAAGAGCGCCCGCCAGAGGCTCGGAGTGGGCAAGCTCCCAATCTTGAGAGAAGCCGCCCCAGGGAAGACCCGGCTCCATGTCTTGCCCGGCTTTAAAATATCGTTAAGGGAAACTTCCTCGCTAGCTTCGGTTTCCACCTCACCTTCCAGCGGGTAGACGTGGACCAACGCGGCCTTAACGATTGCCGGCAGGCTCGATGGGTTACCGGAATGCCGACACCTGACGATGAGCCGCAAGGGTACGCCCTGGATGATGCTTACATCCAAGAGCAGTGGCGCTGCCAGTTGTGCCCTAAGGAGGCTGAGCTGCTGCTGCACGAGGCGGACGTATCTATTCGTCGCGCGCACAAGGAAAAACGTCAGCGTAGCGACGCTCACTGCCGCGAGCGCTGAGACGAGAGCTGAAATCGCCTGAACTTCAACAGAGTACGCCTGCAGCCAGCTTGCCATATAAACCATTCCCGTCCTGCGGTTAGTCCCTAACAACTGGCGCTTGCAGGCCAGCGTTATGACGCTCCCTCGATGATTTTGCGCTCTTCGGCAGTGATGTCGTAGAGCTTGAGAACCAAATCGTCAATCTCGGCGTCCGTGGCAGCTATTTGGCGTTCCAGACGTTCAAGTTCCGAAGGCGCAAGTTTGGAGGAATGCTTCCTCTTATTCATGTCAAGGATGCGCTCCACAAGTCGTACCATCTTGTCGTGCTGTGCTTTGTCCCGAGAGTTAGAGAAATCGATACGCCGAATCGGAAGCTTTTCGACAAATTGCGTGAAATAGCGAAAGAAGCCGCCACGCATGGTTGTGCTGATCTTCTTCAAATACCAATCAAGCAGGCTGCTATTTAGGAGGCCCAAAACATATTTTGGCGACTCCGTGACCGCACCCTTGAGGACTATTCCGTATCCGCTGGTGAACGCATATTCGCCTCGCTCGTCGAGGGCAAAGGACGCGCGGTCAGCGATATCGGGTACGAGAATCTTGGATGTTTTCATCACTTCGATGTTCTTCGGGTACACGTACGCGTACCAGTCGTTTCCGCCCATCCTTCCGTGTTCGCGGGACTCCAAGCGGGCCTTGTTCGCAGAAAGGTATGCAAAGGTTCGTGGGAATCGTTTTTTCATCGCCTGCGGAGAAAGAAATCTCGCGCCTCCATCATCCGTTTCGTAGGGAATAATCACGATCTTGCCCGAAGGCAAGAGAGCATACGGCTTGATTTCTCTGCCTTGTAAAAACCTCGAGATCGAATCGCGTTCGATCTTGACTTCCCGGCCTAAGGCCTCCGAGTCGGCCGTGACAACCTTGGTCCCGGACGAAATCAAATTCAGCACGTAAACCCCATTGTCGCTCGTGCGAATGCCCTGGGCGATTTTCTCCGCAAGGGCATCAAGTTTGACCGGCATTTGCCGGAGCTTGTCAAACAGGCGCGCTCCTTCGCCGACTGCGAAGGTCCATTCCACGGATAAGAATGAGGAGGCTGGAATTTTCCCTTTGGTACCTTTCCCTACGTTGCGCCATGAGTCGAGATCTTCTACCTTAACGAAGTCGCAGTTCGGGCAGCTAGACTTTTCAAGAAACAGAAGGCAGGTGTAATTCGTTGCTCCATCAAAGACCTGTTGATCGCCGAAGTGTACGATGTGACGAACGTGCTTCCCTTTGGAGAGAATTGACCGCAATGGCTGTCCATATTGAGCGTTGAAAAATTTGTGCGGGAGAATGAAGCCAAGCCTCCCTTGTTGCCTGAGTAGGCTCAAGCCTTTCTCGACGAATACTACGTAGATGTCATAGTTGCCGGTGCTTGCCGAGTGGTACGCTCGCTTGTAGAACTCGACCTCGACAGGTGCCCACTCTTGCATCGCTTGGATGCGAATATACGGGGGGTTCCCAATCACCGCGTCGAATCCCCCCGCCTTGATGATTTCTGGGAAGCCGGTTTCCCAATTGAAAGCGTTGATCCGTTCTATGTCTGCATCCCCGAATAGCGTAGCTTGCTCGGATATTTCTGGTCCGATTAGCGAATTCCCGCAGATGATGTTGTATTTGAGTTCGGGGAGAAGGTGCTGTTTGGGAGGCAGTTGCGAGCGCTCGCCTTCGAGGGCCTTGAGGTAGAGGCTCATCATGGTGATTTCGACGGCTTGCGGGTCAATATCCACGCCGAAAAGGTTGTTCTTCAATATGTCCGCTTTGCGGACGACGGAAAGGCGAGGTTCGCCGTTCTCGTCTTTGATTATGTCGGGAAACAGTGCGTGACCCTGAGCTTCTTTAGGATGCTCGCTGAGGTAGCGCACGTGATAATCAATCAGGCACTGAAACGCGCCAATGAGGAATGAGCCTGAGCCGCACGCGGGGTCGAGGATGCGAATTTTCTCGATTTGTTTGGGTGTCTTGCCCTCAACGATTTTGCCGACTGTGTTTTTCACGATGTAGTCCACGATGTATTCCGGCGTGTAGTAGACGCCTCCCGCCTTGCGGACTTCGGGCTTTTCTTCGACGCGGACCTGCTTGGGCGTGACGCGGATGGTCTTGCCGAGGTAGCGTTCATAGATCGAGCCGAGAAGCTCGACGCCGATCACGTCAAAGCGGTAGGGGCTTTTGGGCGGATAGAGGCGCTCGATAATGCGCGCGAGCAGGTCCGAATCAATCTTGATTTCCTCGGAAAGGTGTGGCTTGAAGATTTCGCCGTTAAAGTCCTCATTAATCTTATGGAAGAGAGCGTTGAGCCATTCAAAAAGATGCAGCTTGCCGCCGCGTGCCCGCCACTCTTCAACAGCTTCCCAAAGCTGCATTTTCTCGATGACGCGGCGGTCTTCCGCGATGCGAATGAATACGACGCGGTCGAGCAGGCGCTGAACAATTTCGTTTAATTGTCTGGCTGTGAGGCCGGGGTTGTTCTTGTAAACGTTCTTCGCGAGTTCCTCGCGCCATCCAGTCATCTCATCGAGAAAAGCGGTGTCCGGCGGGATGCGGAGGCGCTGAGTGCGGCGGTCACGCCTGAGGAAAGCTTCGAGCGAACCAGCGACTACGCGCTCGCGCGAGAACTCCCAGAGTTTCGCTGCGTTCGCTAGGTAGTCCGTGTACTTGACCTTTAGTAACAAGCCCTCGTCTGGCTTGCGTTCATCGGGGACAAGAGAGGCGTCGTAGAAACGAAGCTCTTCAAAGTCGGTGAGCACGACAAAGAAGACCTGCTTGGTGTTCCAGGCATAGCTCTTGGCTTGAATGATGTGCCGGGCAGTATCGAGCTCCTCGGAGGGAGCTTTGGCCTCAACGAAGAATTTCGTCTGACCTGCGACTCGGAAGCCATAGTCGGGACGGCCTCTCGTATCTTCCGCTGCTTCGACGACAACTTCGCGCGCATGGTGCGCGAGACCCTGCTCATTTTCAACGTCCCATCCCAATGCCTTGAAGAACGGAGTGATGAAATCGACGCGCGCTTGCGCCTCGGAGTAGCTCTTGGACAGATAGTGAGGCCGATCTGATTCGAATCGGTGAATCAGTTTTTCGAGCGTTCCCTTGAATGAGGCGAGGGAAACCTCCAAGATCGGCTCCTTTTGAATCGTATGTCCTGGGATGGAGTCTAAACGGACAGGCTTGGAGGTGCAAGATGAGTAAGCGGCGGGACGCGCAACTCGAAGCGGGACGAAGGCAAGATCGTCCCGAAGGATTCGGGATGCTGCGCTATCGCGTCCCTTATTGTGCCGGGCACCTGGGCCCGGACCCCGCCGGCTACGCTCCCTTTGGCTGAACAAGTGTCGGGAAATACTTGAGGCCGTGGAGTGGATTCTTCGCTGTGCTCAGAATGACCACAAGAGGACTAAACGCAGAGAGGCCCCGACCCTTCGCAAAAAGCGCTCTGGGTAAACAGGGTCGGGGCAGGCTCCGGGCGCAGAGGGATTCGGTCAATTTCTGAGCCGCGAGAATTGTTCTGCCGGGCGTCCCGACGGAGTCGGGACTCGCGAAAAACGGTCGGCGCCCATTCGCTACCAGATGGTTTTGATCTGCTTACAATTCCGGATATTTCTGTCCTTAGTTACTAACAGGATGCCCTCGGCCAGCGCCGTTGCTCCGATCAGGCGGTCGCACGGGTCGGGGGAATAATTCGCGGGAAGCTGGTTGGCCAAAACAGCGACTCTGACGGTGATGGGCCGGATGGCGGTCCGGGACGAAATCCTCTCGACGAAATCGTCCACGGTACCGGCAATGTCCAGACGGCGATGGGTAGCTAGCCATGCCAGCTCCCACAGAGAGATTGCGGAGATGGCGATTCCGGTCTGCTGGCTGGCCGACCGGATGCTTTCGCGGGCCTTCCTAGAGAGTTTGGCGGGTTCACTGGCGAGCCAAATCAAGACGTGGGTATCGAGAAGGATCACTTCTTCATGACCTCCCAGTGCTTCAGCGGGGTCACGGGAGACTCGATATCTCCAACGATTTTGAATTCCCCGGCCATGAATCCGAAAAGGTCGCTCTTGTTTGACTCTACGGGAACGACTTTTACCACCGGGGTTCCGCGCTTGGTAACGATGACCGGCTCACCGGTGGCCTGGACATCGTTCATGACGGTGAGGCAACGTGCTTTGAAGGTGCTCGCGTGCATCTGCTTCATGGTGTCCTCTTTGTGTCTATGGTCATATTAACATGGCCAAGCCGGCAAAACCAACATTTGTGTGGCACGGGTGGCGGAGGGGGGGCGGGCATGACTACTGTCCTTTCGGCCAGTTGCGGGAAGGACACGCCGGGCAAATGTACACTGGCGGGGTGTGCTGAAGCTCATACAATTTATCGAGGGGATTGGAGGTCTAAGATGTTCAACTCTAGGGGCCATCGCAGACTTTGGCTCGCTGCGGCAGCGGCGGGCTTATTGACTTTAGCGGGCTGCTCGGACCAGGCCACGGAGCAAGCCACGAACCACAAGCCGGCCGCTGCCGCGGCCAAGAAAACTGGCGTCAGCAAAGCGGCGCCAGCTAACCATACCGCGAAGAAAGTCCAGAGCGGGAAGCTGGTGACGGTGCCGAAAGGCACGTCCATCAGCGCGACCATGGGCCAAGCGCTGGCCAGCAACAAGAGTCACGCCGGCGATTCGTTTGCCGCAAGCGTCTCCGCGCCCGTCAAGGTGGGGGGAAAGACCGTGATCCCGAAGGGCGCGCAGGTAACCGGCCGCGTCGTGACCGCCAAGAAGAAGGGTCCGGCAGCATTGACTGTGAAGCTGGCTTCGGTGGAAATCGGCGGAGTGTCCTACCCGCTGGAAACCAACTCGATTGGGCAATCAAGCCAAAGCAAGACCAAAGACGGTGCGGCGAAGGGCAAGAAGGACATAACTTTGCCTGCCGAAAGTCACCTGAAGTTCAGGCTCGCCAAGTCGGTCAAGATCCCGCTTAACGGATGAAGCAGTAGTCTTTGACTTCCGCGCCCCGGTCAGCACGAACTGGCTGGGGCGCGGAGTCTTTGGCGCGGCCACGGCCGGCTCACTCCGCCTGCCACGAGTTCAAGGGAAGCTCTTTCCGACACTTCACCCACGGCGTTCAGGGTAAGCCGTTCGCAAAAAACTGCTCCCTTCACAAACAGCGTTCAGGGCAAGCAGCACAGCCAGGACTGGCTGTGCTGCTGAGCGAGGAATTCGGATGTGCTAGACTCGCAAATCTATGAACAGCCAAGCTAAAGCTGCGCATGGCGAAGGGAAATCGGCGCTGACGCATCTGGAATGTTCGTCGTGCGGGAAAAAGTTTTCGCACCAGGCGCTGCAGAATTTGTGCACCTGCGGGAAGCCGCTGCTGGCGCGGTATGACTTGAAGCAGGCGGCGCGGACGCTGACGCGGGAGGCTCTGGCGAACCGCGTGCGGACGATGTGGAGATACGCGGAGGTCCTGCCGGGGAATCCGGCGGTTTCGCTGGGCGAAGGGATGACTCCGCTAATCGCGGCGCGGCGGCTGGGTCAGCGGCTGGGGCTGACGAACCTGTTTGTGAAGGATGAAGGGCTGAATCCCACGGGCTCGTTCAAGGCGCGCGGGCTTTCGGCTGCGGTGACGCAGGCGAAAGCGCTGGGAGCGAAGACGCTGGCGATTCCGACGGCGGGAAACGCCGGAGGAGCGCTGGCGGCTTACGCGGCGGCGGCGGGGCTGCCGGCGGTGATCGTTATGCCGGCGGACACTCCGGCGGCGAACGTCATGGAATCGCGGGCGTTTGGCGCAGATGTGCGCAAGCTGAATGGATTGATTTCGGACTGCGGGAAGTACGTCGCGGAGAACAAAGACCGGGAGGGCTGGTTCGACGTTTCCACGCTGAAGGAGCCCTACCGCATCGAAGGCAAAAAAACGATGGGTTACGAGCTGTGGGAGCAGTTCGACGGGAAATTGCCGGACGTGGTGATTTACCCGACCGGAGGCGGCGTGGGATTGATCGGGATGTGCAAGGGGTTCGATGAGATGGAAGCGATGGGCTGGATCGGCAAGCAACGGCCGCGGATGGTGAGCGTCCAGGCGGCAGGGTGCGCGCCGATTGTGCGGGCTTTCGAGAAGGGAAGCGACGCTTCGGAATTCTGGGAGAATGCGGCGACGGCGGCGTCGGGATTGCGCGTCCCGAAGGCGCTGGGCGATTTCCTGATCCTGGCGATGGTCCGTGCGACGCGCGGAACGGCGGTGAGCGCGACGGACTCGGAAATGCTGGCCGCGGCGAAGCATCTGGCGGCGTCCGAAGGGATATTTGCGGCGCCGGAGGGAGCTGCGACGGTCGTGGCGGCGCAGAAACTCGCGCGGTCCGGCTGGATCAAGCCGAAGGAAACCGTGGCGCTGTTCAATACAGGCTGCGGCTACAAGTACCCCGAGGCGTGGCAGGCCGCGCTGGACGCGTGAGGCAATGTTGGCGCAACCGGGAAGCCCCTCGAAAAGATTGGTGGACGGCAGGGGACTCGAACCCCCGGCCTTCCCGGTTGTCACCGGGACGCTCTCCACAGGAAGGTCAGAAGGAATTGGTGGACGGCAGGGGACTCGAACCCCCGGCCTCCTCGTTGCGAACGAGGCGCTCTCCCAACTGAGCTAGCCGCCCACTCGAAGCGAAGCAAAATAATGGTAGCAGACACCCCGGCGGCTGCCAAATGGATAGCTGCTGGGTATCCGAAAGTGATTGCTTACGGTTTGGAAACCGGCTCGCCGGAGCGCTGCGCGATTACTTTGCGAACGTTTTCGTAGAGCGCCCGAGCCTGCGGAATGGATTCCACGGCCTTCTGGACCTGCGGGTCGGCCTCGAGCTCCACCTTGACGCTGTCGGGCAAGCCAAAGACGGAGAGGAAGACTTCCTGCCTGATTTTCCGCTTCATCCAGTCGAGGTTCTCGGCGAACTCGGACTCGGTGTAGCGAACGTTTTGCTTTTCCATATAGCGGCGGAGCTCATTCACAATCGAATCGGTCACCTCGAACTGATGCGTGACCGAAGGCTTCGTCCCCATGTAGGAGCGCGTAAACCCGCCAACGGTCCCCTCGAAGCCCGAGAAGACATCGTGGCGCAGAAGCGTCTCTTGAAAATGATTGTACTTTGGCGCGGAGACAACGATGTCGAGTGTAATAGCGGGCGGTGGTCAGAGCCAGGCCGGTGCGCTCGCTCAAGTGCGTGACGGTCTGGACCAGGCCTTTTCCGAAGCTGGTTTCGCCGACCACCAGGCCGCGGTCATGATCCTGAATCGCGCCGGTGACAATTTCGGAGGCGGAAGCTGAAAATCCATTAATCAGGACAACCAGAGGAACCTTCACGCCCTGGTTGCCGTGGACGGCCCAGTAACCGTGCTTCTCGACGCTTCGTCCGTAATGCGTGACGATAAGCTGATTCTTTTCCAGGAACATGTCGGAGACGGCCACCGCCGCGTTGAGCAGCCCGCCGGGATTGCCGCGCAAGTCCAAGATCAAACCGTCGAGCGAAGCCACATCTAGTTTATCGAGCGCTTCGGCAAGCTCGTGGTCGGTGGTCTCATTGAATCCGATCAGACGGACATAGCCGATCCCGGGCTTGAGAAGCGTGGCGATATCCAGCGAGCGCCGGGGAATTTCATCGCGGGTTACCGTGAACAGAAGGACGTCGGGATAACCTTCGCGTGAAATCGTGATGCGCACGACCGTGCCCTTGGGACCCTTGAGCAGGTCGGCAACCTCGGGCGTAGAAAGCCCATCGGTGCTCTTGTCGTCCACTTTCATGATGACATCGCCGGGGCGGATTCCGGCTTTATAGGCGGGCGAGCCGACGTAGGGGGAGAGAACCACGGTGCGGTTTTGGCGCGGAGCAACCGTCATTCCCACGCCAAAATACAAGCCATGCTGTTCCTCCATAATCTGGGAAAATTGCCGGGCGTCGAAAAAACTTGAGTGCGGGTCGAGAACCCGCAGCATTTCTGGAATAGCGCCATGGTACATGACGCGGTCGGTATCGAGGGGCTCGGCGTAATTCTCTTCGACGACGGAGAGAACGCGCGTGAAGTTCCGCAGGGAGGTTTTTAGGTCGTCGGTGGAGGCCGCGGTGGCGCGAACCGAAGGCCCGTAAACCCCGCCCAGGACAGCAGAAAATACCAGGACGCCGAGAACAAGAAAAAATCCGCGACGCTCACCCTTCATCTCTTCCTCATTCTGCCGGGCACCCTTCGGCTGCGCTTAGGGTAAGCCTGCGGCCTGTTTTTCGCCACTCTGTACGACAGTATAGCATACCCTCCTGCGGCGGTTTGACAGCGTTTGGGGGGTCTTCTATGATGCAGGAAGATGCTGAGCTTTCCTCACTTGGTGGTGATTTTTCTCGTGGCCCTGGTGGTGTTTGGGCCGGAGAAACTGCCGGAACTTGCGAGAACCCTGGGCCGCTTGATGGCTGATTTCCGCAAGGCCTCGGGCGACTTTCAATCTACGCTTGAAGCGGAGATGCACGATCTGGAGCGGCAGGCCCGGGACACACAGCAAAAGATAAAGGCGGCTGTGCAGCTCCAGGAACCATCGGCATCCACCGCGCCGATGGACGCTCCGAAGGAAGCCGGCGCCTCCCCGGAAGGGGTTCCGCGCGAAGCTGAAGCCCTGCCTGCCTCTTCGAGCGAAACCACACCACCGCAGAAACCTGCCTCACCCGAGTACGCCGCAGAGTCTGCGGATACAAAGCATGCCGCCCATGACGACCGCCAACCAGTCTGAGGACGTTGCACCGGGAGCAAAGCAAGACGACGGCGGCTCGGCGATGACTTTTTTTGAGCATCTGACCGAACTCCGAAAGCGCATCATCAATTCATTGATTGCTATCGTCATCGGGGCGTTTGCGGGCTTCTACCTTTCGAAATATGTCATCGACTACATCACCCGGCCCATTCTCAAAGCGCTTCGCGAGATGCACCTTGAGGAAAAGCTCATCTATACAAATCCCACGGGCTACCTGAACCTCATGATCACCCTTGGGCTGTATATCGGCATCGTTCTGGCCTCCCCGGTTGTGCTCTACCAGATCTGGTTGTTCGTGGCGCCGGCTCTTTACAAGCACGAACGGAAAGCCATCGCGGGTTTCCTCACCTCGACAGTGTTTTTGTTCCTTTCGGGAATCGCGGTGGCATACTTCATCATGCTCCCGACAGTGCTGAAGATTCTCATCGGTTTTCAGGGAAAGGGACCGATCCAGCCGCTGATCAGCATCAACGAGTATTTCGATTTGACGCTGATGGTGCTCCTGGGGGTGGGAATTGTTTTTGAACTGCCCATCCTAGTTTTCTTTTTGTCTCTGTTTGGAATCGTGACTCCAGCATTCCTTTGGAAGAACTTCCGGTATGCCATTCTGATCATCGCGGTACTCGCAGCCATATTTGCGCCGCCGGACGCGATGACCATGCTGATCTTTATGGCGCCGATGGTGCTGCTATATTTCATCGGGATTGCCGTGTCGGCCGTGGTGGTCAAGCGCAAGCGCGAAAGGGAGATGGCTCGCGCAGGAGCGCCCTAGTATGCGGAAAAGCTTTTGGATGCGCGGGGTGCTGTGCGGCGGGACCCTGGTCCTGGCAGCGGCGGGGGGATGCGGTTCGAATCAGACTCCCAGCAAGACGCAGGCGGCAGGTCCCCCGGCGCCGGCCGCCTCCGCCGGAACGTTTCAGTCCGTAGATGCAGCTCCACCACCGGAGAAGACCGGCGGATTTGACGGCCAGCGCGCATTCGAGCACGTCCGAAAGCTCGTGGAAATCGGTCCGCGGCCGCCCGCCTCGGAAGGGATACGAAAGACTCAGGAATATATCGAGGCCCAGCTCAAGAGTTTCGGCTGCAAATGGGAGGAAGACAATTTTGGCGCGTCCACGCCCATCGGCAAAGTGCAGATGAAGAACATTCTGGTCCAGGTTCCAGGAAGAAGCCGCGACGTAATCCTCCTCACCACACACTATGACACCTTAATGAAGCCGAACTTCGTTGGCGCGGACGACGGCGGCTCTTCGACCGGCTTGATGCTGGAGATGGCGAGGCTGCTGTGCAGACGCAAGAACGCACTCAGCATGTGGATCGCATTCTTCGACGGCGAAGAAGCATTTCGTCAATGGGATAAAGACACGGACAGCACGTTCGGGAGCCGCCAAATGGCGGCCAAACTCGCTGCCAGCGGCGACTTGAAACGCATCAAAGCGATGATGCTGGCGGACTTGATTGGAAGCCGGGACCTGCGGGTAAAGCGGGAATCGTATTCGACGAAGTGGTTGACGGACTTGGTGTGGGGCACGGCATCGAGGCTTGGCTATAGCCACGTTTTCGTCTCCGATGAAACCGGGATCGAAGATGATCATCTGGCTTTCCTGAAACGAAACGTTCCGAGTGTGGACGTCATCCGCTGTTGCGAACTGGAAATCCCGTACTGGCATACCACTCAGGACACCCTGGACAAAATCAGCCCGCAAAGTTTAGCCATCGTAGGCCACGTTTTCATCGAATCCGTCGGAGAACTCGAAAAGAAATTTCCGTAAACAGAAAACTCCGGGCGGCACCTACAGTTCGAAGCGGACTTCTTTGCCGGAGGCGATGATGGAGTGTTTCTGGAAATCGTCGTCGTTGCGGTAGGCAAAATCAGAGCGGTAGTGGCTCCCGCGGCTTTCTTCGCGAGCCAGGGCCGAGCGCGTGATGAGTTGGGCCAGGGCCAAGATATTACGCAATTCGGCATCGTGCCGGGAGGGCTTTTCGAGAGCCGGCAGAGTGAGCGCGCGAAGCTTTTCGAGAGCGTGCTTCAGATCCTTCCCGTTTCGCATGATGCCGACGGATTTCCACATCAGCTCGCGGATCTGCGGGAGCGGCTCGTGCGCATCTGTCTGCGACGCAGAGGGCGCGGGACTGGCGGCTTCCGTGTGGCTGGGATTACCGGAGCGTTTTCCCGGATTGGCCGCCGCAGCGCGCTTTTTCCTGGCAGCAGGGAAGTCCTTGATCATCGCCGCGCCGGCACGCGCCCCGAACACTAATCCTTCCAGAAGAGAATTGCTCGCCAGACGGTTTGCGCCATGCACACC
>WNGL01007538.1_pt1 | contig 19415 bp, 15 predicted proteins | sample 5400591 | NCBI WGS metagenome assembly WNGL01 (sample SAMN13153377, study PRJNA577476) | soil metagenome | isolation source: 80 cm soil or saprolite under Garry oak tree replicate 1 | place: USA:California | collected 2016-06-15 | reverse complement strand
AGGCCGATGCCGGTGATCCGCTGGTTCTTAAATATCGCATCGTGCAGAGCCCAATATTTATCCGGTCCTTGCTGAAGTGCGCAGTTGGCCGCCTCGGCGGCTTTTTCTGCATCCGAATGCAACTCGTTTAGTGGAAAGTCGCGATACACGAAGCGGACCTTACCATCGTACTTCTGCATCAGCGGCCGGTAAGTCTTCTCATAAAAGTCCACGCAGAACGGACACTGGAAGTCGCTGAATTCCACAATGGTAACGGGGGCGTTCTTGGGACCAATATAGGGGTTATCATCCACGCTCACATCAATTCTGCCTTGATTCGGCTGTATCTGCCGTTGCACGCTGGGCACGCTCTGAACCCCGGCCACCCCGCGAGCCAAAGCAAAACCGCGATTGAATGCATAGCTGAAGGTGAAGTAGCCGACGCCCAGACCGATCAGGAAGCCGGTCAAACCAGCGACAGCAACAAGGAACCGAGATCTCTGAATCACGATGACGTCCTCATCGTGGGCCGGTTCGGCTCCCGGCGTCCTGTCGTTGATTGCAGTCGGTTCACCGCTGCTCGAAATGTTCTCGTCTGCGGATGATTCTGACATAGACATTCACCAAGCTTAACCGCCGTTACGGCTTTTTGCGAATGGCCTTAAAGAGCCAGTGAGCCGATCCGCTTTCAGCACGACGCCCATCGCACGGAGGCGCACGGCCCGAACGTGGAGTTCGCGATCGGGCACTCCCGTGACGACCAGAGCACTGGCTCTTTCTCGGGGTTCGATCGCCTGCACTGTGCGGTCGGCCAACGTGTAATGAAACACGGAATCGTCTAAATCGAAACGCCCCCGGCGAGCTCGTGCCGCAGCGAGTACGCATTGGCTGCCACGATCAAAAGCACGCACAGCACTGCCCGATCGCGCAAAATCCATAGTGTTTTCATACGAGTAGAGATTTTAGCTTAAGGGCATCCTCGGTTTAGCTTGATCGCACCATGGCAACACGCTAAAAAGGGAGTCGGCTTACATCAAAAACGCAGCCACGGAAGGTTGCGTAATTCCTTCTCGACGAGCTAAGGAGGCAAGTCCATGAAAAGGAAGACCGTTCTAATCAGTTTTTTGTTGCTGGCCAGCCTGACCTTGATTCCACGATCCGAATTTCAACTTACAGTTTCCGCAGCGCCTGCAGGGACGCCGCCACCGCAACTGACGATTTCGAAAGTCGTTCCCAACGGCGTGGACACGCTCAATCCGACCCTGGCTATTGAAGGCGCCAATTTCGGCGGCGCTCCAAAGGTCTATATGGGTGTTTCCGGAGGCTCTTTGGTCCAGCTCACCGTACTTTCGGCTTCCCAGAACTTCATTAGTGCTCAATTGACCGGTGCAACGTCGTCTCCGGGCACATATTTGCTCGTGGTTTCACGCGGACCTTCGGCATACAGGGCCGGCGGGCGGGACTGGGCCGACGGGAATTGGGTTAACTGGAGCGACAGGCCCCGCAGGACCCACAGGCCCCACAGGACCGATGGGACCCTCGGGACCGCCGGGCGGCCCCACTTATCTCGTCACCGGAATCACGCCCGGCTCACTCGTCAAGTGGTGGACCGGCCCAGGCAGCTTCTTCTCATACTATAGTTCGACCTTCTCCGGCGAAGAACCGGCCCGAGGTGCACCGATGCCAGTGGCCTGTAGCCTGAGTGCGATCGCGCTATATGCTTCGACCGACAAAAAAGCCGCCGCCGACCTCAACGCCGACACTGTTACGTTGACGATTTACAAGAACAATAGCGCCACCAGCATGACATGTAGCGCCACCGCAACGACCACCCTTCACCAGGTTGTGAGTAACACCTGCACTTCCAGCCCCGTCTCCTTCAACGCGGGAGATACGCTCGGCATGGAGTGGACGCATAGCAACACCAGCTTCACGCTGTACACGCAATATGGAGCGGGTTTGCGTTGCCAGTAAGAGGATTTCCAGTCTGTCCGCAAGGACCAGGACGGTGCGTAGTGAACCGAAATCAAGGAGGACTCTGCATGGCTAGTCGTTCATCTACTCACGCAAGACTGACTCTTGTGTGAAATAGGAGATGGAGATTGCAGGAAGCCGACATCCACCAACTCCTCAAGATTCGCTCTGAGATTGACGAAGAAATTCGTCGTCATAAGACAGAGCGCACCGTCCTTTTCACCGACATCGTCGGCTCGACCAACTACTTCGATCGCTTCGGCGACACAGCGGGACTGTTGTTGATACAGCGTCACGATGATTTCGTCGCGAGCGCAGTCCGGCAATTCCAGGGAGTCGTCATCAAAACGATCGGCGATTCCGTCATGGCCGAATTTCCGGAGCCGCTGCTCGCCGTTCGTGCAGCTGTCGAAATTCAGCGGCGTGTATTCCGGCACAACCAGAGTCTCCTGGAGAGCGAGCGTCTCCAGGTCCGCGCGGGTATCAACTGCGGCGTCGGTTTCCGCCGAGGGACCGACTTCTTGGGAGACGCCGTCAACGTCGCGGCACGAATCACCAAACGCAGCGGGCCGGCGCAAATCTTGATCTCTCAGCCCGTGTACGAAGCCACGGCCGGGGCGGAAATCTGTTGTAGGTCGGTGGGAAGCGCCAGCTTGGAAGGCAAGGCCGACGCCGGAGAGCTCTATGAAGTCGTTTGGACGGATGCAGAAATCTATGACAGGTTGCGCTCTGACGACGTCATGCTAAACACTCCGCTTCGGGCGGCCGGTGACGAAAACACTCTCCCCTCCGCGCCCGCGCGCTATGAGATCCTGTCCCGGGTTGGTGTTGGTGGTATGGGCGTTGTTTTCAAAGCGCGAGATCGCGAAACCGGAGAGATCATTGCGCTCAAAGTTCTGAAGCCTGAGATCGCCGATCAACCTTTCCTCATGGAAAATCTTAAGAATGAGCTCCGGCTGGCTCGAAGGATTACGCATAAGAATGTATGCCGGATCTACGATTTCAGCCGCGCCGACGGCTTCGCCTCCATTTCCATGGAATTCGTTCAAGGCGAAAGCCTGCGGAACGTACTGAATCGATTTGGCGCTTTCACCACACGCCGAGCCATTAAGCTCGCCGGGCAGATTTGTGAGGGCCTTGGCGAGGCCCACGCCCAGGACATCGTGCATCGCGATATCAAGCCCGAGAATTTCATGATCGATGAATCCGGCAACGTGAAGTTGATGGACTTCGGGCTGGCACATCTGCTCAAGGAAGGCTCCACCGGGACGGTGGGCACACCGTCTTACATGGCGCCCGAACAAGCTCAAGAAAGATTCTACGACCAGCGCGCCGACATCTACGCATTAGGACTCGTCCTGTTCGAGATGTTCACGGGTTCGGCCGCTTTCGCCGGCGACACGCCAATCGCAGTGGCGCTCAAACAAATCGGAGAGGCTCCCCGCAATCCGCATGACGTCGAACAAACCGTCCCGGAACACATCGGACGGGCAATCCTCAGATGCCTGGAGAAAGATCCCCAACAACGCTTCTCATCGGTTAAGGAGCTTCAGGCAGCCCTAATCGATGATTCGATGACAACGCAAAAGAACTTCCCGGTAAGGCCGAAATTTTCCAGTATCTATTTGGTCGATGTTCTCAAAGCGGTCCGTGAAAAGCGCAAGGTGCTCCCGACGACACTCGGGTTGGTTGTGTTGGCGGCAATCCTGGTCACAGCAGTGATCACGTATCGCACCACAAAGAACAAACAAGAACCTGCGCCCTTCCAGAACGCCCAATCCATTGACTCCGAAGAGGAGAGGAAGACGTTTCTCAAGAAATACTGGGAAGAAGGACAGCTGAGCCTGGCTGCGCAGGAACGCTCTCCTCAACTGCAGACTCAAACCGTAGCGGTGAACGCATCCCGACCCGCGCCCCTATCGGAAACCGCACCGGCCTCTGCACCCACAGATGCGTCCGCGCCTCCCGCGAAGCAGCGTCCAAATTGGACGACCCTGTTCAACACCGTATCCATACGTAGCGGCGTCTTGATGATGGGAAAGGAAGACGGTAAGAAAGACGCAAAGCCGCGGCATCGCGTTAGACTCGACGGGTTTCAAATGACCCGCAGCGAAATCACCAACCGGCAGTACATGACATTCCTGGAAGAGACAGGTCATCCGCGGCCCAAGGATCCGGCGTTCGCGAAGAACTATCTGATGGACTATCCCAATCTTCCGGTCGTCAATGTCAGTTATCAGGACGCTTTGGCTTTTTGCAAATGGGCTAGTGCGAAGTTCGGTATAACGGTGCGGCTTCCCACTGAGGCCGAGTGGGAGTACGCTGCGCTTGGAGGTAAGAAAGACGTGCTGTACCCGTGGGGTTTCGAAAGTCCAAGCTCGCGGGCACGCTTCAAAGAAAATGTCTCGAGGCGAGTGCAGACCGTGGAACGGACGGCGTTTCCGCCGAACGGCTTTGGTCTTTACAACATGAGTGGAAACGTGAGCGAATGGGTCTCAGACTTTTATTCAAAAGATTATTACTCCATTTCGCCCGTCCGAAATCCGACAGGACCAGAGCGGGGCGCCAGACGGGTGATCCGCGGTGGCAGTTGGGCTGATGACGAAACACAACTAGCGTGTGCTCGCCGCGCTAGCCGTGATCCTCAGGAACGCAGCGACCAGCTTGGCTTCCGAATCGTTCTAATGCCTTCGATTCCTCCGGGCCGTCCCTAACTCTCTTAAGGCCGAACTAATGAAACGCGTGTGGGCGTCAACTTTCCTCCATTCGAAAATCAACACGATAGAACCTCAAAGAGGGGTCTCACGATAAAATTCCGGGATAGTTAATTTCAGAAAGAAAGGAACCCGGGAATGGCGCGGACGATTTCAACGCTGCTGATGTTCGATGGAGTGGCCGAAAAGGCGATGAACTTCAAGACTCGTACGGAGTTTCGTGGCAGCTGCATCTGAGGTGAACGTTCCGGAAAACAAGGAAGCCATCCTTGGGTCTTCGCGCTTCAGGCGAATCAAGCAGGCGTTCTGGATCGCGATCGCGATTCTTTTCCTTTTGGGACTCTGGGCATTTTGGTGGGAACCATCCAGCCTGACAGTCGTGCATCAAATAATCCCAGTCCGGCCTTGGCATCCGGAGCACACCGGGCTCAAGGTCGCAGTGATGTCCGATCTTCATGTGGGCTCGCCATACCTGGATCTGCCCAGACTCCAACACGTGGTCGCCGTCACCAACGCAGAGAAGCCGGATTTGATCGTCATCCTCGGCGATGTGGTCATTCGCGGAGTGCTTGGCGGGCGTTTCATAACGCCGGGAAATCCTTCTGGCTGGCAGGACTCGCGGATCTGTGGACGCGCGGGAACGGCTTGCTGCAAACCATGGCGAAGATCGATGACGCCGGGCCTGTACTTGTGCTCATGCATAACCCCGATCTGTTTCCCGAAATGCCGGAACGAGTCAGCTTGACTCTCGCCGGACACACGCACGGCGGACAAGTGGACCTGCCCATTGCCGGCAGGTTGATCGTGCCGTCCAAGTTCGGTCAACGAAGAAACAGGCCTCGCCGCATTATCGGGGCAACGCTACCGCAATTCAGCTGCAGCATTCTGCGAAGGAATTCTGTGACTCGAAATACTACAATTCGAACCTCGTCGTGCGGCCTGCAAAAACAAAGGCGGCCGGGAACGGATGTGTGTATTAATAGTGAAGGTGACAGGTTGAGGGGATGGGAACCCATGAACAATAAATTCAGTTCAAGAATTACGCAGCCGAAATCACAAGGCGCATCGCAAGCGATGCTGTATGCCACGGGACTTTCCGATGAAGATATGCAGAAGCCGCAAGTCGGCGTCGCAAGCGTGTGGTATGAGGGCAATCCATGCAATATGCATCTGCTGCAGCTTGCAGAAAATGTGAAGGAGGGTGTCCGGGCTGCGGGTTTGGTTGGTTTCCGTTTCAACACTATCGGCGTTAGCGACGGAATCTCGATGGGTACCGACGGAATGAGCTTTTCGCTTCAGTCACGCGACCTGATTGCGGATTCGATTGAAACCGTCATGAACGCTCAGTGGTACGACGCCAACATTTCCATTCCCGGATGCGACAAGAATATGCCGGGATGCGTCATGGCTATGGGGCGCGTGAATCGGCCATCCCTCGTGGTCTACGGTGGGACGATTCGCGCCGGTTCGCATGACGGCCAAAAGCTCGACATCATTTCTGCATTTCAAAGTTACGGTGAATATCTGTCCGGACGCATAGACGAGAAGCGCCGCAAGAATATCGTCCGCCACGCGTGCCCGGGTGCCGGAGCGTGCGGAGGCATGTACACGGCAAACACTATGGCTTCGGCGATCGAAGCGCTAGGCATGTCGTTACCGTACAGCTCTTCGACTCCCGCCGAGGATCCGCTGAAGGCGGACGAATGTGTCCGCGCCGGAACAGCCATTCGCAATCTTCTGGAACGCGAGATCAAGCCGCGAGACATCATGACGCGGGAAGCATTTGAAAATGCGATGGTATTCATCACCGCCGCCGGCGGCTCGACTAACGCGGTGCTCCACCTCATTGCAATGGCCCGCTCCGTTAATGTCAATCTGACTCCTGAGGATTTCCAACGCGTGAGTGACCGCGTGCCTCTCCTTGCGGATTTCAAGCCCAGCGGCTTTTATGTCATGGAAGATTTGCATCGGGTGGGAGGTGTCCCGGGTGTGATGAAGATGCTTCTCGAAGAAGGCCTCCTCCACGGCGACTGTCTAACGGTTAGCGGAAAAACAGTCCGCGAAAACCTCAAAGATTTGCCGGGTCTTGCCCCCGGCCAACAGATCGTGCGGCCGTTGTCGGATCCGATCAAGAGAACCGGACACATTCAAATCCTGAAAGGGAATCTGGCGCCGGAAGGTTCTGTTGCGAAGATCACCGGAAAGGAAGGACTGCGGTTCTCAGGTCCCGCAAAGGTATACGACTCCGAGGAAGACATGATGCATGCACTCGAGCGGAAGGAAATCCAAAAAGGCGACGTCATCGTCATCCGATACGAGGGCCCCAAAGGCGGCCCAGGAATGCCCGAGATGTTGACACCGACTTCGGCCGTGATGGGCGCGGGACTCGGAAAAGACGTCGCGTTGATCACCGATGGACGATTTTCCGGCGGCTCGCACGGCTTCATCGTCGGTCACATTACGCCCGAAGCACAGGATGGCGGGCCGATTGCGCTGATTCGGACTGGGGACCGCATCACGATCGATGCAGAGAAAAACGTGCTGACGGTAGATCTATCGGAGAAGGAAATGACCGAGCGCCGCGCCGCCTGGCGAATGCCGCCCTATAAGGCGACACGCGGTACGTTAGCGAAATATATCCGGCTCGTCAAGAACGCGAGCCTGGGTTGTGTGACTGACGAATGACAATTGAACATTGAACAATGACGAAGCATTTAATGTTCATTGTTCAATGTTCAATTGCCAATTGTCATTTACTTCGACAACGGATCCGGTCTCACCTGGAACTTGATGACCTTGCTGGTCGTTCCCTTACCGCCTTCCATATGGAACGGAGCGCGGGTGGCGTAGGTGGCCCAGATGCCCTTGCCCTTCCAGCCCTTGCTGGTATCGTCGATGCGTCCGTCGAGTCCCTTCCCGTAGTAGCCCATCGGATAAGGAATGCGGAACGTCAGGAACTTACCATCGATTAAGGCCAGCAATCCTTCCGATTCGTTGCCGGTCGCCAGTGGAACGTCTTTGCCGAGGCCCAGCATGTCGAATCGGTCGACGAAGTTGTAGTACGCGGAATCAGCGCTGGCCGAATCTACAGCGTTCTTGTAATTCGGTCCGGGATACGCATAGAAGGACCAGCCTTCCGGACAATGCTTACCCGTCGCGTTTGGACCATTGAGCGGTGCCTTGCATTTGCGCCGATCGAAGTTGGCGAGCTGGCCGCTCGACAGTGTCGTCCACACCACATCCTTGCTGTCGACGTCCATGCCGCGCGGAGCAAATCCTGATCCCGATGCTTTCGTATCGTGGAATGGCACTTCGTAGTACTCGGCGAGGGCCGTGTTGGTCGGATCGCTTCCCGGAACGAGGCGTACGATGCCGCCGGGCATACCGAGCGTGGATCCCCAAATGGCGCCATCAACCGGACTCGGGCCAACGCCATAGAATGGTACATTGATCCGCTTGTCCTTTGTCGGATCCATCGGTTGATCGACATCTACAAACGCGTCACGCTTGCCGTTGCCGTTGGTGTCGAGGATGAACGGAGTCCAACCCTGCGCCTTCTGTTCGTCCTTGGTCTCGAGGTACACCCTGGTGTTGAAGAAACCTTCGACAACGCCGCTGCCCGAGAACCACAGCACATCCTTATCGTCCAGATTCAAATGATGCGTTCCGAAGCAGGTGTCGATAGTCGTGACTTGTTTGGTTTTCGGATCGTAGACTTGAATCTGCCGTCCGCTCTGAACGATTGGAAATGCCTTGGCAGACGGATGATTGGATCCTTCGCGGCAGAACGGCACTGTCTGATTCTGGCGAACCCGCGCGGCAATCCACACGCGTGCTTGTTTATCCATGGAGAAGCTATGGGCATTGGCCTGGCTCGTCCAGATCGCTTCGTCACCCCAGTAGGGCGAGGGCTTCATCGGTTTCGTCTCGCCTTCGCTCGGGGTCTTGGGATCGCGAACGGTAAGTTTCACCTGGCCCGCCGAGTTCTTGACCGGATCGACGACAGGGACGTAATCGGCCGCAGCTTCAAGAGCGCCGTAGACCGGCCCATTTGCGTTGACGGTGGGATTCCGCTTGTCGCTTGAGATCTCATCGTGCATATACACTTTCGGATCCGCCCAATCCCACATCGTAACCACAACGTTGCGCTCTTTGCCCTGCGGGCGCTGCGGTTGAGCGTCAGGCAAGGCGCCATGGGCGATCTTGTCGGTCCAGTCCGCAAACATCTTGAAAGCGCGCGGCCGGCCGACTTGGGTGAATCTCGAGTTCATTCCATTACCGGCCTGCCCGGACTGAATTCGCCGCTCCCAAGCCGCAGCCGAATTCGGGAATGTGCCCAGCGCCTCGGGAATTTCGCGGGTCGCTCTGTTGCCCATTTGATGGCAACCGGTGCAGCCGTCCGTGCCGACGATGTTGCGGATCCATTCGCCCTGGCTTCGCACGGCTGTGGCAATTCCATTAGCGTTCTCCCCGGTTCCTGGAAACTCGTTTGCCCGAGGCAGTTCCAACAACGCATACCAATACTGCGCCGGATAATACTGCGCAGCAGCGCCGGGTGCCGGAGCGACCATGGCCGACAAATTCACCTGCTTGCCGGGCGCCGCCTTCACTTTCGGTGAGTCGACGAGGCCGTAGCCGCGAACCCAAACGTCGTAGTTACCCTTGGGAAGATCGGGAATGAGGTACCGCCCGCGGTCATCCGTCACAACGCTCTTGATGAGCCGCGTGGGAGTGTCCCGCGTTTCCGCGATTACCCAAACTCCTGCCTCGGGCCCTCGGGAACTCGTAACGACGCCGCCGATATCGTCGGGGTCAATTGCGACCGTAGCCTGAGGCGTGTTTTGACTTTGCACGCCAATCAACGAAAACACAACTGTCGCGACAAATGCGATTGCCACGACTTGAAGATGCACTCTCCGTTTCATTTGATCCCCCTATGGAGGTTAGATTAAGTTGCCGAACAGTAAACCCTGAACCGGCGAACTTGTCAACTCGGAACGCGAACAGAAAAAGATGGCCACAAAAACGCACAAAAAGACACAAGAAAATTTTTGTGAATTTTGTGCCTTTTTGTGGCTATTCCCATCTACCGTAACGCTGCCGTGCTCGAAGCGTCGAAAACGATCTTACCACCAACCATAGTCATAACCGGCTTGATATCTTTGATCTGGTCTGCCGGAACGGTCAGATAATCGCGATCGAGCACGAGCAGGTCGGCCAATTTGCCGGGCTGGATCGACCCGAGACTATTCTCCTGAAAATGAAAATACGCGTTCTTTCGCGTGTGCGCGATCAGCGCGTCCTCGCGGCTGATCGTTTGCCGAAGCACTCTCGTGCCGCCGACCATCTTTCCCGTAACGGCCCAATAGAGTGTTGTGAAAGGCCGGTATTGATTCACGACCGTCGTGTCGGTCCCGAAACCCCACGTGATACCACTGTCCTGGACGAGCTTCAGAGGAGGCATGTCGTAGGAACGCTCGCCATGGATTTCATTAAAGAGGCCGCCGAGAACCGTGGGACGCGTGTGAACAGCCGCATACATACCCAATTTCCTCATTCGCTCGATATGCGACGCATTGATTTGGTCCAAATGAATAAGCGTCCACCGCAGATTCCGGACCGGGTATTCCTTATCGACCTGCTCGATCGTGTTCAGGAATCCCTCGATGCTTGCGGTGAGCGTGGTGTGCACGTGAAGCGGTAAGCGGGCCTTCGCCATTTCCCGAAGAATGCGGCCGAGTTGAACCCAATCCTCGGGTTTCTGATCCGGTTTGACGTCCAGCATGTTGTCGTTCACGGGCTGGTAGACCTGCTCTCCGTAAACCGTGGTGTTGAGATAATCATCGCCCTGGAACAATTTGAATTGCGCGATCTGCGGCAGAACGCGATCCACGCCCTGGGCATTCTGTGCACCGACCGCCTGGATGCAGAAGACGCGCATGCTCAGCCGTCCCTGCCGTTCCCACTCCCGATACTTTTCATATTGCTCGGCGGGGCAGCCGGCGCTGCCCACTGCAGTGAGGCCCGCACGATTCCAGTCCCGGATCATCGCTAAAGAGCTGGATTCGAATTTATCTTTGGGTGCGAGAATCTTGGCGGCGACGGTACGCGTGCCGTCCTGCTCGACGATGCCGCTGGGTTTTCCGGAGCCGTCGCGCGCAATCCATTTGTCGGACATTTTATCGAGGCCGGCGGCCTGTATGGCGCGGCTGTTCAAATAACTTCGATAATAAGCCTCCTGCAACACAACGGGATTGTTTGGCGCAATCTCGTCCAATTCATCTTTAGTGAAGGGTCGTTTATCATCGGCGAACTGGTGATGGCTCCAGCCGCCCAGTGTGTAAACCCACTGCCCGGGGCTCGAAGTCTTGACCTTAGCCCGCAGCATCTCGACGGCTTGTTTGCGCGATTCGATGCCGTCGAGACGCACTTCTTCCGTCCATGTCTCGCCGCCACGCATGAAATGCGTATGATTGTCGATCATGCCCGGAACAACGGCCTTGCCCCCTAGGTCCATCCGCCGGGTACTGGCCCCGGCGAGTTTCGATATGTCCGCATTCGCGCCGACGGCGACGAACCGGTCGCCTTTGACGGCCACGGCTTGTACGATCGTGAAACGCTCATCCACCGTGATGATCTTGCCGTTCGTCAGGATCAAATCCGGCGCTGATTGTTGTGCGCTAATGATGATCGAAGGGCCCGCGATCAGCACCAACACAAGGACAATGTGGTTCCAACGCATATCTCTCATATATCCTCCGAGTGGCCATTTCTGTTTGACACGCCCGGTTTTGGCAACTACGATTCGACAGCGAATAGCCGGAGAATTGCAATAAATTTCATGCCGATCGCGCCGCCTTCTTTCATATATGGCACTGCCTGGAAGAAGGACGCGACTGCCTCACTCGTCCGTGCCGCTGTAACTACCGGTTTCAGGGCGATCGATACGGCAAATCAGCCACGGCACTACAGCGAAGCATTAGTAGGCGAAGCGCTGGCTGCGCTAGCGGATCAGGGCGTTTCCCGGGATTCGCTCTTTATTCAAACCAAATTCACCCCGCTCGGTGGCCACGATCACCGGATTCCTTACGACCCGCGGGCGTCTCTCACCTCCCAGGTCAGCCAATCGTTTGAATCTTCGCTGCAGAATTTAAAAACCGATCACGTGGATTCGTATCTTCTGCATGGTCCATATTCGTATCCCGGCCTCAGCCGCGAAGACTGGGAAGTTTGGAGTGCAATTGAAGCAATTCACAACTCCGGCCGCGCCGGAATGGTCGGCGTGAGTAATGTAAATGCGCTTCAAGTTTCGGCTTTACTAGACAACGCCGAAATCAAACCAATGGTCGTCCAGAACCGCTGCTTTGCGAATCGCGGGTGGGATCGCGACGTTCGAACGCTCTGCCGTGAGCATGGAATCATGTATCAGGGGTTCTCATTGCTAACTGCGAATCCTTACGTGCTGCAGCATCCGCGAGTGCTATCTATAGCCAAACGGCTCGGCGTCGGTACGCCGCAAGTCATCTTTCGTTTTGCGATGCAGGTGGGCATGGTTCCGCTTACCGGAACGACCAGCCTGGAACATATGAAGCAAGATCTGACAGTTTCAGATATAGAACTCACCGCCGAAGAGGTTAAACTGATCGAGTCAATCGAAGGGTAGACATGAGAGAAGCGACAGCTCACCTCAAAACCGGCGGTATATTGATCGTTTGTCTTGCCGCCGCAATCGCCAGCATCCACGCGAGTCCACCAAGCCGCGATACGCATGGGGACGGACCACAGGCTGAGTTCCAGATGGCGCGGGTGAAATACAGGACCTTCGGCGGGGGCGGCTCGCATGGTTATTTCCAACCCTGGTGGGCCATCGATTATCCACTGGCCGAAGAGCATTTCTTTGCAGCGTTACGGCGAACAACCAACATCCAAATTGCCGATGAAGAACGGCACTTGGAATTGAGTGACGATCAGATCTTTGAATATCCTTTTTTATTCCTGCAGCAACCCGGGCAAGGCAATTGGCGCCCAACGCCGAACGAAGCCGCTCGCTTGAGAGAGTATTGCCTGCGCGGCGGCTTCCTGTTGGTGGATGATCTGCATAGCGAGTGGGCCTGGGCTATATTTGAGCGAGCTATCAAACAGGTCTTTCCGGACCGGCCGATCGTTGAAATTCCCGATGACGATCCGCTCATGCACGTATTTTTCGATCTCGACACGAGCATGGGGATCCCCGGCGACCGGCATTTGCGCATGAGTCGCAACGGTCAGATTTTTGCGCGGCTGGAAGGCCCGCCGCATTGGCGGGGAATTTACGACGATCACCGTCACTTGATGGTCGCTGTTAATTTCAATTCAGACATGGGTGATGGCTGGGAACACGCCGACGACCCGAATTACCCCGTTCCATTCACCGCTCAGGCGTACAAATTCGGAATCAACTACATCATCTACGCGATGAGCCATTGATGTCCTCTACGCCATAGCGGCGGTCCATCGAAAGCTGTGAACGAATTGTGAGTAACTTGCTTGAAGCTCTCGCGGCCGAATTGGAACGGCCGCGAGAATTGTCGCCTCGGGTCCTCAACTATATCGAAGGAAATTACTCCGTTGAGCACGATGCCGTCGGCGCGTTCCTGACTGAAGAGCTGCCGAAGCTCGAAGACTACGAAATTGATCTTATCCTTTCGCCGGTCTTTACTCCGAAACTGGCGGATCAGGCCGTATTCGCGGAGTTGCTTGGCCCTGATTCGGTTCCGCGGGATGAATGGCCGGCCTTAGTTCAACAACTCGCCCAGCGGCCCACGCGCGCGGAGCTGATGACGCTGGAAGGGAAGGCACATCCGGTAAGGTTGCGTGAAGTGACGATCGAGCGATACGTCCACCGGCTTCGGCTCGAAGCCAAGATTCCGAATGCGATATTCAACCTGCTCGAACGATGTACGGCGATGGAAGACCGTCCGCTGTTGAAAGCCATCGCGCGCCGTACCATTTGGGACGATGCAGGACGTCGCGGCATTCTCGAGCGCTTTCTCATGGCCGCTACAGATCGGGGCAACTGTACTCTCGACGACACACTGGATTTGCTCAACCTCATGGAAAACCGGAAACCGTCTGATGTCGAGAACCTGCTTGCCGATATACCCCGCTGGCAGGCCGACCTCCGTAAACAGGTGGAAGTCGCGTCCGGCGGCAAACCGTTCTTCAACGAAGATGTCCGGCTGATGCACGGCGGGGCCTGACCAGACTACCAAATCCTTAATGGGAACGATTTAGTCATCAGGTCATTTCGTCAGTGGGTCGTTTTACAAGTTCATCGGACATCGCACAACAGACATTCGACATTTGACAGTTTTGGCTATCGTCCATTTTTTCACAGCCATAGATCGCCGCTACAGTTAAGACCCTACACGCCTGCAGCCTTCAAGGCTTCGAGCACTCGGGCGTCTCTGAAAGGAACGCGACGGAGGCGCACGCCGGTTGCATCGTAAATGGCATTTGCCACCGCAGCGATCGTCGGTTTCAAGGACGCCTCACCGGCTCCGTAGTGCGGCAGATCGGGACGGTTCGGATTGGGATCGCCATTGACGAGCAGCAGGTCGATTTTTGCCGGCGCATCGAGATGCGTCAACGTCGGATGAGTAATCCAGTCCTCGCTGGTGACCTTCTCGCTATCGAATTTCACCTCTTCGTAAAGCGCCCGGCTCAAGGAATGGAGCATGCCGCCTTCGATACTGCGGCGCAGCGCTTCGGGATTGATCACCAGGCCGCAGTCATGCGCGCACACGAGCCGCTTTACCCAAACGTGGCCGGTCTTGCGATTCACCTCCACTTCCGCGATCACGGTGAGGACCGTTTGACCGCGGTACGTGTAGGCGACACCTCGTCCGGTCAAGATGTTTCCGTTTCCAGGCCGTTTGGGCGAAGGACGCGTGTCCCATCCAAAGGTTTCTGCCGCCGTCTTGACCACAACAAGCGAGCGTGCGCGTCTGAATCCATTGTCATCGGTAGTGCCTGCGCTGAGCAGCTTCAACCGGAACTGAACCGGATCGGCTTCCGCCGCGGCCGCCATTTCATCGATGAACGATTCCGCCGCGAACGTAACCTGCGGCCCGTTCGGGTCGCGCAGATTACCCGTGCGAAGCGGGGTTTCCCAGATCATCGGAAGACTGACAACCTCGGCGATCATGCGGCGATTCGGGATCGCGTACATATCCGACGGAATGTCCGCATTACCCGGAGCCGGCATCGAGCGCCTCCTACCCATCAGTTGAGCGATCAGCACCGTATCGGCTTCGTTGTAACCGAGGTGATTGTAGTCGGCGGCTCGGGCGTTGAAATCGAGAGCAACGAGATTGCCCTGCGCGTCGAGCGCTCCGCGAACTTTGAATGTGAAGGCGGGTCCCTTGGTATCCCAGGCGGTTTCCTCTTTGCGCATCCACTGCACTCGGACCGGACGGCCGATTTCTTTGGCCAGAAACGCCGCTTCAAAGCCGGCGTCATCGGCGGCCGTGCGGCCGTACGCTTGCGGACCATCCATCCAGACCACACGCACGCGATCGCGCGGCATCTCCAGGAATTGGGCGACTCCGTTGCGAAGGCCATAGGATTTCATGTCATTCGAATAAATCGTCATTTGTCCATTCGAAGGGTCCGCCAGTGCGTGAGCCGGACTGATAGCCGTATGCCCCTGGAAAGGCATCTCGTATTCGGCCTCCACGACTTTTGCCGCGTTTGCTAAAGCGGCATCGGGATTTCCAACCACGTTGGGCTGGCGTTTGGAGGTCGGGGTGGCATTCCGCATGAATTTGAACAGATCGTCTGAGGTGGGAAATGCCGCGGTCGACGGCTTTTCCCAATTGACCTTCAGTTGTCGTGCGGCCTGGATCGCGTGCTCCTCCCGCTCGCAAACCACCGCAACGTAGTTGCCTTTGCTGACGACCTTGACGAGGCCTGGGATGTTTCGAACCGAGGATTCGTCGATGCTGACCAGCTTGGCGCCGGCCACAGGAGGCTTCACATTCCGAGCGTGAACCATACCGGGAAGTTTCACATCCACGGCCCATGTCAGCGAGCCGTCTACCTTTGGAGGGATGTCGTAGCGCTGAGGTGATTTCCCGACCATCTTCAGTTGCTGGACCGGTTTTACCTTCGCCACACCCGTGGTGTTATCAATGTTGTTGTTGGCTGCCGTCAGCGTGACATTGAATTTCTTGCTGCCGATCAGTTCTCCATACGTGACTTTCTTTGTCGGATCGGCTTTCACCGTGATCACCCCGTCGCTGACGACGAGGTCATCCGCAGGCACACCGAAGCGCTTCGATGCCATATCCAGGAGAACTCGGCGAGCCTCAGCCGCAACGCGCCGCATGGGCCAGCCATCGACCTGGATCGCATCGGAGCCGCCGGATCCACCTTGATCGACGGTGAGGTTTGTGGTGCCCATGATGCAAGTGGTTTTATCAAAGGGAATGTCCAGTTCGTCCGACATTATCTGCCGGAATGACGTGCCCGTGCCCTGGCCAAGATCGGTCTTTCCGACGTAAAACGTCGCCGTGTTGTCCTCATGGATCACAATCCACGAATCGAGCTGATGGAAGTCCGGATCGGGATAGGGACCACCAGCCGCCTGAGCCGTCGCGGGCACCTGGGCGGCCGCCGTAGGTATCAACGGAGCGGCAGTAAAGCTCACCACCAGTAGTCCCGAGCTTTTAAGAAAATTTCTTCGGGACGTCGTGACGTTCCACTTCTCGAGAACTTCTTCGACCTGTTTCGGGATGTTTGTGAAGGCAGTCATCTCTTGATGGCTGCGCCCTGCCGGGCTTGCATTCGCTCCGCTCATGCCACCACCTCCTTACTCCGATTCCAACCCAGCGATGCAATTGCTTTCGCGGCCCGCTTGATAGCCAGTTGGACGCGATAATAGGTCATACAGCGGCAGAGTGTCTTAGCCATCGCCTCACGGATCTGCGTGTCGGTCGGATTCGAGTTCTTGTCGAGCAGGGCCTTGGCGGTCATGATCTGCCCGTTTTGGCAGAAACCACACTGCGGCACTTGCTCGTCAATCCAGGCCTGCTGCACGGGATGCAGCTTGCCGTTTTTGGCGATTCCTTCCAGTGTTGTGACCTCGCTTTTCACAGTCGAAACCGGCGTGATACACGACCGCGTCGCCACGCCATTGATGATCACTGTGCATGCCCCGCACTGACCCAGGCCGCAACCAAACCGGGGCCCTCTCAACTCAAGATCATTCCGCAGAATGTAGAGCAGCGGAGTCGAGGGATCGATATCCAAGGTGTGGGCCTTCCCGTTCACCTTCAACGTCACATTACTCATTCTTCGTTCTCCTCACACACAAGCCAATGATGCCGAAAGAAGTGAATATGATCTCGATCTGCAATTATTCGCAGAAATCGAATGGATTGCCAGAATAAACGCTTTGCCCGTCATTCGCCCAAGAGCTAAAGTGCAGGAAGCCATCCGTCGATACGGAAGCTCGGAGGTAGTTGTGGATAGGACATTCGTGGGAAGGCAACCAATTTACCGGGATGGCGTGGATGTATTTGCCTATGAATTGCTTAGCCGCGACAGTGAACTGAACCGCGCCGCGTTCACGGACGGCGACCGCGCCACGGCACGACTGCTGCTGGAAGCCTTCGTGGATATCGGACTGGATCAGGTTGTCGGACCCTATATCGCGTTTATCAACGTCACCCCCAATTTTTTGCTGAGCGACTACTGTTTCTCCGTGCCGAAAAGCAGGGTTGTGCTCGAGATCGCCGCGGACACTCCGGCCGATCCGCCACTGCTCAAAAGGTTGTCTGATCTCAAAAATGAGGGCTATTCCATTGCATTGGACAATTTCCCCTATACTGACGCGGAACACCCGCTGCTGCCACTAGCCAACATTGTCAATATCGACATCCGGCGAGTGGCCCCGAAAACGATCGCCGCCGAGACCGCTGCTCTTCGTAAATTTGGGGTCAAGCTGCTTGCGCAAAAAGTCGAAACACATGAGGCGTACGAATACTCGAAGCAATCAGGATTTGATTATTATCAGGGATATTTCTTCTGCAAACCTCAGATCGTAAGTCAGCGGCAGATTCCCTCCGATCGCTTGTCGATCCTTCACCTGCTTTCGAAACTTCAAGATCCGCAAATCACGATCGATGACCTCGAGCTGGCGGTTGGCCAGAACCTGGCGATCAGTTTTCGGATTCTTCGATACCTGAACTCGCCGTTACATGGGTTGTCGCGCAAGGTGAGCTCTTTGAGGCATGGTATCGCCCTTGTCGGCACCCGGCTGATTGCCAACTGGGCAAGTATGATGCTGCTCCAAAGCGTCGAAAATAAGCCACGCGAGCTGATGAACACGACGATGGTCCGGGCGTACATGTGCAGGCAATTGGGTGCCGCAATGCGTCAGCGAAATGTGGACCAATTTTTCACCGTGGGTCTTCTTTCGTTGATTGATGCCGTAGTGGATCGTCCGATGACTGAAGTGCTGAAGCTCCTGCCCCTGGTAGACGATGTGAAGAATGCGATCGTGCATCGTACCGGCCCGATGGGCGCGGTCCTCAACTGCGTCGAAGCCTACGAACAATGCGACTGGGATCGGGCCTCATGCAAGGGCATCGATGACCGCGAAATCCGGCAAGCCTTCCTGAACAGCGTCATCTGGGCCCGGGCAACCACTGAGAAAGTCGTCGCCTGAGACCCGCGAATCTCTCCGTTGCAGATTTCCAATGAATGCCGAAGGCGGGACTCGAACCCGCATGCCTCGCGGCGCCACCCCCTCAAGATGGTGTGTCTGCCAATTCCACCACTTCGGCAAAGTCTTTATTTCTTTTCCGGTGTCGCTGGCGTAGCCGGAGCGTTCTGTTGGGCCGGCGGCTGCGCTGGAGCCTGTTGTTGCTGTTGCTGCTGGCCGGGCGCTGGTTGTTGCTGCGGCTGATTCTGTTGCCGGGCGCCTTCGCGAATGACGGAGGAGCCGCCGGGCCGTGAAATCAAGATCGTCAGCGCGAGCGACGTGATCATGAAAATGATCGCCGCGGCAGTTGTGGCTCTGCTCAGTATGGTGCCGGCGCCACGGGCACCGAATGTCGTTTGACTACCGCCACCGCCGAAAGCCCCAGCCCAATCTGCGCCCTTTCCCTGCTGCAGAAGCACAACGAGAACCAGAAAAATGCAGACGATAACGTGAAAGACAGTCAACAAAGTGATCATAAATACTTGATGATGCTTACGAATGATCCGGGATCTAAACTCGCACCGCCGACCAGCGCACCATCGATATCCTCTTTTTTCATCAGAGCCGTAATATTGTCGGGCTTCACGCTTCCACCATACAAAATGCGAAGCGAATCCGCTGCAGCCGGATTGTAGATTTCTGCGAAGATCCTTCGGATTTCGGCATGCATTTCGGCAGCGATTTCCGGGGTGGCCGTGCGCCCGGTGCCGATCGCCCATACAGGCTCGTAAGCGACAATGATATGGGAAAGCGCGGAATCGGTCAACCGGCCCAGGCCGTTGCGAATCTGTCTGCGCACCACATCAAAGGCGCCTCCGGAATCTCGTTGCGAGAGTGTTTCTCCCACACATACGATTGCTTCCAATCCACCGCCCACTGAGGCAAGCGTCTTCTTTTCGACGGTTTCGTCGGTCTCCCCGAAATACTGACGGCGCTCAGAGTGGCCAATGATCGTATAGGTACATCCTGCCTCGACAAGCATCCGGACGGAAACTTCGCCG
>WNGL01003966.1_pt1 | contig 19419 bp, 19 predicted proteins | sample 5400591 | NCBI WGS metagenome assembly WNGL01 (sample SAMN13153377, study PRJNA577476) | soil metagenome | isolation source: 80 cm soil or saprolite under Garry oak tree replicate 1 | place: USA:California | collected 2016-06-15 | reverse complement strand
GCGTTCAGGAAGTGCCGGTCGTGGGAGATGGTGATGAGCACCCCCTCGTACTCGTGCAGGAACTTCTCCAGCCAGCGGATGGACTCGATGTCGAGGTTGTTGGTGGGCTCGTCGAGCAGGAGCGCCTGCGGCCGCCCGAAGAGCGCCTGCGCCAGCAGCACGCGCAGCTTGTAGCCGCCCGCGAGGGCGCGCATGGGCTGCTCGTTTGCCTCCTGCGGGATGCCGAGCCCCTCCAGCAGCGAGGAGGCGACCGCCTCGGCGGTGTAGCCGTCCTCCTCTCCGATGACGCCCTCCAGCTCCGCCAGCCGGTGGCCGTCGTCGTCGGAGATGTCGCTCTTCGCGAGGAGCGCGTCCTTCTCCTGCATGGCCGACCAGAGCGCTGGGTTGCCCATCAACACCACGTCGACCACCCGGTCATCCTCGTAACGGAACTGGTCCTGGCGCAGGATGCCGAGCCGCTTCGGGCGGAGGAGGTCGCCCGAGTCGGGCTCCTCGTCGCCGGAGAGGATCTTCATGAAGGTGGTCTTGCCGGCGCCGTTCGGGCCGGTGAGGCCGTAGCGTCGCCCGGGGGGGAAGGCGACGTTCACGTCCTCGAAGAGCTTCTTCGGGCCAAAGGCCTTGCTGACATTCTGAACGGAGATCATGTGGGGAGTGCCGCGCGCGCTGGGGAAGGCGGCCGCGACGGCTCGCGGGTTCTTAACCGAAATCGAGGCCGTTGGCGAGCCGCGCGCGCTCCGCGCGGCCGGAGGCCGTGATAGAGCGGCAGGGTGAGCGGCGACGAGCGCATCTTCGCGGCCTGCGCGCCCGGCCTGGAGGAGATCCTGGCCGCGGAGCTCGGCGCGCTCGGCCTCTCCGCCCGGCCCGTGCCCGGCGGCGCCGAGGCGAGTGGCCGCGGCGCGGTGGCGCTCGCCTGCCTCGCCGCGCGGGTTTCGGATGCCGTCGCCCTGCGGCTCTTCGACGGGCCGGCCAGGGGGGTCGAGGCGGCGCTGGCGAGCGCGCGCAAGACCTATGGCCCAGGAGCGCCGCTGGCCGTGCGCCGGGAAGGAGGCCGCGCCACCCTCTCGCTCGACGCAGCCGGCTCGCCCCTGTACAAGCGCGGCTGGCGCGCCCGAACCGGCGCGGCCCCGCTGCGCGAGACGCTCGCCGCGGGCATGCTGCTCGCCGCGGGCTACGACGGCTCGGAGCCGCTCCTCGACCCGATGTGCGGCTCGGGCACGCTGGCGCTCGAGGCGGCCGCCCTCGCCTCCCGCCGCGCGCCCGGGCGCTCCCGCTCGTTTGCGTTCGAGCGCTGGCCCGGCCACGATGCGGCGGCGACGGCGGCGCTCCGGGCCCGGCTCGCCGCGCGGGAGCGACCCGCGCCAGCGCCCATCCACGCCTCCGACCGGAATGGCGGCGCGCTGCGGCTGGCGCAGAAGAACGCCGCCGAGGGTGACCTCGGCCCGTCGATCCGGTTCGAGCGCTGCGACGCGGCGACGGCCCAGCTCCCGGCGGGGCGTGGGCTCGTGGTGGTCAACCCTCCCTATGGCGTCCGCCTCGGCGAGGAGGTGAGCGCCTCCTGGAAGGCACTTGCCCAGCTCCTGGAGCGGTCGCGCGCCGCCGGCTGGGCGCGCCCGCGCGTACCTGGCGCGTGCGAAACGGCGGGCTCGCCTGCTTGCTCCTCTTGTACGCCTCATGAAGGCTCGCCCGCTCCCCAAGAGAGCCGCCGCGCGAGCGGGCCAACGCGGACCCGCCGACCCATCATCAGCGTCACGTGCTCAAGCGCCTCCGCAAGCGGCTTGCGGTCCGGAACCTGCTCGTCCCCTCCCGGGCGCGGGAGGGCGTAGTAGCGAAGCTCGCCATGCGCCGGGTGGCGCACACGTTCCGCAACGACGTGGAGGCGTTGCGCGGGGTCGATATCGACGTCCATGCGGGCGAGTTCGTCTGCCTGCTGGGCCCATCGGGGTGCGGAAAGTCGACCCTGCTCTACGCCCTGGCCGGGCTCGTGAAGCCCTCGGGCGGCCACATCTCGCTCGAGGGCCAGGACGTCACCGGACCGGGCCCCGATCGGATGATGGTGTTCCAGGATCCGGCGCTCTTCCCGTGGATGACCGTGCGGCAGAACCTCGTCTTCGCGCTGCGGTCGCGCGGCCTCAGCCGCGCCGACGCCGAGGCGAGGGCGTCCGCTTTCATCCATCGGGTGGAGCTCAACGGCTTCGACGGCTCGCTCCCGCACCAGCTCTCGGGGGGCATGCGGATGCGCGTCTCGCTCGCCCGCGCCCTCGCCATGGACCCATCCGTGCTGCTCATGGACGAGCCCTTCGGCGCGCTCGACGCGCAGACGCGGGCCAGCATGCACGACCTGCTGCAGCAGATCTGGATGCGCGATCGCAAGACGGTCGTCTTCGTCACCCACAACATCCGCGAGGCGCTCGTGCTGGGCGACCGGGTGGTGGTGATGGCGGGCGGGCCAGGGCGCGTGCTGCAGGACCTGGAGGTGCGGCTCCCGCGGCCCCGCGATCCGGACGACGAGGCGCTGGTGGAGCTCTCGCGCCGAATCCGCGCCTTGCTCTCGCGCGCAGCGCGCGCCACGCCCACCCCACCCCCCATCCCGCCCAAGGAGAACACGGATGAAGAGGCCGCTGGTCGAGCGGGTCGTGTTCCTGACGGCGCTCCTCCTCCTCTGGGAGCTCATCTCTAGGATCGGCCCTTGGCCGCACTACCTCTTCCCGGGTCCAGCCGCCGTCGCCGGCAGCCTGGGTCGGATGATCGCCGACGGGCGCCTCGGGGCGGCCGTGCTGCGCTCGCTCTCGCGGCTCGGGCAGGGCTATTTCATCTCGGCACTCATCGGCGTGCCGCTCGGCATCGCCAACGCGCGCTCCCGGTGGCTGCACTCCACCGTGAAGCCGCTCGTGCTCGGCCTCCAGGCGCTCCCCTCCATCTGCTGGCTGCCGCTGGCGCTCCTGTGGTTCGGGCTGTCCGAACAGGCCATCGTGTTCGTGGTGGTGATGGGTTCGCTCCTCGCCATCGCCATCGCGACCGAGGACGGCGTGGCGGGTATCGACCCGCTCCTGCTGCGCGCGTCCGGGGTGCTCGGCATCCACGGCCTGCGCTTCTACGGCGGCGTGCTCCTCCCCGCGGCGCTGCCGGGGATCGTCACCGGGCTCAAGCTCGGCTGGAGCTTCGCCTGGCGCGCGCTCATGGCCGGCGAGCTGCTCTTCGTGGCAGGCGGGCTCGGTCAGCTCCTGCAGGCGGGGCGCGAGGTGCTCGACGTGCCGCAGGTGATGGCGGTGATGATCGCCATCGTGGCGGTGGGGTCGGTGGTCGACCAGGTCCTGTTCCGGCTCGTGGAGGTCCGGATCCGGCGGCGCTGGGGACTGGCAGAGGCCACCTGAGGATGCGCGGGAGGGGACCGATGCACCGATGGGTAGTCACCGGACTCGCCCTCGCCCTCGCCGCGGGCGCGGCCTGCAAGAAGGAGCCGGCGGGTGGCGGGGCAGGGTCGCCCCTCCGCGTCGGGCTGTTCCCCAACCTCACCCACGCCCAGGCGCTGGTCGGCAACGGCGAGGGGCTCTTCGCGCGGGAGGTGGGCGGGCCGGTCGCGGTGCGGCAGTTCAACGCCGGGCCAGCGGCGATGGAGGCGCTCCTCGCCGGCGACGTCGATGTGTCGTACGTCGGCCCCGGGCCGGCTGTCATCGCGTACCTGCGCTCGGGCGGGGCGGCGCTGCGCCTCGTGGCGGGCGCGGCCTCGGGAGGGGCGGTGCTGGTCACGCGCGACGCGCGCGCTCCCCGCGACCTCCGCGGCAAGCGGGTCGCCTCTCCGCAGCTCGGCAACACCCAGGACATCGCGCTCCGCGTGTGGCTCCGCCATCAGGGGCTGCGCATCGGCGAGGGGCCGGACGGGGTGCGCGTCATGCCGATCTCGAACCCCGACATCATGGGCCTCTTCGCGCGCGGCGAGCTCGCGGCGGCGTGGGTGCCCGAGCCCTGGGGGGCGCGGCTCGTCGCCGAGGCCGGCGGGCACATCCTCGTCGACGAGCGCGATCTGTGGCCGGACCGACAGTTCCCGACGACGGTGGTCGTGGCGAGCCGCCGCGCGCTGGAGGGCCGGCGAAAGGACGTGGTGGCGTTCCTCCGCGCGCACCTCGCGCTCACCGCCCGCTGGAAGGCGGATCCGGCGGCCTTCGCGCGCGCCGCCAACGCGGAGTATGGAAAGGTCACCGGACATCCGCTTCCGGATCGGGTGCTGCAGGACGCGTTCTCTCGACTCGAGCCGAACGCCGAGCCCCTCGCCCAGCAGCTCATGCGCGGGGCGAAGGACGCGCAGGAGCTCCAGTTCGCGCCCCCGGGCGACCTGTCCGGGCTCGTCGACCGCGGCCCGCTCGAGGAGGCGGGCCGCACGGCCTCGCGCTGACGGCGCCGAAAAGGAGGTGTCGCCAGAGGTCGTCGCCGTGAAGATGTTGCACGCACCACACCGATCCGCCCCGATCGGCGGTCAGGATGAACCCATGGAGAGCCGTGAGTTGCAGCTGGAGCTGGCGATGCTCGAGGGCGCGCTCGAGGGCGCGCCGGTCGAACCGGAACGCATAGCGCGCCTCGCCCGCCTGCTCGGCTACGACGAGCGTCTCCTCCTCCATTTCCGCCGCTACCACGGCCCGTGGCGCACCCGGCTGGCACGCCTCCTGACGGGCGCCGGAGGCGCGCGCTCGTGGACCCTGATCGGTCTGGCCCTCGTCGCGACTGCCCGCCGCCCAGCCGTCCATCTGGGGCTGCGCCTCAGCGCCGGCGCGCTGCTGGGCGCGCTCACGGCCCAGGTCCTGAAGCGGACGCTCAACCGCGCCCGGCCCACCTCCGCCATCGCGGGGTTCGAGGCGCTGGTGGAAAACCCCGATGCGTTCTCCTTCCCCTCCGGCCACACCGCGGCCGCGTTCGGGGTGGCGATCGCTGCAGCCGGCGAGCCATGCGCCGCCGGCCCGCTCTCGCTCCTGCTGGCGACCGGTATCGCCCTGTCGCGCGTCTACCTCGGAGCGCACTACCCGCTCGACGTGCTGGTGGGAATTCCGCTCGGAGTCGGCGCTGGTGCGGTCTCCCGCCTGCTCGTTCCCTGATGAACCCTTCATATTTGGTGGGGTCCTCACCGGCCTGCTATGCTCCCAGGTAGGAGGCCGCGTGGATCACACCACCTTGGGTGAACTCACCGCCGAGCTCGACCGGAGTGCCCCAGGGCTGCTCCACGTCCGTCTCACCGGGAAGAGCAGCAGCCGCGACGCCGGGAAGGTGCTGGCGCCCCTCTTCGACGAGATCCTCGCTGCCGCCGACGGGGAGCACCGTGCGGTGGTGCTGCACTTCGAGCGGCTCGAGTACTTCAACTCCTCCACCATCGCCGCCCTCATCCAGTTCGCCCGCGCAGCCCAGGACCGCGGCGTGGACCTGACCGTGACCTACGACGGCCGCCAGAAGTGGGTGGCCATGTCGTTCGACGCCCTGAAGCGCGCCCTGAAGCCGCCGGCCGGCGGGAAGCCGGGCGTGGTGTTCATGAGCACGATCGGGTAACGGGCGCGGTCGGGTCGCATTGCAGCGGCGCGCGGGCAGATCGGCGGGCGGCATCAGGCAGTGAAGTGAGGGCGGCCGCACGGCCGATGCCTGCGCTTGGACGAGCGCCGCTGGTCGGACGAGCGTCGCTGGTCGAGGCGTCACCGCCCGCTCGAGGCGGTTTCCGCAAGATCGGCTCACGAGAGGACACGCTCCCCGATTCCGTCACGGTCTCGCGGTGAACTGGTTCATCCACGGTTCACCGAACACCTGCCTCGCCGCATGCTGATTGTGAAACCTGCAAGTCACCCGGAGGTTGGCGATCGTCGAGGCTCCCCCGCGCGCGACCGGGACGATGTGGTCGAGCTCGAGGCGTGTCGTGGACCCGCAGACGCCGCCTGATGCGAGCGGCCACCGGCAGCACTTGCCATCGCGGGTCCAGACGGCCCGCTTCACCTCTGCCGGGATATGCCGCGGGCTGGCGGAGGGGCGCGCCGGAGACGGCCGGGGCTTCTTCACGAGCCCCTTCTTCTTGTCGTTCGCCGCGAGGAGGAGGTCGAGGGCGGCCTCCAGCACCGCCTCGGTGTGGGCTCCGGGATGGCTGTGCGAGAGCGCGTCGCGAGCCGCTGCCAGCTTGGCGAGGAAGCGCTTGGAGACGGTGGTGTGGAACCGGCGCAGGTCGGCCGTGAGCGGCTCGGCCTCGTCTGGCTTGCGCGTCGGGATCGCCGAACGCGGCAGCGGGGCCGGGGGGCTGGGGGCGTCGCCGCCTGGTTCATCCGGTTGAACTACCGCATCGGACATTGCTTGGCTGGTCGCCACCTCCAGCCCCGTCACACCCTTGGCCGGAGCGGCCCGCTGCAGGACCGTGACGACGTCCCGATGCGGCGCAACCTCCACCGGGCGCAGCTCCGCCGCGACCGCCTTGGCCTCCCGCTTCGAGGTGTGGAAGAAGCGAGCGACCACCTCGCCCCGGTTCCGGGGGGTGATGACCTTCGCGAGCTCCACCACGCTCGTGATGCAGAGCTTGCCCTGCCGGAGAGGCTCGATGACCTCCGGGTAGCGCTGAACGAGCTCGGCGGCGGTCTTCCGGTAGAAGGCGGCGCCCTTCGAGAGCCCTAGCTCCCGGTGCAAGAAATAGAAGAGGCTCGTGTGGCCGAGCTCGAGCCACCGCCGCTCGCGGTCGAAGTCGGCCAGGGCGATGAGGAAGTCGGCCAGCGCCGCGTGTTCGCGGCGGAGCAGCTCGGCAAGGCGGGTCGTGAGGTCGCGCGTGTCGTGCATGAGGAGATCTTCTCACGCGTTTTCGGAGCCTCGCCGGATGCGCCTGGCGGGCTCATGGAGCGCCTCCGCGAGGTACGGGGTCGCGTCCGGCCTGAGCCGGCGCTCGCGTGCTCCGGTGCGCGCCTGGCGCAGCGAGAGAGGCCTTCTTGCGCAACCCGCTGCCACGCAGTCGATTCCGCGCCTGGGCGCGTCAAGGCGAATCTGACTTTTCTGACTTTTCTACCCAAGAGGGAGTGAGCACCACGACGAGATGTTACGGACAGTCACTCAGGACGTCCATCGTCAGGACGGCCACGCGCCGCCCGTGCATCCGCCGCGTGCTCGCGAAGGCGGTCGTAGGCGGCGTGTGCGAGCCGATCACGCGCAGACGCCGCGGACGCGCCGCGACGCCTCATCGACGACCGGCCGCCGCCGCGCTCCGCCGGCAGCACTGCGCCGACTACGCGGCGGCCGCTTCTCTGCGCGTGGTCAGTCCCCCACTCGCGACCGATCTCCGCGCCAGGCCCTCCGGTGGCCGCGCAGCCGCACTCTAGATGTGACCAATCCTGAGTCCCGGGCGGGGAGAGGGTCGGGGTGAGGGGCCGTCGCCGGACGCTGCGAGACCGCGGACTACAGGTCGGTACCCCAGCCGGCGAGGGGCAGCATCCTGCGTGGCGAAAGGAGCCGCCGGAAGGCCCCAGCAGCCCGCCAACCAGCGTATCCACCAGCGGCGAGGAGGACCAACGCGATGATCGTGTACGCGCCCGAGGGGTTCCAGTCGAGCAACATGGCGCCGAGCAGGTAGACGCCCGTTCCGATAGCCCCGACGATCACGAGGAGAAACGGCAGGAGAAACAGCGCGCTCATGACCCTGTCGAGGACCGACTCGTCGCGGGCGACGCCTCCGCAGCCGGGACAGACCAGCAACTCCGTCGAAGGAAAGAGAACGATGGCGCCCGCCCACCTCGGCAACACCTTCCGCATCGGTTGGTCCGACGCGCAGTACGGGCACTCGCCCTCGACGGTCCCGTGAGCTGTCGGGTCGAGGCAGAGGAGCCATCGCAGCCAATGCATCCTCCAACTCTATAGGGAGGCTGGGTCTTGGAGAAGCCGCTGCAACCCACCGGCTCGTATCCGCGCGTCACCACCATGCGCTGGACCTCCTCGCGCTGGTTGACCACCCTCGACGGTGGTTCACCCGGATGAACCAGGGGCCGCGTGAGGTGGTCCAGACCGGCACATGGGTGACCTGCGCCGGCACAATGCTGGCGCGCGGCGAGACGGGGCGACTTCCCCGCGCGAACCGGGCTCACAGCCCGTCACTGCACGACCAACCGCGCTCACTGCTCCCGCTTCACCAGCATCATCGTCACGTCGTCGTCCTGCCGCGGCTGGAAGGCGGTGACGTCGGCGAAGAGGGCCTCGATGGCCTGGGCGGGTGGGAGACCGACGGCGCAGGCCAGGGCGGCGGCGAGGCGTTCCTCGCCGAACATCGCGCCGCTGGCGGAGGTCGCCTCGACCACCCCGTCCGTGAAGAAGAGCGCCACGTCCCCCGGCGACATGGCGATGCGCCGGTCGTTCAGCTCGCCGTCGATGTCACGCGAGACGCCCACCCAGGCGCCGTCGTTCTCCACCACCTCCACCCGGCGCTCAGCGGCGCGCCAGATGAGGATGTCCTGGTGCTTGCCCGCCACCACCAGCGCGTCGGGCTCGACCTTCACGAGATTGAGCGTCATGTAGCGGGTCGCGTCGAGGCGGGAGATGTTCTCCATCAGGGCGCGGTTCACCGCCCGGAAGACCTCGGCCGGCCCGAGCGCCGGCTGCTCCTGCACCACGGTCAGGATGCTCGTCTGCGTCATCATCATGACGAGCCCCGCCTCGACCCCGTGCCCGGAGACGTCGCCGATGGTCACCCAGCGCTGGCCGGCGTCCGTCTCGACGATGTCGTAGTAGTCGCCGCCCACCTCGGCCGCCGGGAGCATGCGCGCCGCCACGTGGTAGCCGCCCAGGCGCCGGTCTTGCGGGAGGAGGGCCGTCTGGATGCGCTGCGCGACCTCCATCTCGCCCCACAGCGCGTCGCGCGCGACCTGCAGCTCCTCGCGCGAGCGATCGAGGCTGGCGTTCGTCGCCACCAGCTCGGCCCGCAGGCGGAACTCCTTCGCGATGAGCTCGTGCTTCACGCGCGAGATGGCGACCCCGATCGCGACGGTGGAGCAGAGGAAGTAGAGGTGATTCGTCAGCGCCGCGGCGTGGTACGGCCCACCCCAGAAGGCGTTCGCGATCACGTAGACCGTGATGATGAGGAGCCCGTTCACCGCGGAGTGGACGGCGCGCCAGGGCAGGAACAGGTTCACCGACACGATGACGAGGTTCAGGCCGGCGTAGTAGGTCGAGTCGAAGCCGCCCGCGTCCACCGTCATCCAGCTGATGGTCCCCGCCACCATGAGCGCGCTCGCGTAGCCGTGCAGGAACGAGAGCGGCCCCGGCCGCGTGCGCTTGAGGAGCAGCAGCTGCAGGGCGAGCGCCGCCGTGACGAGCCCCCGGTACCAGAAGAACCGGTCCAGGAGCTCCCGCGGCATGGTGAGCCAGTCCAGGATGATGAAGAGCGGGACCAGGCAGATCCCGATCGTCGCCACCACCTCGCACCAGGCGTGGACGAGCTTCTCCAGGTAACGGTCGAAGCCGCGGGCCAGGGAGGGCTGGCTGTGGGCAGAGGCGGCCGGCGCCGTCAGGGCGTCCATCAGGCCGGCTTCTCGACGCGCAGGAACATCTGGCACCGCGAGCTGTCGAACTCCACCGCCACCTGGGCGCCTGGCAGCCCCTCGGCGAGGGCGCGGAAGGTCGCCTCCGTGCGCAGGAAGAGCACCCAGTCGGCCCAGTACTCCATGTAGAGCCGGCTCGGGTTCTCGACGTGGTAGTTCCCCACCAGGAGCTCGCCGCCCGGGTGGAGCAGCTCGTACATGCGGCCCAGCACCGCCCGCGCCACCGGCGGCGTCAGGTAGTCGAAGAGGCCCATCGAGTAGACGAAGTGGTGGCGCCCGAAGCGCTCGTCGAGCCGCGGCGTACGGAGCATCGTCCGCACCGAGTCCTGGTGCCAGTCGAGCTGGAGCTTCGCCCCGTGCGCCTGCTCGATGCGGGCGGCGCTCTCGCGCGCCATGGCGAGCGCGTGCGGGTCCTGGTCGAGCAGCGCGCCGTGGAAGCGCTGCGCGTCGGCGTGATCGCGGTAGATGTCCTGCAGCTCCCAGGCGGGCCCGCACGCCAGCGACATGAAGCGGAAGGCGCCCGCGCCGCGCGCCGTGAAGCGCTCCGCCACCTCGCGCAGGACGCGCGGGACGAACCGCCGACGGCTCCGCACTGCCTCGGCCGCCGGCGACTCCACCGGGTGCTTGTGCATGAGCTGCGCGAAGAGGCTCTCGCCGACGAAGCGGTTCTCGTAGGTGAGCTGCATCATCTCCGCGTCGCCCGAGTAGCCGTGGGGCTTCACGTTGCTGCGCCGCAGGAACTCGGAGGCGGACAGGTAGGGCCAGGCCTGGCGGCGCAGGTAGAAGCCGTGCCGCTCGTGCTCCTCGCGCGCGAACCCGGCCACGAGCTCGCCCATGCGCGCGAGGTGCCCATCGAGGAACACCATGAACGAGCGCCCGACGGTTCGCAGGAGCGCCGTGCGGGCCGCGTCGACCACCTCCGCCGGCTCACCGACCAGGACGGCGTCCTGCTCGTCGAAGAAGCGACGCCACACCGACAGGTCGTAGGTGAGCTCCGCCACCCAGCTGCGGAACTCGGGCTGGATGCCGTCGCGCTGGCCGAGCACCGCTGGCAGGTTCTCGAAGGTGCGCCGGAGGTCGATGAGGCGCCGCTCGTGGACCAGGCTCCGCGCGTCGTAGACGTCGTCGAGGAAGACCAGCCGCCCGCGGTCACCGCCCTCGGCCTGATAGCGGCAGCGGGACAGGCGAAGCTCGTGCGGGCCGCCTCTCACCACGAGCTGATCGAGCACCGCGCCGTCCTTCGGCGGCGCCCCGCCGAAGCGCGCGCGCAGGGAGACCCGGCTGGCGCAGGTGAGCGTGACTTCAATCTCCCGCCCACCGCTGACCAGGACGGCCTCGAGCGCCGGCTCGGGCGCCCCCGCGATGGACGGTTGCCTCACGCCCGCGCCTCCGCGCCGCGCAGGTAGACCGCCGAGACCGCCAGCTGGTCGGACGGCCCGACGTAGAAGTCGACGATGCTCCGCCCCTCGTAGGCGATCCGGGTGAGGCCGAGCCCGCTCTTGCCCTCGCGGTACGGCTCCGAGGAGAGCGCCTTCATCTTCTCGACGTACGCCTCGAACGGATCCTGGTAGCCGCGGATCCACTGGATGGCCTGGTCGAACCGCCTCAGCTGCTCCGGCGGGACGCCGTGCAGCGGGTTGCGCACCTCGATCGTCACCTCGTCCCGGCTCGCCCGCAGCGTGAGCTCGACGGCCTCGCCCTCGGCGAACCCGCCGTACTTGACGGCGTTCTCGAGCAGCTCGCGCGTCACCATGCACAGCGAGGCCCGCTCGTCCTCGGACAGCCCGGCCCTGCTCAGGGTGGCGAAGCACGGGTCCCAGGCAGCGAGGATGGCCTCCCACTCCGGCGCGAGCCGCAGCTCCAGTACCGTGCTCTCCATGCGCGCGCCATGATAGCCCAGGTGCCTCGGCACCCCCGCATGACCGAAAATGTGGGGACTTCACCTACCTCGGCGAACCCGGGTTCAAGCGGTCGAGGCGGCTGCGCGGGTGCCGGACATCCGTCCCGCGCACCATGTAGACGACCATCTCGGCCACGTTGATGGCGTGGTCGCCGAAGCGCTCGAGGTGCTTGGCGGCGAACATGAGCGCGGTGGCGCGGCGGATGGCGCGCGAGTCCTCCATCATGATCCCGAGGAGCTCGTTGAAGAGCTTCAGGTACAGGGCGTCGAGCAGCGCGTCGCCGCGCATCACCTCCTCGGCCGCCGCGACGTCGCGCTGCACGAAGGAGTCGAGCGCCTTCTGCAGCTGGCCCTGCGCCAGCTGCGCCAGCGAGGAGAGGTCGTGCAGGGGCCCGAGCGGCGGCGCCTGGGCGAGATCGAGGGCGCGCTCCGCCACGTTCACCGCCAGATCGCCCATCCGCTCCAGGTCGGTCACGATCTTGAGGGCGGTGGTGATGAAGCGGAGATCGCTCGCCGCCGGCTGGCGCAGCGCCAGCAGGCGCCGGCAGGCGCCGTCGATGTCCACCTCGAGCCGGTTCACCTCCACGTCGTTCGCCCGGATGCTCCGGGCCAGCTCGGCGTCGCGCTCGGTGATGGCGCGCACGCTCCCCGCGATGGCCGCCTCGACCTTGCCGCCCATGGCGAGCAGCTTCTCGCGCAGCTCCTCGAGCTCGCGCTCGTAGGCCTTGTCGGTGTGGGTTGGGGGGGCGGGCAGCGCGCGCTGCGCCGGCTTATCCGAACTTGCCCGTGACATAGTCCTCGGTCCGCTGCTCGCGCGGGTTGGTGAAGATCTGCTCGGTCGAGCCGGTCTCGACGAGCTCGCCCATGTAGAAGAAGGCGGTCAGGTCGGAGACGCGCGCCGCCTGCTGCATGTTGTGCGTCACGATCACGATCGTGTAGCGCTCGCGGAGCTCGTGCATGAGCTCCTCGATCTTGGCGGTGGCGATGGGGTCGAGCGCGCTCGCCGGCTCGTCCATGAGCAGCACCTCGGGCTCGACCGCCAGCGCCCGGGCGATGCAGAGCCGCTGCTGCTGCCCGCCCGAGAGCGAGAGCGCCGAGGCCTCGAGCCGGTCCCTCACCTCGTCCCACAGCGCCGCCTGGCGGAGGCAGCGCTCCACGACGTCGTCGAGCTTGCCGCTGTACCCGTTCAGCCGGAGCCCTGCCGAGACGTTGTCGCGGATGGACATGGTGGGGAACGGGTTCGGGCGCTGGAACACCATCCCCACCCGGCGCCGCAGGTGCACCGGGTCGACCCCGCGGCGGTACAGGTCCTCGCCGTCGAGGAGGACCTCGCCCTCCGAGCGCGCGCCGGGGATGAGCTCGTGCATCCGGTTCAGGCAGCGCAGGAAGGTGGACTTGCCGCAGCCGGACGGCCCGATGACCGACAGGACCGTGTGCTCCGGGACGTCGAGCGAGACGTCGCGCAGGACGTGCCGGTCGCCGAACCAGGCCTGGAGCTTCTCGATCTCGACCTTGGGGGCGCCGCTCACGTGCGTGCTCCGGCCACGGTGCGCCGCAGCGCCAGCCGGGCGAGCAGGTTCAGCGCGCCGACGAGGAGGAGGAGCACCAGCGCGGCGCTCCACGCCTTCTGGTGCCAGTCGGCGAAGGGGCTGATGGCGTAGTTGAAGATCTGCACGGTGAGGGACGCGGTCGGCTGGTCGGGCCGCAGGTTCCAGTACTGGTTGTTGAGCGAGGTGAAGAGGAGCGGCGCCGTCTCGCCGGCAGCGCGGGCGATGGCGAGCAGCGCGGCCGTGACGATGCCGCCGGCCGCGGTCCTCAGGACGACCCGCAAGCTCGTCTTCCAGGCCGGGATGCCGAGCGCGAGCGACGCCTCGCGCAGCGAGCCGGGCACGAGGCGGACGAGCTCCTCGGTGGAGCGGGCGAGCGTCGGCACCATGAGCAGCGCCAGCGCGAGCGCGCCGGCCAACGCCGAGAAGCGGCGCATGGCGAGCACCACCACCCCGTAGGCGACGATCCCGACCACGATGGAGGGGACGCCCGAAAACACCTCGGCCGTGAAGCGCACCGCCCGGCCGAAGTTGCCGTCCCCCTTCTCCGCCAGGAACACGCCGGCCCCGATCCCGAGCGGCAGGCCGACGAGGCACGCCATGCCCACCATCATGGCGGTCCCGGCGATGGCGTTCCCCACCCCGCCGCCGGCCTCGCCGACCGGCGAGGGCAGCGAGGTGAAGAAGGAGAGCGACAGGCCCGGGGCGCCCTTCGAGACGACGAGCCACAGGAGCGAGCCGAGCGGCAGGAGCGCCGCCAGCACCATCGCCCCGCATACGACGGTGAGGGCGGCGTTCGTGAATCGGCGCCAGCGCAAGGACCTCATGCGACGCTCCGGGCCGGGCCGCGCGCGACCAGGCGCACGAGCAGCCGCGCGAGCGAGTTGAGGACGAGCGACAGGCCGAACAGCACCAGCGCCAGGCCGGCCAGCGCTCCGACGTGCAGGTCGCCGGTGGCCTCGGCGAACTCGTTCGCGATGACGGCCGGGAGGGAGTAGCCGGCGGCGAAGAGCGAGCTCCGGATCTCGGGCGAGTTCCCGATGACCATGGTCACCGCCATCGTCTCGCCGAGCGCCCGGCCGAGCCCGAGCAGCGCTGCGCCGAGGATGCCGGGGCGGGCGTAAGGGAGCACCGCGATCCGGATGGCCTCCCAGCGCGTGGCGCCGAGCGCGAAGGCGCCCTCGCGCAGCGCGGAGGGGACGGTCTTCAGCACCTCGCCCGTCACCGAGCAGATGGTGGGAAGGATCATGACGGCCAGGATGAGGCCGGCGGCGAGGTAGCCGAGCCCGATGGGCGGGCCCGAGAAGAGCGGGATGAAGCCGAGAGCTCGGCCGAGGGACGGCTCCACGTGCTCGCGGAGCAGCGGCACCAGGACGAAGAGGCCCCACAATCCGTAAACCACGCTCGGAATGGCGGCCAGGGTCTCGATGGCGAACGCCACCGGCCGGCGCAGTCGGACCGGGCCCATCTCGGAGAGGAACAGCGAGAGGCCCACCGAGATGGGCAGCGCGACCGCGATGGCGATCGCGCTCGTCACCACGCTCCCGTAGATGAACGGCAGCGCGCCGAAGGAGCCCACGACCGGGTCCCAGTCCTGCCGGAAGAGGAAGCTGGTGGCGCCGGCGGCGAGCGCCGGCCGGGCCACCTGCACCAGCTCCAGCACGATGAGGCCGACCACCACCAGCACCGCGCCGCCCATCGCGACGAGGAGCCCGCTCCAGACGCGATCGCCCACGTGCGCCCCCAGCGGGAGCCGCGGCGAGCGGAAGGGGGCCAGGGCGGTGTCGGCCGGGGCGGCGACGTCAGCGGGAGGAGACAAGCGGCACCGGCTTTCCCTGGACGGTCAGGCTGCCGAGGGTCGTCTCGACCTTCGCCACCACCGCCTTCGGCAAGGGCGCGTAGTCGAGGCTCGCGGTGGTCGCCTGGCCCTCGTGGACGGCCCACCACAGGAAGCGCAGCATCGCCTCACCCTTCTTCGGATCGGCCTGGTCCTTGTAGACGAGCAGGTAGGTGAAGGAGGCGATGGGATAGGCGTCCTTGCCCTTCGCGTCGGTGATGGAGACGCGATAGTCGGCGGGCATCTCCACGCCCGCGGCGGCGGCCGAGGTGCTCTCCAGCGAGGGCGCCATGAAGACCCCGTCGCGGTTCCGGAGCGACGCCATGGCGAGCTGGTTCTGGTGGGCGTAGGCGAGCTCCACGTAGCCCACCGCGCCGGGCGTGCTCTTCACGACGCCCGTCACGCCCTCGTTCCCCTTCGCCCCGAGGCCGACCGGCCACTTCACGCTCTTGCCGGCGCCGACCCTGGACTTCCACTCCGGGGAGACCTTGGCCAGGTAGTCCGTGAAGATGCTGGTCGTGCCGGACCCGTCCGAGCGATGCACGACCGCCACGGCGGTGTCAGGCAGCTTCAACCCCGGATTGTCCCGCGCGAGCTTGGGGTCGTTCCACTTCGTGATACCGCCCAGAAAGATGCCGGCCAGCGTCTCGGGGGTGAGCTTCAGCCCCTCGATGGGCGCGTGGTAGGTGACGACCACCGCGCCGAGAACGGTCGGGATGTGCTGGATGCCCTGCGCCTTGGCGAGCTCCTCGTCGGTCATGGGCGCGTCGGAGGCGCCGAAGTCGACCGTACGCTCGGAGATCTGCTTGATGCCGCCGCCCGAGCCGATGGACTGGTAGTTGAAGCGGAGCTCGGGGCGGAGCTTGTTGTAGTCGCTGAACCACTTCGAGTAGAGCGGGAACGGGAAGGTCGCGCCGGCGCCGGTGACGAGAAGCGCGTCGGCACGGGCGCCGCCGCCGAGGACGAGGGCGAAAAGGGCGAGCAGCAGCTTCTTCATTGCGTTCTCCAGGGTCGGTTCGATACGGCGGAGGTTTAGGCGGCGCCCGTGACGATCCGGTGACGGCCCGGTGAACGTCCTGGGAATCCGTCGCTGGGGTCGTGGACCTGCGCGCAGGAGCGGTCGGCCGCCAGGCCGCGGGGTCACGCCCCGGGCAGCCTGACCCAGAAGCGGCTGCCGCCGCGGCCGCTCTCGACGCCGACCTCGCCGCCTTGCGCCTGCACGAGGTGCTTCACGATCGCGAGCCCGAGGCCGGTGCCGCCCTGGTCGCGCGCGCGTCCTGGGTCCGCACGGTAGAAGCGCTCGAACAGGCGCGGCAGGTGGTGCGCGTCGATGCCAGGGCCCGTGTCAGCCACCGTCAAGAGGATCCCCCCCTCGCCAGCAGCCGCATCGACGAGCACCTCGCCGCCCGAAGGCGTGTACTTGATCGCGTTGTCGACCAGGTTCACGAGCACCTGCTCGAGCGCTCGCCCATCGGCGTGGGCCAGCAGCCCATCCGGCACCCGCTGCGCGAGCCGGACGCCCTTCTGCAGCGCGCGGCCGGCGTGCAGATCGAGCACCCCCTGCACGGCCGGGCGGAGCTCGAGCGGGCAGGGCTTCACGCCCCACTGACCGGACTCGATGCGCGACAGGTCGAGCAGGTCGCGGGTGAGCTGCGCCAGCCGCTCGGCGTGGCGCGCCACCATGTCGACGAACCGGCGGGCCGCCTGAGGTTCGTCGAGCGCACCACCGAGCAGCGTCTCGGCGGCGGCCCGGATGGCCGAGACGGGCGTCCGGAGCTCGTGGCTCGCGTTGGCCACGAAGTCCCGCCGAGTGGCCTCGGCGCGCTTCGCCTCGGTCACGTCGCGCAGCAGGAGCAGCACCTCGCCGCGCAGGAGCGGTGCCAGGTGAGCTTGCCAGATGCGGCGGCGCGGCCCGGCCTCGAACTCGAGGCTGCGGGCGGTGCCCTCCAGGGCGCGACGGGCCGCCTCCCCGAGCTCCGCCGAGCGGGTCACCTCGAGCGGCGTGAGGCCGGCGGCGCGCCCCTGCGGTGCGATCGCCTCGAAGGCGCTGTTCGCCACCCGCACGTGGCCGTCGCGGCCGACCACCGCCGCCGCGTCGGGCAGCGCGGCGAGCAGCTCGCGCTCCGGCTCTTCCTTCGTGCGGGCGCGCTCCTCGCGGGTATGGACGAGGCCGCCCAGAAGCTCGAGCTCGGCCGGGAGCTCGGCGCGCGGACCGCCGGCGAGCTCGGCCTGAAGGGCGCGGATGGCGGCGGCGAGGCCGCTCTTGCGGAAGAGCGCCACCGCGCCCGCTCAGGCCCGGTCGCCGGGCGGGACGAGCCGGTAACCGATGCCGCGCACCGTCTCGAGCAGGTCGCGGGCCGGACCCAGCTTCTCGCGCAGGCGCTTCACGTGCGTGTCGACGGTGCGGGTCTCGATCTCGCTCGACATCTCCCACACGTCCTCGAGCAGCTGCTCGCGCGACTGCACCCTGCCCAGGCGCGTCATGAAGGTGACCAGGAGGCGGAACTCGAGCGGGGTCAGCACCACCTCCTCCCCCGCCACATAAGCGCGGTGGGCGGCCAGGTCGACCCGGATCGACCCCACCGGCTCGGGATCGCGCACTGCGGAAGCGGGGGTGGAGCCCGCCGCCGTCCCCGCCGCGGCACCGGCTCCCGGCGCGGCGCGGCGGAGCAGGGCCTTCACGCGCAGGACGAGCTCGCGCACGCTGAACGGCTTCGTGACGTAGTCCTCGGCGCCGAGCTCGAAGCCGACCACCTTGTCCACCTCCTCGCCCTTGGCGGTCAGCATCATGACCGGGACGTGGCGGGTGCGGGGGTCGCTCTTCACCGCGCGGCAGACCTCCGTCCCCGACAGATCGGGGAGCATGAGGTCGAGCAGGACGAGGTCCGGCACGCGACGCCGGAGCTGCGCGAGGGCCTCGGCGCCGCTCGCCGCGAGCAGGGTCTCGAACCCGGCCTGCTTCAGGTTGAACTCCAGCACCGCGAGCAGGTCACGCTCGTCGTCCACGATGAGGATGGCGGGCACGGCACGATTGTAGGGCGGCGCGTGGCGAGCGCATGGCGGACGCGCGACGAGCGCGTGAACTGTGCCCCCCCGTTGGTGGGTGCGGAACCCCGAACGATCACTTGCATCCACTTACCTCGGCGCACCGCAGCGCCTTGACAGCGCACCCACAGTTGAAGCTAGCTCAATGCTCCATCCGTAGGTCCGGAGCGAACACGCTTCCCGACTCGCCCATCGTCCCAGCCCCCCGCGCGGGGTTCTGGCGGCGGCTCGTCCGCCGCCCGGCCGAGGTACACGCCAAGCTCATCGCGTGGGAGCAGCGGCTGTCCCGCTCGACGGCGCTCTGCCTGGCGGCCGCCTGCACGGCGTGCGTCGCCCTGGGCGACCACCTCACCGGCGCCGACGTCTCCTTCACCCTCCTCTACCTCGGGCCCATCGGCTTCGCGACCTGGTTCGTCAACGTCGAGGCGGGGTTGGTGCTCTCGGTGGCGAGCGCGTTCGCCTCTTCGGTCGCCGACCTGCCTTCTCGCGGCGCGGCGCTGCCGCCCGGCGTGATGGCCTGGAACCTGGCGGTGCAGCTGGGCGTGTTCCTGGCGCACGTGGGGCTCTTCGCGGCGCTCAAGGGGCGGCTCGAGGGGGAGCAGCAGCTCGCCCGCACTGACCCGCTCACCCACGTCTCGAACCGCCGCGCCTTCGTGGAGCAGACCGCCATCGAGCTGGAGCGGGCGCGCCGCACCGGTCGGCCCATCACCGTCGCCTACCTCGACTGCGACGACTTCAAGGTCATCAACGACCGCTTCGGCCACGCCCAGGGCGACGTGCTCCTCGGCGTGGTCGCGAGCACGATCCGCTCCAGCACCCGCGCGGTGGACACGGTGGCGCGGCTGGGTGGCGACGAGTTCGGCTTGCTGTGGGTGGACACCGACGGCCCGACGGCGGAGGCGCTCACCGAACGGCTCCGGGCGGCGCTGCAGGGGGCGATGGCGGGCTACGGCTGGATCGTGACCTTCAGCATCGGCGCGGTCACCTTCCTCACGCCGGCCGCCTCGGTGGACGACATGCTCGGCCACGCCGACCAGCTCATGTACGAGGCGAAGCGCTCGGGCAAGGACGCCGCCCGCTTCGAGGTCATCGGCACGCAGCTCTCCTTGCGGCTCGAGCGCGAGGCGTCGTAGCAACGGGGGGCGGCGCCCCAGGATTGGTCACATCTCCGGTGCGGCTATGCGGCCGCCGGGGGGCCCGGCGCGAAGATCTCTCGCCGGGCGGACCACGCGCAGAGAAGCGGCCGCCGCGTGGGCGCCAGGCTCCGACCGGAGCACGCGAGCGCCGGCGCGGGCCGGGCAGCGACCCCTGGCCTCGCGGCCGCGCTCCATGAGCCCGCCAGGCGCATCCGGCGAGGCTCCGGAATCGCATGAGAGGATCTCCTCATGCACGACACGCGCGACCTCACGATCCGCCTCGCCGAGCTGCTCCACCGCGAGCACGCGGCGCTGGCCGATTTCCTCATCGCCCTGGCCGACTTCGACCGCGAGAGGCGGTGGCTCGAGCTCGGCCACACGAGCCTCTTCTACTTCTTGCACCGAGAGCTGGGCCTCTCGAAGGGCG
>WNGL01005512.1_pt1 | contig 19420 bp, 18 predicted proteins | sample 5400591 | NCBI WGS metagenome assembly WNGL01 (sample SAMN13153377, study PRJNA577476) | soil metagenome | isolation source: 80 cm soil or saprolite under Garry oak tree replicate 1 | place: USA:California | collected 2016-06-15 | reverse complement strand
GCTATGTCCGCATGGTCAAAACATGGGAAAACGGGGAACAGGGAAACGACGGAACGGAGAGGACGCCGAGGCGTTCTCAATGAATGTGGAGGTTCTGTGGCAACAAATGAGGAAGAGGAACAGGAGCTGCACGTTCCACGCTCCTGCTGGGCTGAGTTAGCTCTGACACACACCTGGATGCTGAAGAGAGCCTGTTTCGGCCTGCCTGATTGGTAAATAGGCTGAAGGTTCGGACGCAAATGCTGGGTCGAGGACCCCTTGTCCGAACCTTCAGCCTATTTACCACTGATTTGTTTCCTGGTAAATTGGGCCAAATATGCACGGATTTTGAGGTGAAATGTAGGAAATCGGCACGAAACAGAGGAATCGACCATTCAGAGCCTGGGAAAACCGCTCCCCATCTGGGGCATCAGCATCGAATGTGGTACATAACCCGCTCGCGACCTCATGAGGCGTCCAAGTCGTCTGGATAGTGTCTTTCCAAGGCTGCCAGACGAACTGGCTGAGACACGAGAACCGTGAGACAGAACGACAGGGAGAACCAGGATTCATGCAACAAGCTCTCCTCAGCCTGGAGAACGGTTCTCGTCTTTCTCATCGGCCAGCGCGATCCTGCGCCGCTTCCCGCAGCCGGTGCATGTCGCGCATCGGGGGGACGCCGAAGAGGCTTTTGTACTCGCGATTGAAGTGGGAGGCGTCGTGGTAGCCCACCCGATAGGCCGCACTTGCCGCGTCGAGGTCTTCGCCCAGCATCAGACGGCGGGCCTCCTGCAGCCGCAGCCGCTTCTGGAATTGCAAGGGGCTCATCGCCGTGACGGCCTTGAAGTGGTGGCGCAAACCCGAGACGCTCATGCCTAGCTCTTGTGCAATATTCTCGATGCGCAGTGGCTGGTCGAAGTTTTGACGGAGATGCCCGACCGCTCTGGCGATGCGGGGGGTGTAGCCCCCCTGAAGAGCAAGGTGACGGAGCCGGCCACCCTGCTCTCCCAGCAGGAGTCGGTAGATAATTTCCCGCGTGATCAGCGGCAGGAGGACCCGCGCTTCGGTCGGGGAATCCAGGAGCCTCGTGAGCCGCACGAAGGACTCCAGCAGGTGCCCATCCACCGGGCTGACGGCGATGGCCCTCACATCAACATGATCTCTCGGCGAGGCGTGACCGGCCTCCACCATGACTTCATCGACGAGGATGGGGGCGAGTTCCAGGCGCAGACTGAGGAAGGGCCGCTCCTGCGAGGCTTGCAGGATCCGGCGGATGGTGGGCAGCTCGGCGGTAGCGAGCAGATACTGTGAGGGGTCGTAGCGGTAGCGGCTCTCACCCAGAAGGACCTCCTTGCTCCCCTGGGCAATCACGCACACCGATGGCTCGGCCATGCCGTGACCCAGCTCCAGAGGCAAGGAGTAACGGTACAGGTGCAGCCCTTGGAGCGGCTGGGCGGTCCCATCTTGGCGCATGGCCCGCGCAATCCGTTCCACCAGTTCCTCGCGGTTGGCTTGCATCCGCTCGGCCTCGCGTTCTGCCTGCTGGTAGTTCATGACATCCATAGCAACCTCTTCTCGTGTTTCTCCATCGCTCATCTGAAAGATTTGCAGAATCAGACAATGATTTTCCACAATTATTCTACCATCCGGTGCGAAGGCGCGTCTATAATTACCACCAGAGAGAGAACATGCTTCTCTGCTTTGGCAGGTAAGCTGGACTTTTCTTCAAGAAGGGACGCAGCTGCACTGCTTGGTTTGCCTTTCGCCAGATCTTGAGGCTCTCACTTCACTGAGAACCGCAAGAGATGGATCGTGAGGCCTCATGCGTTCCCAAAAACGATTCTTCAACGTGGAGGACTTGAGAACATGGACATCACAAGAAGTGGCTCGCAACCTTCCGGCAAAGGACCGGCCGAGTACTTCACCGGCGCCGTGCGCGTCGACCCCCTGTTCGAGGCACCCGATCCAGCACGCGTGCGCGGCGCCAGTGTCACGTTCGAGCCCGGCGCCCGCACGGCATGGCACACCCACCCGCTGGGTCAGACCCTGATCGTGACGGCTGGCTGCGGGCTGGTACAGCGCTGGGGCGGCCCGATTGAGGAAATCCGGCCGGGTGACGTGATCTGGTTTCCGCCTGGTGAGAAGCATTGGCACGGTGCCACGGCAACCACGGCCATGACGCACATCGCCATCCAGGAACAGCTCGACGGCAAGACCGTCGACTGGATGGAGAAGGTCAGCGACGAACAATACCGGACGGCCGAAGAATAGGAAATCGTGATCAGGAACGTCTGGTTCATCGCGCCAGGAACTGGAAGCTTCCCCCGCTTCGTATGTGATTCTGCTCGCCGTGCAGCGACGCGGCACCAGATGGAGGAGAACGAGCCATGCCCAGATTACGATGGGGAATCAAGACAGTGCCACAGCATACGACCTACGACGCGCTGCTCAAGGTCTGGCAAGACGCTGACAGGACGCCCGCGTTTGAGCACGCGTGGCTCTTCGACCATTTCGCACCGATCCAGGGCAGCTTGGATGGCCCATGCTTCGAGGGGTGGACGCTGCTAGCGGCACTGGCGGCGCAGACTTCGCGCCTGCGCCTCGGTCTGATGGTCGTGGGCAACACCTACCGCCATCCCGCGGTCCATGCACATATGGCCGCCACGGTGGACGTGATCTCCAACGGTCGCCTCGATTTGGGCATCGGCGCCGGCTGGAATGAGTACGAGCACCAGAGCATGGGCATCCCACTCTACACGCCCGGCGAGCGCATCCGGCGCCTCGGCGAGGCCTGCGAGATCGCTCAGCGGCTCTTCACGCAGCATCTCACGGACTTCGAGGGGCGCTACTACCAGCTCAAGCAGGCCCGCTGCGAGCCAAAGCCGATCCAGAAGCCGTATCCACCCTTCCTTATTGGTGGCAGTGGCGAGCAGCTTACCCTGCGTGTCGTAGCGCGCTACGCCGACGTGTGGAACTCCATGCCCACCGACGTGGAGGAATTCCGGCATAAGGTGCGCGTGTTGCACGAGCACTGCGCCGCCGTGGGCCGCGATCCCAAGCAGATCGAGCTGTCGGTGCAGACGCGGGTCAACTATGACGACCTATCGGCGACGGTCGCGAAGCTCCAGCCGCTCGTCGAGGCCGGCGCGACACACCTCGTCCTGATGCTGAACTACCCATACCCCGACGGTATTGTCGCCCGGCTGGCCGACGAGGTGGTTGGGCGGGTCGGTTGACGAGCGTGCAACCAGCATGTGTGGACGCCTCTCCCGGACTATTCAGGGGTGCCGCCCAAAGGGGCATGGTCAACGTAGTCGTCACATCTGAGGATAGAGCGTGGCTTGGGCTTATTGAGCCAGTGGACTATTATCCAAGAGAAGATCCGGCTTTGGTAGGGCGTGGGACCTGCCTGCTGACAACAAGACGAGGAGCAAAGGAATAGGAGAATCTATATGCGAGGAGCCATTCTTCATGCCCCGGGTGATGTGCGCTATGAGGAGCGTCCCGACCCGATGATCATCAAACCGACCGACGCCATCGTCCGCACTGTGGCCACGTGCATCTGCGGATCGGACCTGTGGCCCTACCGCGGTATCGATGAGGTCACTCAGCCCTGGGCGATCGGTCACGAGTACTGCGGCATCGTGGAGCAGGTCGGCAGCGCCGTCACCTCCGTCAAGCCCGGCCAATTCGTGATCGGCGGGTTCGTGGCCTCCGACAACACCTGCCCCAACTGCCGCGCCGGAGTGCAGACCAGCTGCCTTCAGGGCACCGGCTACGACGGCTGCCAGTCGGAACTGATTCGTATCCCGCTGGCCGACGGCACGCTGGTAGCAACCCCCAAGCTGCCGCCGGAGGACCTCATCCCGAGTCTCCTGACGCTGTCGGACGTAATGAGCACCGGCTGGCATGCCGCCGTCTCGGCCGGCGTCAAGCCGGGCATGACGGTGGCTGTCGTTGGCGACGGCGCGGTGGGGCTGTGCGGTGTGCTGGCCGCGTCCCAGCTGGGCGCCGAGCGGGTGATCGCCATGAGTCGGCACCAGCCGCGCCAGCAGCTGGCCCGCGATTTCGGGGCCACCGACATCGTGGCCGAGCGGGGTGACGAGGGCATCGCCCGCATCAAGGAACTGACCGACGGGGTGGGCGCCGACGCAGTCCTGGAGTGCGTGGGCACCGGCGAGTCGATGCTGCAAGCCCTGCGGTCCACCCGGCCCGGCGGGATGGTCGGCTGGGTCGGTGCCCCCCACGGGGTGGAAGTCCCGATCCAAGACTTGTTCTGGCCGAATGTGGGGCTGCGCGGCGGCCCGGCACCCGTGCGACACTACCTGCCCGACCTCCTGGATCGGGTCTGGAACCGCCGGATCGACCCGGGAAAGGTGTTCGACATGGTGCTGCCCCTCGAGCAGGTTGCCGCCGGTTACCTGGGTCGTGCGCCACGGCGACGACCTCTACGTCCGATCCGTCAACGGGCGCACCGCCGCCTGGTTCCGTGGCGCCCAGGCGCGCCACGAAGGTCGGATCTGGGCTGGCGGCGTCGAGAAGGATGTGCGCTTCGAGGAGGCTGGCGAACTCAGCGACGAGCTCGATGTCGCATACCGCACTAAGTACCGTCGCTACCCATCGAGCGTCGTCCGCATCACCAGCCCTGTGGCGCGATCGGCGACGCTCAGACTCGTGCCTCGCTGAATGACCCTTTTGATCCGGAGACCACTTGACAGTACCATGGGTGAAATCAACTACCAAATCACGCAAAAAGGCGAACCGTTCAAAGGTCACGACGTATCGCTGAACAGCCTGTCCGATCTGATCGTAAAACTGGCGCTGAACCCGACGATGGAAGTGCGCCGCAGCATTAGGGTGAGCCGGAAGTAAATCAGGAAAGGCAAAAACAATGAGAATCACTGAAACAGCACTCAAAAACCACGAGGAACTGTTCCCGAATCGCAAATCAACCTTGATGGTGATCGATCCAGAAATGATTGAGGTCTTCGACAATTTTGCTTTTGATGAAGTGCTTGCTTATGGAAATCTGGATACCAGAACAAGGTTGATGGTCATTCTAGCATCCATGATTGCCAGCCAGGCTTTGGGTGAATATAGGGTGATGCTGGGTGGCGCCCTGAATGTAGGGGTAACCCCGGTTGAAGTCAAAGAAATCGTCTATCAGGCTGTACCCTATGTGGGAATTGCCAAAGTGTACGATTTTCTCCATGCCACCAATGAAATCCTGGAGAGCAGAGGCATAAAGCTGCCACTGGAAGGACAATCCACAACTTCACCGGAAACACGCTTTGAAAAAGGCCTGGAATTACAAAGAGCCATATTCGGCGAAGCGATCGACAAGATGGACCAGGAATCACCAGCAAATCAGATTCACATCCAAAAGTATTTATCGGCCAATTGCTTTGGTGATTACGTAACCAGAACCGGCATCGACATCAAAACGAGGGAGCTTATAACGTTTTCCATGCTTCTGTCCCTGGGGGGCTGTGAGCCGCAGTTGAAGGGGCATATCCAGGGCAACATAAATCTTGGAAACACGAAAGACGTATTGCTGAGCGTGGTCACCCAATTGTTGCCGTATGTAGGGTATCCGAGAACCTTAAATGCCATCAGATGCCTGAATGAAGTGGTGCCAGAGCAATAGGATAAGAGCAATCGTCTGGGAATTGAGAAAATATTGTCCGGTGAATCCACGGGAAACAAAAACACATCTGACGAAAAAGTTGTACGTGTTAAGTTCGAAATTGGCGGTTTGGCATATAACCCGAACCGGTTGTAATCATTTACATCTACCAAAAGACAGGAGTTTGAACCATGCAAAAACGCAAACTCGGAAAGAGCAACTTGGAAGTTTCAGCTCTCGGGCTCGGCTGCATGGGCATGAGCACCAACTACGGCCCACCCAGAGACAGGCAGGAAATGATCGCACTGATTCGGGCAGCCGTCGAACGCGGCATGACGTTTTTCGACACCGCCCAGGTCTACGGCCCGTTCACGAACGAAGAACTGGTGGGCGAAGCACTTGCTCCCTTCCGTGGGCAAGTGGTGATTGGCACCAAGTTCGGGTTCGAGTTCGATTCCAACGGACGGCGGGGTGGCCTCAATAGTCGGCCCGAGTACATCAAGCAGGTCGCCGAGGGTTCACTCAAGCGGCTCAGGGTCGAGACCATCGATCTGTTCTATCAGCACCGCGTTGACCCGGACGTACCCATCGAAGACGTGGCGGGAGCGGTGAAGGACCTGATTCAGGAAGGGAAGGTCAAGCACTTCGGCCTTTCCGAAGCGTGTGCGCAAACGATCCGTCGCGCACACGCCGTCCAGCCGGTCACTGCCGTCCAGAGCGAATACTCCCTTTGGACGCGAGATCCGGAAGCGGAAGTGCTGCCGACTTGCGAAGAGCTCGGAATAGGCTTCGTTCCCTGGAGCCCTCTCGGGCAAGGTTTCCTCACAGCGCAGATTGATCCCGCCATGGCCTTCGACACCTCCGACGTTCGGTCCTGGTTCCCGCGCTTTACTCCCGATGCCCGCAAGGCCAACCAGACCATCGTCGATCTGCTCAGCCATGTCGCAGCCCGGAAGAATGCGACGCCTGCTCAGATAGCGCTCGCTTGGCTCCTCGCCCAGAAACCGTGGATCGTTCCGATCCCGGGTACGCGAAAGCTGGAGCGTCTGGACGAGAACCTTGCAGCAGTTGCAATCGAACTCACTTCCGACGACCTCCGTGAGATCGATACAGCCACCTCAAAGATCAAGGTGCAAGGAGCTAGGGGGACTGGACAAGAGCGATACGTTTGAGGCTGTTATTGACAGCCATTTCAAAGATCAAGGTGCAAGGGGCACGCTACCACGAAAACCTGGATCAAACGGCCGCTCGCTGGGCGGCTCGAGGAGCAGTAGAGACTATGAGCAAGACCATCGCAGGAAACGTCGTCGTCATCACGGGCGAAAGTCTCGGGCTGGGCGAGGCGACCGCCCGGCTGCTCTCGGCTCAGGGCGCAAGCGTCGTGCTGGGGGGCGCGGCGCCTGATCGCGCTGCCTCACGGTGAAATGCTGACGCGGAAGAGGAGAAAAACATGCCACAGATCGCTATCGTTGGTGCCGGGATTGCGGGACTCAATGCTGCCCTGACCCTGCAAGACGCCGGTCTTTCATCCAGTATCTACGAGGCATCCAGCCATATTGGCGGTCGCATGCATTCCGACGCAACCACATGGGGAGGCGAAATGGTGGCCGAATTGTGCGGCGAATTCATCGATGGCGATGATGAGGTGCTTCACGGCCTGATGAAACGTTTTGGACTCAAAGCTGTCAATCTGGAACACAAAGGCATCCGCCGAAGGCAAAACATCACCTATCTCTCCAATCACTATCGCAGTGCAGAGGAGATCGGCGAGGCACTCGAGTCCATAGCCCCCATCCTCCGTCAGCAAGCGGCAGAGGCGCCGTTCCCGACGACGTACGATTCCTATACCGAGACGGCCTATCGCCTGGATCACCTGAGCGTCTCTGAATGGATCGAGCGCTACGTGCCGGGCGGACATCAAGCACTTGCTGGTCATCTGCTTGATACTGTCTGCACGGGCTTCTACGGCCTGGGAACGAAGGAACAGAGCGCACTCAACCTCGTCTATATGTTTGCCCCAAGCGTCTCTGAGGGCAGTTCAGGCCCTTCAGGACCGTTGCAGGGCGCCCTCAAAATCGTGGGAGGCAACCAGCTCCTCCCGCTTGCCATCGCTGGCAGCCTGCCGCAAGAGCGAATCTGCTTACAACATCAACTGGTGGCGGTCCGGCGCAGCCACGATGAGACGATCACGCTCTCCTTCACCACCCCGCGCGGCCCTCTGGACGTAATCTGCGATCATGCGATACTGGCTCTTCCATTCAGTACCCTGCGACACGTCGATTACAGCCAGGCTGGATTTGATGCCTTGAAGCAAACGGCTATCACACAGCTTGGCTATGGTACGATCTCCAAGCTGTTCTTGCAGTTCGACACACGTTACTGGGATCACGATGGTCCCTGGCCTGGCCCGCACAGCGGCTTGATCATCACTGATCTGGCTCTCCAGGTTCTCTGGGATGGCTCGCTTGGACAAGCGGGGCCGGGTGGCCTCCTTGTTGATTACAGGGGTGGCGCGTTCGGTGCCGCCTACAGCCCACCCATGCCCTACACCACCACCCGTGACTCTGAACTGATCCAGCACTATGCGCAGCGCTGTCTGGAGCAGGCAGAACGCATTTTCCCAGGCATTCGTTCACATTATACCGGGACCGCGGCCCTCAGCTACCCCACAGGCGATCCCTACCTGCGGGGCAGCTATTCGTGCTGGGGCGTTGGACAATATACACGCTTTGCTGGCTACGAACGTGTGCGGCAGGGGCCGATTCACTTTGCCGGTGAGCACTGTTCTCTTGAATACCAGGGATTTATGGAGGGCGCCGCTCGCGAAGGAGCGCGCGCCGCACGGGAGGTTTTACAAGATTTCGCTCCCAACCAGAATTGACAGAGAGGAGAAAAACATGAGAGCAACCGTGTATCATGGACCCGGAGATATGCGCATCGACCAGGTCCCCGATCCCATCATTCAGGCTCCAACCGATGTGGTTGCCCGGGTGACGCATGCGGGGATTTGTGGCTCGGATCTGTGGTCCTATCGTGGCATCGATCACCGTGAGCCGGGAGAGCGCATGGGACACGAGTGGCTGGGGATTGTCGAGGAGGTCGGGGCGCAGGTGCGCACCCTCAAAAAAGGGGATCGCGTGATCTCCCCTTTCCTGATATCGGATGGCACCTGCGAGTTCTGTCGTGCAGGCTTGCCAAGCTCATGCGTGCATGGAGCGCGCTGGGGCGGTGCCAATGATGGTGGCCAGGCCGAAGCCGTTCGCGTCCCATACGCCGATGGCACCCTGGTGGTGGTTCCCCCCTCGGTGGAAGGCGACGAGCATCTGCTCAAGGCCATCCTTCCCCTCACCGATGTCATGGCGACAGGCCATCATGCGGCCATCAGCGCAAGGGTCAGGGCAGGCAGCACGGTGGTAGTGATTGGCGATGGAGCTGTCGGACTCTGTGCAGTCCTCGCGGCCAACCGTCTGGGGGCCCAACGCATCTTTCTCATCGGACACCGGGAACAGAGGCTGAAACTGGCGCAAGCATTTGGGGCCACCGATGTCATCACGACGAGAGAGGAGCAAGCGGTGCAGCGAGTGCTGGAGCAGACGCATGGGGGGGCCGAAGCGGTCCTGGAGTGTGTCGGCACGCTCCAAGCCATCAACATGGCGATTCACATGACCCGACCGGGCAGATCAGTCAGTCTCGTTGGTTTTACCCATGTCAGCCAGGCTCCTGATCTGACGCACCGCTTGTTCCAGAATATTACCATCAGCGGTGGCGTGGCACCTGCGCGCGCCTACCTGCCAGCATTGTTGCCGGAGGTGCTCGCAGGCAAACTTGATCCCTCACCCGTCCTGGACATGACGGTCGATCTTGATGGGGTTCCTGCTGGATACGCGGCGATGGATAAACGTTCCGCCATCAAAGTGATGGTGCTTCCGTAGAGACCAGAGGTATTCTTCCATCAACAAACGATGAGTTCGAATCACCAAAGTTGAGCCGGATCCGAAAAGTGAGCACTTGATGCGAATGGTGAGCAGTCGTGAGCCATCGGAGGTTCGCATGGCTCACGACTCGGTTTGCGTCACTCGACGGTTGTCCATTCACAAAGGAGACCTCTATGGCACAGACAGATTTTCGCACTGCCTGCAGGGCGCCAAAGAAATCGAGATCACCGTGACCGGTCGCACGTCCGGTCGCTCCCTTTCCTACCCCGTGTGGTTCGCCCTGGATGGCGACAAGCTCTATCTGATCCCGGTGAGGGGTTCAGATACCGACTGGTACAAAAACGTGCGCAAGACCCCGACCATCCGCCTGGGGGCCCGTGGGAAGACCTTCACCACGAGCGCCCGTCTGCTCACCGACGAGGCGCAGATCGGCAAGGTCCTTGAGAAGTTCCGAGACAAGTACGGGAGGAACGTGCAGTCCTACTACCCCAAGCTCGACGTTGCCGTCGAAGTCCCACTCGCGTGAGGTGCCAGCTCGGTTCTGGTATGCGCGTTTCACGCTTGAGCGCGATGCGACGCTCAGCGAGCGAGACGTCTCGCATCTGATGCGAGCAGCGAGAGCGCTTCTCGGTGGGGCGACTCCCAACCCAGAACGTCTCCCCTCAAAGGAGGGTGGGAACGCGATGGAAGGGAGAGGTGAGGTGAGCGTGTCTCGTTGCTCGTGTCTTTCGTTGTTTCCAATACCCTTCACCTTCAACTACAACATCGGTATCTTCACCCCTCGTTCCTGCGCGCATTCTCTGGCTTCTTCATAGCCGGCATCGACGTGACGCATCACGCCGGAGCCGGGGTCGTTGGTCAGCACTCGCTCCAGCCGGCGCGCTGCCTCCGGCGTCCCATCGGCCACGATCACCTGCCCGGCATGGATGGAGTAGCCGATGCCCACGCCGCCTCCGTGATGGATGGAGACCCACGTCGCCCCCGATGCCGTATTCAACAAGGCATTGAGCAGGGGCCAGTCGGCGATGGCGTCGCTGCCGTCGCGCATGGCCTCGGTTTCCCGATAGGGCGAGGCCACCGAGCCGCTATCGAGATGATCGCGCCCGATCACAATGGGAGCCGAGACCTCGCCCTTGCGCACCAGCTCGTTGAATGCCAGCCCCGCTTTGTCGCGCTCGCCGTAGCCCAACCAACAGATACGCGCCGGCAGCCCCTGGAACTGGATTTTCTGGCGGGCCAGCGTGATCCAACGTTTCAGTGCCGTATCCTGCGGGAAGAGTTCGACAAGAGCCTCGTCGGTGCGATAGAGATCTTCGGGATCCCCTGAGAGTGCGACCCAGCGGAATGGGCCTTTGCCACGGCAAAAGAGTGGGCGAATATAGGCAGGGACGAATCCCGGAAAATCCAACGCGTGCGTCTCGCCAGCCGCTAAGGCCTGCCCACGCAAATTGTTGCCATAGTCAAACACAATCGCGCCCCTCCTCTGCATCTCCAGCATCGCCCGTACCTGTGTCACCATCGACTCGAAAGAACGCGCGATATATCCCTGTGGGTCGCGTTTGCGTAATGCGTCAGCCTCTTGCACAGCGAGACCGGCAGGAATATAGCCATTGAGCGCGTCGTGGGCTGAGGTCTGGTCGGTGACCAGATCGGGGAGAATGCCGCGCCGCACCAGTTCGGGATAGACCTCGGCAGCATTGCCAATCAATCCAATCGAAAGTGGCTGACCCGTATTGCAAGCCTCTCTCACCTGCGCGAGCGCCTCGTCCAACGTACTGGCCATCTCATCGCAATAGCCAGTATCTAGGCGGCGCTGAATACGCTGTTGATCGACCTCCACAGCCAGGCAAACACCCTGGTTCATTGTGGTTGCCAGTGGTTGCGCACCACCCATACCACCCAGACCGGCGGTCAGCACAAACTTACCTTTTAGGGTCCCTCCAAAGTGCTGGCGAGCCGCCTCGGCAAACGTCTCATACGTCCCTTGCACAATACCCTGTGAGCCAATATAAATCCACGAGCCAGCCGTCATCTGTCCGTACATGGTCAGCCCTAGAGCCTCCAGGCGGCGAAACTCATCCCAGTTACCCCAGTGGGGCACGAGGTTGGAGTTCGCGATCAAGACTCGCGGCGCATTGGGAAATGTGCGAAAAATACCCACCGGTTTTCCAGACTGTACCAGCAGCGTCTCATCGTTCTCCAGATCACGCAGAGAACGTACAATGGCATCAAAAGCAGCCCAAGAACGAGCCGCCCGCCCTGAGCCGCCATACACCACAAGCTCATCTGGACGTTCGGCCACATCCGGATCAAGATTGTTCATCAGCATACGTAAAGCAGCTTCCTGCTGCCAGCCTTTACAGCTAATTGTGCTTCCTCGCGGTGCGCGAACGGTGCGCGGCCCATGCTCCCCTAGCGCCTTTGCCGGGGGATTGCTCTCTTTATCGGGCATAATGCTATTGCTCCTTTCACAACTGGGTACTGCTTTGAGTATTTCTCAAAGAAATTGGTGCATGGAAAGATGATTCAGGCTCTATTTTAGAAACTCTAGAGTTGCTCGTGTGAGTACCTCAACCGCAATAGGCATGGCGTCCTCATCAACATTGAAGCGTGGGTGATGATGGGGATACCTGGCTCCCTTATTCTCATTCCTCGCTCCGACAATGAAGTAGCAGCCCGGCACGGCGTTCAGGAAGTAAGCCATATCATCGCTACCTGACGTCATCACTTCTTCGCCGTTATCCACTTTATCGGCTCCCACGGCCTCTGTTGCTGCTCTCTGTACCACTTCTGTCATCTTCTCATCATTGATACATGGTGGGCAGCTAATATCGGCAAACTCTGCTTCGCAGGTGGCTCCCATAGCACGGGCCACGCCATCTGCCAGTTCCTGAATACGTCGCAGCAACTTCTCGCGATGTTCCTTACTATAGGCACGCATAGTTCCACGCAGTTCCGCTGTTTCTGGAATAATGTTGAAGGCGGTGCCTGCCTGTACCTGTCCAATGGTGATCACCGCAGGGCTGAATGGCGAGGTCTCACGGCTAATCAATGTTTGCAGAGTCGTAATAATATAGGCTGCAATCACAATCGGATCAACCGAAAACTCAGGCATAGCCGCGTGTCCTCCCTTCCCTTTTACCGTTAGCGTAAAGGCATCGGCACTGGCAAAAACCGTACCGGCACGCACACCCACGCGCCCAACCGGATAATCGCTGATCAGGTGCAGGCCGATCACGCCATCCACCCCTTTCATGGTTCCCTCTTTGACCATCGGCTCGGCTCCGCCGATGACCTCTTCAGCAGGCTGGAAGATAAACTTCACATTACCTGTCAGTTCTGCCTGGCGCTTACTCAAAATATCGGCCACAGCCAACGCAATCGAGGTGTGCCCATCGTGTCCACAGGCATGCATCTTGCCATCGACTGTCGAGCGATAATCAATGTCATTCAACTCGTAAATCGGCAGGGCATCCATATCGGCGCGAATAGCAATGGTTTTTGCGCCAGATTTGCTGGCACTACCACGCAAGAGGCCCACTACGCCCGTTTTCGCCACTCCTGTTTGTACCTCCAAGCCTAGTGCCTGTAGACGCTTGGCCACGATACCAGAGGTGCGTACCTCTTCAAAGGCTAATTCAGGATGTTCATGCAGGTCGCGTCGCAACGCCAGCATATCAGGAACAAGTTCATCAATATCACTTTTCAGACGATCAACTTCAGGCATATGCCCTCCAGGATAATTGGGATTCCTGTATCCAACTTTGAACGCAAGAATCAGATAGTAATTTACATGCTCTTATCCTATCATATGGACATGAAATATTGCTTTTGGGACTTTTAGGCTCGCGATAGAAGGAAAATTAACAATGCAAGAAGACAAATACTGGCAAGCTGTACTGACTAGAGATACCACATGCGACGGTACCTTCGTCTATGCTGTGCGTTCTACGGGTATCTACTGCAATCCCTCGTGTCCTTCGCGTCGGCCACAGCGCAAACATGTGCTGTTCTTCGCGCAGCCAGCTGCTGCTGAACAAGCAGGCTTTCGTGCCTGCCAGCGTTGCCATCCTGATGAGGCAACATTGCTTGCCACATACAGCGAACTTGTCCAGAAGGTCTGTCGCTATATCGAAACTCATCTCGATGAACCTTTGACGCTTGCCACTCTGAGCACACAAGTTCATCTTAGCCCATATCACTTGCAGCGCATCTTCAAGGGTATCATGGGTATCACACCGCGCCAATATGCTGAAGCCTATCGTCTACAAGAACTCAAGGCGCAGCTCAAACATGGCGCATCCGTCACCGACTCGCTCTATGATGTTGGCTACACTTCCAGTAGCCAACTCTATGAGCGAACGCCAACTCAACTTGGTATGACCCCTAGCACTTATCGCCGAGGAGGCAAAGACATGTCCATTCACTATACTATCGTCCCTTGTTCGCTGGGCTACCTGCTTGTCGCGGCTACCAGCAAAGGCATTTGTGCCGTCAGCTTAGGAGACAGGGAAGACACACTGGTGGCAACGCTCAGCAGCGAATATCCAGCCGCCATCATCCAGAGTGACAACACGCACTTGCAGCACGAGGTCAATGCTATTCTTGCTCACCTGAATGGTCAGCAGCCCGATCTGGCTCTGCCTCTCGACATCCAGGCCACCGCCTTCCAACGGCTCGTGTGGCAAGAGTTACAAAATATCCCCTATGGTAGCACACGCTCATACAGCGATGTAGCTCGTGCTATCGGTAATCCCAAAGCTACGCGTGCTGTGGCTCATGCGTGCGCGACCAATCCAACTGCCCTGGTTATCCCCTGCCATCGGGTTGTGCGTGAAAATGGGGATATGGGCGGTTATCGCTGGGGGATCGAACGCAAAAAACGCTTGCTGGCGCAGGAACGGCAGCAGATGAGCTAACCGGGAGTCAATTTCCCTCCCTTTTCGAGCAACTTGGCTGTAGTGTTTCGCTCTTTTACACCTTACTATACAAAATATAGCTTTGATATGTATGGCAGAGTTCCATTAAGGAGGGCATCATGGAATTCCTCATCTTGATCATAGCGGCCATCATCCTGGATGTAGCAGCTTTACGTTGGGGCTTTGATAGTACCGATGACATCGATAGCCCTGAGTGGGAGCGAAAACGCCAGTGGTATGCTCTTTATTCAGAGAACATTGTGCAAGCGCAACGTGTGAGAAACGTCCACTTGAACTGAAAACGGTTTTCTGAGGTGAGCGTCACTCTTTTGCATACAGAAGCAGATGTATGGTAGAAGCGGCATTTATGACGCCCGTCCGACTCTGAGAGCTGGACGGGCGTCATAATGAGAGTTAACAAATTAATCCGGCTATGGCTACGTCGTGGGAGCGGCGGCATTGATGACGCCAGTCCGCTTCACAGGTGGGCTGGCGTCATCAATGCCGCCGCTCCCACGACCGTAAGTCTTTTGTTACCTTTCATAATGCCGCTTCTACCATGTCTCTTGAGTCCATACAAAAAAAGTGATGCTCATCCTGATCCCCTTGACTCCCAACTTACAATGGGAGTACACCAGAATTATCTCTTGCATTGCATTGTGATTGAGCATGCCTTTATGACACAAAACTATTTTAGTGTGGCCTATGTTAGGAGGAGAACACCTATGCCAAGTGAACTGATTGAACTGAGTGGACATATCATTGACTCGTGGACGCTGCCGCGTTCCTGGGATATTATTATGGATCGTGGTGGCAACTTTAACGTTGAAGAGATGCGAGTCGGGAAAAGTAAGACCGAGCCGAGCTATGCACGTTTGAAAGTTGAGGCTCCCAGCGATGCGGTACTAGAATTGATCATTTCCGAATTACAACAATTTGGAGCCGTCCTGGTCCACGCTGCGGGTGCTCAGACAGAGGCAGTTGAGCAAAACGGTGTGCTTCCCACCAACTTCTATTCCACTACTAATCTGCCTACCCAGGTACGCTTAAATGGTCAATGGGTTGAGGTTGAAGATATCGAAATGGACGTGGCCGTGGTGATTGATAAAGCTGCAGGGCGGGCTTACAGTCGACCCATGCACGAGGTACGGGTAGGCGACCAGGTGGTTGTGGGGCATGATGGCATTCGCGTTCATCCCTTTGAGCGTGCGCGTGATCGTGAAGCTTTTGCCTTCATGCAGAGTAGTGTCTCCTCCGAAAAGGTCAAAGTTCTGGCTATTCATGAAATTGCCGAGCAGATGAAAGAGACTCGCGCTCGCAACGGGAAAATTCTCTTTGTACTTGGTCCCGCTGTGATCCATACCGGTGCCGGGCGTTATGTGGCCGATCTGATTCGTCGCGGCTATGTGCAGGTGATTTTTGGGGGTAATGCGATTGTAACGCATGATGTGGAGTCGGCACTATTTGGTACCTCGCTCGGTGTCAATCTGCATACCGGCGAACAGGTTGAGGGCGGTCATCGCAACCATTTGAGGGCGATTAACGCCATTCGTGGAGCTAGTTCGCTGGAGAAGGCGATGGAGATGGGTTTGTTGCATGATGGGATTACTTATGAGGCGATGAAGCGTCACATTCCGATGGTGTTGGCCGGCTCTATTCGTGACGATGGGCCTATGCCCGGTGTCATTAATGATATGCAGGAGGCCCAACGGCAGATGCGTAAAGAAGTGCAGGGGGTTGAGATGGCGATTATGGTGGCCTCAATGCTACACGCGATTGCTACCGGTAATTTGCTCCCCGCGACGGTGAGGACGGTGGTGGTGGATATCAATCCAGCAGTGGTGACGAAGCTGGCCGATCGAGGCAGTTTCCAGGCAGCGGGGTTGGTAACGGATGCAGAGTTGTTTTTGAGGGAGTTGGCGGAGGCGTTGGGGTAAGTAAGTGTAGAGGAGTATCTTTTGTAATGGCAGTATCTATCCTGTTCTGGACATAACAGATGATGTTCTTTTAAGACAAGGAATGGGGTTAAGTACTCAGGAGATACAAATGCTGCGTACTATCTGGCAAAAATTGCGGGACCGGCGCATAAATAGAAAGCCGGATTCTTCTGTGAGGCGTCGTTAGCTTTTTTGCCAGAGCATATATAGTCTCTGTGAAGCCCAGATCTAGATGTGTATGATATGATGGATTGGTGGAGGGGTGATGAACTGGTAGACGACTTTGTGAGCGTGATCACCAGTATGGCCGCTCGTATCTATGGACGCAGACAGAGTAAGAGACAGGCCGAAAAAATCAAGCAGTGTGTTGAGCAAGTCATGAAAGCCGAGGATGACGAATGAGCGAGAAGCAGGGCTATCGTGCCGAACTGGACTTGAATAATGAGCAAATCACCCTTGCTCGCAAGCATTGCGGGGCTGCTCGCTATGCGTATAACTACGGCTTACGACGCAAGCAGCAAGCCTACAAAGCAGGTGAGAAGACGCCCTCTGCCATCGATCTCCATCGTGAGATTAACGCTCTCAAAAAGACAGATATCCCCTGGGCTTATGAGGTGAGCAAATGTGCCATGCAAGAAGCCTTGCGCGATCTCGACAACGCCTTTAAGCACTTCTTTCGCAAAGTCGCCTTAAAGAAGCAAGGCAAGCATAAGGGCAAGTGCGGATATCCAAAGTTCAAGAGCAAGAAGAAAGCCATCGGCGGTGCTCGGTTTACCGGCTCTATCCGTGTCTATCCTGATGCTATCCAATTGCCTCGCATGGGCTTGCTCCGACTTAAAGAGCATGGCTACTTGCCCATGAACGCGCACGTCGGCAGTGCCACCATCAGCGAGAAAGCCGGTCGCTGGTACGTCTCCATTTGTGTGCATGAGGAACAAGTCGAACCTCTACCTGCAACAGGCCCGATTATCGGGATAGACCTGGGCATTAAGACACTGGCAACCTGTTCAGATGGGCGCACCTTCGACAACCCGAAAGCTCTCAGGAAGAAGATTAACGCGCTTAAACGGGCTTCTCGTCAACATTCCCGTAAGAAAAAAGGCTCTCAGAAGAGACGATACGCCCAACGTAAGCTTGCTAAAATGCACGCTCGTATTGCCAACGTTCGCAGAGATGCTTTGAACAAAGCGACCTCAGCTCTCATAGCGAAAACCAAGCCGGAGAGTGAGAGACCGTCTGTGATCGTTCTGGAAGATTTGCATGTATCAGGCATGCTCAAGAACCGCTGTCTCTCACGAGCCATAGCCGATGTTGGTTTATACGAGTTCCGACGCCAGATCGAGTACAAAGCTCGTGATGCTGGCGTCGTAGTGCAATTCGTTTCACGCTGGTTTCCCTCTTCCAAGACGTGTAGCAACTGTGGCACGGTCAAAGAAGAGTTAAGCTTGAGTGAGCGGATGTTTGTGTGTGAGTGTTGCGGTCTCTCTCTAGACCGTGATCTCAATGCGGCCCGTGTGTTAGCCGCGTCGGTGTAGAACAGAACTACCGTGAGTTACACGGGAAGTCACGCCTGTGGAGATCGTGTAAGACCTGGGAAATCTAGGCAACTGGTCGTAGAAGCAGGAACCGAACACGATTTATGGCCTGTCCATAAATGGGTAAGTTTCGGATAACGGTAGAGGTTAACATCTACTAGAAAGGAGGCAGAAGCTATGGAGCATACCAAACGGGCAGAAGAGCGCAGGGAGAAGCTGGTGAAAAAGCTAGCGCCAGAGGCGATGGAGTGGATAGAGCAACGAGCAGTGGAGCTAGCCAGAGCGGATTTGCTAAGTTCCGTCATACGCACAAAGCACATGAATGAAGCGTATGAGCAGTGGAAACATGAGCAGGAGATTAGTCCTGAAGAGGCACTTGCTCATGAGCAGGAAGATGGCGTCTGGCTGGGGAAGATGGCGTATTGCGCCACGATGCGGCCCAATGGACATGTGGTACTGATCGATGAACAGAGCAAGATCCAGTTTATATTTACGGCGCAGGAAGCCTACGATCTCTTTCACTTTCTGCGACGGTATAAGGATGAGTTGCAGCAGAAAGCGAAATAAGCCTCTTACGGTCGCGCACCCGGCACGGCAGCTGTGAATATCTCTTGTGTGCTGGTACGGGTATCATTCCAGAAGGGGTGGACGAAGTGATCGTCTACGGCCAGGCCTTGATAATCTCCGATGAATTGGTTTCCTGCACTATCAAGGGGGGCATCGACCGCCGGGTCCCAGTTTTGTGTAGTGACACGTATATTCGCGAGAAAAGATTGGCCTCTATTTACTGACTGCGCCAGGTAAACATCAATCAACTTGTGAGCTGGGTCGCGGCGTGTGTCAAAGAAGGAGATACTAATGACGCCATCAGGGGCAATGACCATCTGCGGCTGAATTTGTAACGCACCATTGCCAGCCGTATCATCGTTGACACGCAGAGGGGAAGTCCAGGTGTGGCCTCTATCCCTGGATGTGATAAAAAGAACATCGGCTTCCTGATGGACTTTGTCTGACCATGTGAGATACAACTGGCCCGTATGCGGGTCACAGGCAAAGGCCGGTAGCGAGACGTTGCGATACTTCTCAGGTGGAAACTGGCCAGCAATATCGTGAATAGTGGCGGCCAGGGTCGGATTGGTCCAGGTGGTGCCCCCATCGGGTGACGATATCATGAGCAGACGGGTGGGAATGCGTGCATTGGTCAGTTCGATATAGGGGAAGGCGACATAGAGCGTACCATCGGGGGCGACGACAGGGATGGCACCTTGCACTGCATCGCATTGCGTGGAGTGGACTGGACGCCCTCTGGCCGGATTGGTGCAGAAGGGGGCGTTGCCCTCAATGAGGCGCATGGGTGAAAAGGTCTTGCCTCCATTGGTTGAGCGTGAAAAAGCCAGTTCCTCACTGCAATCGTTGCCGTTGCCACAATCGCCATTGTGATCGTAACTCCAGACTACATAGATTGAGCCACTATGCGGGCCTTTGGTCT
>WNGL01008775.1_pt1 | contig 19432 bp, 28 predicted proteins | sample 5400591 | NCBI WGS metagenome assembly WNGL01 (sample SAMN13153377, study PRJNA577476) | soil metagenome | isolation source: 80 cm soil or saprolite under Garry oak tree replicate 1 | place: USA:California | collected 2016-06-15 | reverse complement strand
GACATCGACCACCGCAAGGACATCTACCGCAGCTAACTCACGTTCGCCTGGCCAACTTATAAACAGGTGATCGTGTGACCCGGGACCCGTCACCCGGAGTGACCGGGCGGTGCCCACATAAACAGGTGATCGTGTGAGCCACGGCGCGGCCGAAAAGTCCAGCAGACTTGCGACTGCCGGCCAGAGCTCCGCGTGTTTCCCCCTCCCCGGTCACGGCGGGTCGCTATTCCGCTCGCGTGTTCGAATTTCTGCGGCTGATGTTCGAGTTTTTCACAGGCCGTTCGAGTTTTTCAGCACCGCGACAGGCCGCGTTTGCGCTGGTCAGCGGCCGTTTTGCTGTTCGAATCCTTGCCCGGTGCGTTCGAGTTGCCTTCCGGCTGCTCGCCGCTGGCGTGCGCCGTGCGACGCCGGGGCGATACTGGCGGGGTGAGCGAGGACATGGAGCGGTTCGTGACGGAGCGGGTGCTGGCGGAGGCTGAGCGGGACCAGCATTTGGCCGCGCTCTCGGCGGCGATCGGGGCGGCGGTGGACGACCCGGCGGCCCGGCTGGCGGCGGCGTACGGCCGGGCGTTCGGGCAGGCCGCGGCCGGGCCCGGCGGGGCGCTGCCCGGCGAGTGGCAGGCTGCGGCCGGCGCGGTTGAGGCGATTGAGGCGGAGCGGGCTGAGCGTGACGCCCGGCTGGCGCCGGCTCGCGCCGCGGGGCTGGCGGCGTACCAGGCGGCCCGCGAGCGGCGCTACGGCCCCGCGCAGGGCGCGGCCGGGCCGTCCGTCGCCGCGATGTTCGGCCTGGCCCGTGAACGGCCGCGGATCTTCTGACCCGGCCGCGTGGCGCATCTACGGGTGACCGGGCGCACCCGCTACAATGTCGCGGCGCCGCGACAGCCGCTGACCTGCGCAAACGTGACCTGCCGCGACACACCGGTCCTGACCGGGCCACCTGACCTGCGGTGTAGCGGCGTAGCGGCCAGCGCCGCTACGGCGCTCAGATGCCCGATCGGGCGGTCCCCCCCTGAAAGTGACAGCGGTTAGGTTCCGCACGCCAGGGCCGTGCCGTGATACGGGCCGGGGGTATACGCTGTGGCTAATGGCTGGCGCGCCGCTGAAGGACGATCTCGAGCTGGACGCGTCGATCCTGTTGGGCATGTTCCTGGGCACGAGGCTGGCGGACGGGCTGCGGCACGGCTACGCGGACCTGGCCGGGCTGGGGGCGGCGTGCGGGGCGTCCGCCGCGCAGGTCCGGGAGTGGTTGTTCTGGGAGGCCGGCCGACGCCGCACCAGGGACGGCGGTTCATGGCGGCGGCGTACGCGGCCGAGCGAAGGACCAGCAGGCGGCCAGTACCGGCCGCGGGACCCGCAGGCGCAGACTGGGCTGACCGCGAGCGAGGCGTTCCGCCTTGCGTAGCCAGCTCGAGGCGCTCGGCCTCGTCCCCGGGGCCGCCCGGCCGGAGGGCGGCGCGGTGGCACGCACGTTCACGTTCGATCCGCCCGCCATGAGCGCGGCGGACTGGGCCGCGTTCGCCGCGCACGTGAGCAGGAGCGCGGTCAACTTCGAGAACGCGCTCCGCGGGCAGGGCCTGGCGCGGGCGCGGGACCCGTTGGCGGTGGTCCAGGGCATCGCGAGCACGGTCGCGGCGGCACCGCCGGGCGGTCCCGTCCCGACGATGAGGATCGCGCTGAGCGACGCCGACCAGCGCCTGGTCAGGTCGTGGCTGTCGCGGTCGCTGATGCGGGCTGGCGACGAGTCGGCCAGCGGGGACCGGCCGGGCACCAATGACGCCGCCAGGCTCGGGACAGGCGCGCTGCTCGACCAGTGGGAGAGCTTCATCGGCTATGCCGACCCGGTGACCGGGCGGCGGGCCCGGGGCTCCCGGTCCCGGGTCACGATCCTGGAGGGCTAGATGACGACGCACGTTCCCGGCTGGGACTACGGCGCGGGCCAGGCGGAGGAGCTGGCGGTCGAGATCCCCGACGCCGGGCACAGGGCCGACCCGGGTCCGCGGACCCGGCTGCCCGAGCAGATCCCGGTCACGGCGCCGCCGGGCCGCCCGGAGCCGCCCCCGGCGGCGGCGCCGGACCCGGCGCAGGTCCCCCGGCCGGGGGTGGCGTAGCCGTGGCGAAGGCGGTCGTCAGCAACGGCACCACCGAGGCGACGAACGTAAACCGGCTGGACCCGGGCAACGTCACCACCGTCCCGGTGGTCGTCACCGTGAACCACAGCGCGAAACCGTTCGGCCGGGAAGAGAAGTAACGCGCTGAGAACGTCCCGGCGGCCCCTGGCGGGTCGGGTCAGAGCCTCTCCCCGCCGGGCCGCCGGGACTCAGCGCTTCGGCGGGCTCCTCAGCGACGGCGGGACGGCGGGCGCGGCGTCGGCGCGGCGGACCAGCCAGACAATGAGCTTGCCGATCGCGATGAGCAGCTTGAGCGCCAGCCACGCCGCGACGAACGGCGACGCGAGGAGCCAGAACACGAACCAGCCGGTCAGGGACATCGACACCCGGGAGCCGGGTCCGGACCGGACGGAGATCCTCACTGCCCGGCCGCCCTTCGGACCAGCCCGGCGATGACGGCGCACGCCTGCGGCTCCACTGGCAGCCGCTCATGCTGCTGCTTCGGCCGGTGAACCGTCGGGCGGACGGCTAGCTGCGGAGGTGGCGGACCAGGCGGGCCAGGTGCTCGGCGTAGCCGCTCCTGAACTCCTCCGACTCGGGGTCGAGTCCGGTCAGTTCGCGGGCGGCCTGGGGCAGGATGGCCGACGCGGCGGCGGCGGCGAACAGCGCGAGGGCGGCGTAGCCGGGATCCAGCCCGGCGGCGAGCTCCCCGGCTTGCTGGCGGCGCCGGAACTCGGCGGTGATCCACTGCATCAGCTCGGGGCTGCCGGCGGCGGGGGTGTCGCCGGCCAGGCCCTGCCAGGCGAGCAGCCGCGCCCACGGCCGGTTGGCCTGCGATGCCTGGAAGAATCCGGCCACGACCTGGTCCAGCGGCTGGTCCGGGGCGGCCATGTCGCGGCTGGTCTCGCCCCACCGGCGCTACAGCTCCGCCGAATGCATCACCGGACAGACGCTCGCCGCCGTCGGAGGACGGTCCGAAGTGTACTGATCTGCCGGCCCTACGGGTGCGGTTGGAGGCCAGGACGTCGCCTCGTCGGTCAGCTGGGTTCGGTCATGCGAAGGAATCCCACGCGCGACCGCGCTGCCGAAGAGTGCCGCTGCCCAATGACCGCGAGCCCAGGCGGCACTACGAAGCATCAGGATGTGTCCGGGTCAGCTTCGCTCGGTGTCGTCGCCGCGCTGGCCGAGCCCTTACAGGTTGCCTTCGTTGTCGGTGAAGGTCGCCCACCAGCCCCAGGTCTGCTTGCTCGGCGAGTCTGGGAACCGCACACCGCGCGCGGTCAGCTGTTGATGGATCCGGTTAATGTCGTCGCAGGTGAACAGCACGTTGCCCAGGGAGCCGATCTGGCTTTCGTCGAACTTCGGGCTGTACAGGACGAGCGTGACACCGCTGTCGGGGGGCTGCACTTCGAGCCAGCGGGCGCCGCTGGGCTCATCACCCATGGGGGTGTCCTGGATCAGCGTGAATCCCATCGTCTCGACCCAGAAACGCTTCGCCGATTCCTGGTCACGTACGTTGAGGGTGACCTTGTCGACTCCGAACATCTGTTCTCCTCCGGCGGTATCGACGTCTTGAGCCTGTCCAGGGGCGGTCAGTGGTTGCGGGAGCGGAAGACGCCGTCGGGGTCGTATCTGGCTTTTACATCGAGTAGGCGGGGGTGGTTCTCGCCGTGGTACGCCCGTCCCCAGTCCTGCAGGCCGGGATCCGGGAAGTTCGGGTAGACGCGCCCCGACGCCCACGCTCCGACGGTGTCCCACGATCCGCGCATCCAGTCGTGGGCAGCGCGCTGGTCCGGGACGGACGCGTCGGGCGGGAGCAGAGCCAGATGCTCGAGCAGGAACAACTGGTCGCGGTGAGCGAACGCGGTAGCGTCGGGCGTTTGCCGGCTGTAGGCGCCACCCCACGGCGCCAGCACCACGCTGCGGTCCTGGCCGGGCCGGGGCTGCCGGGTAAGACTGCCGACCAGGGCTGCGACCGCCTCACCGGGCAGTGGCCGGTCGAAGAACCCGGACTTGGTGAAGCGGAATCCGCGGCCGGCGACCTGACCCGGCGCCGGCGGCCCGGGCTGACCATCGGGACCACCGGCGCCGGCCTGGTACCGGATGGTGTCAAGAAACGACATCTCCGTGTACGAGCCGGCGGACGGGTCGGACCCGGCGCGGCTAACGAGATCGTCGAGCAGTGTGCAGGCTTCCCGCTCGCTACCGAGCATGGCACCGCACACCTCAGCCTGGAGGCCGGCACCCAGGTCGCCGGTCACGCTCAGCGTCAGGTCGGCCACCAGTGCGTCCGGACCGTACGGCGCCCAGCGCTGCCACGCCGCGACGGTGGCGGCGGCGTGCGCCTGCGGCCACACCAGGCGGAAGTTCGTCATGCTGGACGCCGGCCGGGTGCGGAAGGTGAACGCCGTCACCACGCCGAGGTGGCCAGCGCCCGCGCCGCGAAGCGCCCAGAGCAGGTCGGCATGGTGCCGCTCGTCGCATTCGGCCACGTGCCCGTCTGCCAGCACGACCTGTGCGCCGAGCAGGTGGTCGAGGGTGAGGCCGTAGCTGCGCCCGAGGATTCCGTGGCCTCCGCCGAGGGTGATGCCACCGATGCCAACCGACGGGCAGGTGCCGCTTGGCACGGTGACGCCGTCGGCCAGGAGGCGCTCGTACATTTCGCCCAGGCGCGCGCCGGCGCCCACCTGCGCCACCCCGTTAGCGGCCACCACCGAGTGCATGGGTGTCACGTCGATGACGATGCCGGTCGTGGAGGAGTACCCGGCGAAGCTGTGACCGCCGCTGCGCGTCGCGGTGTGGATGCCGTGGCGGCGGGCGACCGCGATCACCTCGACGACGTCCTCGGGGGCGGCGCAGCGCACCACGGCCTGCGGCTCCAGGTCGGCGAACCCGGCGATGAATGGGGTCCGGGCCCGCTCGTAGCCGTCCGAGCCCGGCAGCAGGACCTCGCCGGAGATCCCGTGCTGCAGTGCCGCCCAGTCAGGGGCCGAACCGCTCACAGCGTTCACCTCGCAAGGACGGGCCGCGCGGCCGGGCGGTCGTTCACGCCTGCTGCAGGACGATGCTGTTGCCGTCGGGGTCGTGCAGGACCGCCTCCGTGCCCCACGGCCGGCGCTGCGGCGGGCCGTCGAACTGCACGCCGCTGGCCGCGAGGTGCTCGAAGTCCGCCGGGAGGTCGTCAGTGCTGAGCACGAGCCCCTGCAGGGAACCGGGCGGCATCGACTCGAACCAGGTGACCAGCGTCAGCGCGGTGCTGCCCGCCTTGGGTCCCACCATGACCCAGCGGATCCCCGGCACCGACTCGTCGTCACCCTTGAGCTCGAACCCCAGCTGGCCGACGTAGAACTGCTTCGCTCGGTCCTGGTCGGATACCGGGACGGACACCACGATCACATCCTTGACTGCCATCTGTTGCCTCCGCTTCTGCTGTGCTCTCACCAACAGCATGCGGCGGCTGACGTCGCCGGGTCCAAGACGGATCGGACCGTGCAGCCATAGGTTGTTCCTATGCCGATCGGGCTGCACCACCTGCGCTACTTCGTGACGGTGGCCGAGGAGGGCAACGTCTCCCGCGCCGCCGATCGGCTGCACATCGCCCAACCATCGCTGAGCGCGCAGATCAAATACCTCGAGAATCATCTCGGCACGCAACTCTTCCGCCGGCATCCCCGCGGCGTCGAGCTGACGCGGGCGGGTGCCCTGTTCCTGGTCGAAGCTCGCAAGTCCATCCAGGCCGCCGACGCGGCCGTGGCCGCCGCCCGCACGGCATCCCGCGACGAGGCCGGCCGGCTGCGCATCGGCTTCATCGTCGGCACGCAGGTCGCACCGACCTCGGGCATCCTGAGGGCGTTCCGGGAGCGCTACCCCGGCGTCGAGCTGGACCTAGCCGAACACACCTTCGCCGACCCGTCCGCCGGACTCAACGACGGCCAGGTCGACGTGGCGTTCGTCATGCCGCCCATCTCCCACCACGGCCTGAGCTTCGACGAGATCTGCCACGTCCCGCGCGTCGCCGTGGTCAGCGAAACACATCCGTTGGCCAAACGCGCCACCATCTCCGTGCGGGAGCTGCTCGACGATCCCTGGATCGTCGCCGAGACCGGCGACACCATCTGCCGCGACTTCTGGCTGGCCACCAGTCACCGCGGCGGCAAACCGGCCAGGCTCGGCCACACCACCACCTCGATCGACAAGTTCATCCAGCTCGCGGTCGCCGGTGAGGTCGTCGGGCTGGCCGCGGCCTGGGTCGAACAGGCCTTCGCCCGGCCCGGCGTCCGCTTTCTGCCGGTAACAGATGTCGAACCCGCCGTCACCGCGCTCGCCTGGTACCCCGCCGCCACTGACCCAGCGCTTCCTCGCCGTTGCCCGGGAACGACCCGGCCACCACTGATCATCGCGGCAGCTCCGGACGTCCACGCCCACCCGGCCTGCCGACCCCGGTGATGGCCGCGATCGGGCGGGCCGGGCGGATCAGGGCACACGAAGACCTCGCCCGATCTGACGCGCTCCGACTGATGGCACGGAGCACTGGGATCCAGCGCCAACCCTCCGGAGGCTCGCCGGGCGGCAGGCCAGCGCCGTCCGGGGCTCGGCTCCCGAAGCGGCCCAGGACACGCACCATCAAAGTCCTCGAACGTTCCAGCTACCGCCGCTCGCTGGCCGCGAACGCCAAACCCCGCTCCATCAGCTCAGACCGCAACTGATTGCTGGCCTTGGGGCCCATCCCGTGAAGCGAACGGATCTCATCCTCCTGGAAACGAGCCAGGTTCTCCAGACGCCACACACCCGCAGCAGCCAGGGCCCGCCTGGCCTGGGCGGCCAGCCCGCCGGGCAACCCGCTGCCATCGTCGCTGGTGGCCATGATGTCCTCCCGGGCCAGTCAGCCTCTTCACACCCCGACGCCCAGGGCCGCCGTACGTCGAAGATGGGCGAGTGCACGCTCGCTGCTGTCACTTACAGGCTGCCCGCTAGCTCGATTGCTCCAGCCGACGGCCGTTCGAGGCCGCCGAGGAGATGCAACAGGGTGGACTTGCCGCACCCGCTCGGGCCCATGATGGCCACCGTTTCGCCAGTGGCGACATCGAGGTCAACGCCATCCACCGCACGCACCAGCGCCGCCCCCGAGCCGAACGTCTTGCAAAGACCCGAGGCGCGCAGCACCGGCCGCATCGATGTCATGACCGCTCCCTTCGACCGATCCAATTCCGCTCGCAGGCCTCCAGCCAGCGCAGGTCCGCCTGGAGTCGCAACACGACTCCCTCCAGCAGCAAGCCTGCATCGGAGCGGTCCGGCTCCTCCATGGCAGCCCGCTGAGCGTCTCGCAGCCGCCGGAGCATCTCTCGTCGCTGGGCATCGACGATGCTCATCGGGTCGGCCAGCCCGGCCTGGGCGGCGGCAACGAGCTTCAGGTGGAACTCTGCAAGGTCGGGCCTCGGCCAGCTCACCTCCGACAGCCACTGGAGTACTCGCTCCTGACCGGCCGGGGTCAGGTAGTACACCCTCCGGTCGGCGCGCCGAGTGCGTCCCTGAGGTGGCTCCTCGAGGGCCACCATGCCCGTCTCTTCCAGACGGCCGAGAGTGACGTAGATGTGCCCGGCGTTCAGCCCTTCGCCCAGGGGGCCGAGGGCTTCGTCGAGCCGGGCGCGCAGCTGATAGCCCTGCGAGGGCTCCTTGGCCAAGAGCGCGAGCACGACTTCCTGCTGCATGCAAGCTCCATGTAACGGTTAGACCCGCTGAAGCTGACGATGCCATCAGTTTCGGTCTGGGGTGCCTGTGCCTTGAGAGGCGGCTGCGGGTCGCCACCGTCGTGCGTAGGCGGCCGGTGGCGCAGGCGGTGGACTTGCCGGGCGTGTTTGCAGAGCTGGGCGAGATACCGGCTCGGGTGTTCGGTCTGGACGTGGGCTTCGGCGGTTGGCATCGCGGCTGCGGCGTAGAGGCTGAACACACCGAACCCGGCCCAGGGCTGGAGGGTGTGCGCCTGGTGCTGCACCGTGTAGATGGTTTCGCCGGCGTTCATCGGGAGGTAGTGGCCGGCGGTGTCCTGCCAGGAGGCCGGCAGCAGCGACATGATGTCCGAGGGCACGAACAGCGGCCCCGAACAGAACAGCGACGCGCCGACGCTGGAGCGGATGATCGCGCCGAGGCCCAGGCCGAACAGCCCGAGCATCGCCAGGTAGAGGCCAGCGGGCTGGAATCCAGCGCTGCCCGCAGCGCCCGCGCGCCGAACTCGCCAGTCCGCGCGGCCGGCGCCACCGTCCGCTCCACCAGCGCCCGGTCAAGGTTCTGCTCGATCAGCCGCTTCCGGAACCCCACCAGCGGGCCTTGGCAAACGGCGGCGCATCCGCATCCAGGCAGTCCAACACCAGCTGCCAGCGCCGGTCCATCACCGTCGCCTCGATCACCTCGTCATCCGACACCCCGGCATACGCTTGCAGAATCGTCGCCAGCGCCAGCTGCGCCGACGGCACCGGCGGCTGCCCCTTCGGGCTGTCCGCATACGCCTGGGCCAGCTCCGCCTGAAACTCCTCGTCAAACAGTTCGTGGCGATGCTGCCGTAAGAACACGAAGAGCTTCGCCCGCCGCACCGCCTTGATCACCCCTGCTCCGCCCGCGACGGCTCCAGCCGGCGGACGCTACACATCAGGACGCATCGGACTTCCTCTGCCCGCTGCAGATGCCCACCACCCACCACGAACTGGGCCTAACACCCGACGACCCCAAGCCGACGCCACGCCGGAATCCGACCCGCTACTTGACCGGCGCTCTAGGTACGGAACCTTCACGCGGGCTTGGACGCGCCGGCCTAGCCGCTGGTTGCGTGCTCATCCGGGCACGCGTTGCACGCAAAGCCGAGCGGTGCCCAAAGAGCGCGGCTTAACGCCTGCCCGCGAGCCGTTCACTTTCCGAGGTCGGAGCTGAGCTTGGATCGCCGCTCCTCGAGCGCGCCCATCTCGGCCCGGAGGCGTCTGATCTCGCGGTTGACGCGCGCCAGCTCGGCCTTATTTTGCCGTTCATTGACGTAACGGTCGCCGTGGCTGGTCCTGGCAAGGGCTTCGACCTCCGAGCGGAGCAGTCTCAGCCACGGGTTCCCGTGCATCGCCGCCTGACGGTAGTGCAGCGCGCCCGCGTCGATCGCGTCGTAGATCTCGCCCTGGGTCAGCCCGAACTCCTCGCGGGCGGTCTTGTCGCTCAGCGTCGCGCCCTTGCGCTGCCATTCTTCATTCGGATAGTCCATGGCTGATCCTCGTGGCGGCTGCGCGGAGTCCGGCCGGACGGAATTCCGGCCGCTCGGCCATGGTACGTCCGCGGCCTCCGCCCGGCTGCGTTTCCGGCCTCAGTCCCACCAGAAACGGCAGAACGCCGCGCCAAGCCAGTCGTCGGTGCTGGCGCGCCAGGGCCGGAACTCGGAGCCGGTCGCGGCCCATAGCGGACGCCCGGCGTCCATGCTGGCGAAGCCTTCCATCACGGCGAGGTCTAGTGACGTGCCGTACCCGTCAACGGGCCACGGCCGCGCGATCTCGCCGGCCAGGTCCTCGGCCTGCGAGCACGGAACGATGACCGCGTCCACCCGCACCCGGGGAGCTGGCGGGCCCCGCGGGCGCGACGAAGCCGGCCAGCACCCCGTCGTGGCGCTCGGCCTGCGCCATCAGCCACTCCTCGGGCGGCTGATCGTTGGGCCGCTCGCCGGGCAGCTTGTCGATGACGAGCGTGAGCGCCTCCCGGGTGATGTCGGGCGGCGCGTCGGTGAACCACCATCCCCTCTCGTTATCGGGGCCGTCCGCCTCCTCGATCTCGCGGCGGCAGTACGGCAGCAGCAGGCGCGCCAGGCGGTCGCCCGCGTCATGTTCGGTTGGTTAGGACGGCTCCAGGTGGACCCAGCTGCTCCCGGCGGGCGCGCGGGGACGGCTCCTGCCGGGAAAGTCACCGCGCCGACGCTCGGCGAGGGCGCGCAGCACGCTCTCGTCGGGGCCGTCCTGGGACCAGAACCGCATCGGCGCCTGGACGTGGTGATTTCCAGACCGGGCTGATCCCAGGTTCAGCGCAGCAGCGCGGTCCACTCGGGCATGAGGTCGAGGAGTTCGACGGCGGGTAGCTCGATGCCGAGCTTCGCGCAGTCGCTCACCACACCTGATGCGCGCTCAGCCGCGTAGTCCGGGGAGTACTCCAGCAGCGTCTCGGAGTTGCCGTAGCGGCAGTTGTAGAGGCCGAGAAGGATGCCTGCCGCAAGTTCGACGGCTGCGGATCCCGTGCCGAGGCCGGCCCGGCGCTGAAGGTCGTCGAGGAAGGGTTGCAGGGCGTCGTCCAGGATCTCATCGGCGGCCTCGGCCGGATGGACGTAGCCTCGGCCCCGCCGATAGCCGGCCCGGGTGTTCAGCTCCTCGATGTCCAGGCCCTGCAGGGCGCCCTCGACATCGTCGGCGACAGCCGACCGGTCTGCGTCGGTCATGACCTGGACGGCGTAGGCTTCGGCCGATTCACGCAGCTCCGGCCGGGCAGCGAGCAACTCGTCGAGCACGCTGGCCTTCTCGGCCGCGGACAGGGCGTCCAGCGCTGACCTCTTGTCGCTCACCTGTGCTCCCTCTGGGCCGCCGCCTCCTGAATGTCGTCGGGCTGGCGCCCGAGCGCGGACAGGCAGGACGCGCGCAACGGACGAAGCTGCTCGAGGGCCGATTCCGGGTCACCGGTGCGCAGCGCCAGTTCCAGCCCGGCGCTCAGCCAGTCCAGGGCCTCGGCGTAGCCGCCCATGTCGCTGTACTCGATGCCGGCTTGGACATAGATCCAGACGTCGTCGGGATAGGCGGAGCGGGCATGCTGCCACAGCGACCTGGCCGGTGGCTCGTGCCCCGAGCGCATCAGCTTCTCGGCCAACTCGCACAGCATCTCGGCGCCCTCCGCGTAGCCCCAGCGGGTGGCGTTGGCGATCGTGGCGACCGCGTCGTCGACCCGGCCGAGCGCGAGATATCTGTCGGCGAGTTCCTCGCTCCAGGCCCCGGCATCGAACGATGTTTCACCGTCGTGGGCGCGTGCCAGCGTCAGATACTCCTCCAGCACGGCGGCCCGCTCGACATGATCGTCACCGGCCCTGGCCACCCCGTACATGATCTCGTCGATGCGCTCCTCCAGCGCCGCCGCCGTCGGCCGCGGCCAGCGCCGGGATTCCTTCTTCGTCGTTCGATGACGGAACCGGGGCGACATACGCACTACCGTAGCGAGCCGAGCCTTGCGGCTGGCGCATTCGCGCCGCGTCGCGTCTTTTAGGTATGGCTCAGCCGGGCGTCGACGGCTGCCGCGCTGGCTTCGGGGTCAAGGCCGACGATGGTGACATGCAGGTCTGCTCGCTCATACGACCGCTTGAAATAGGAGGCGTCTCGCAGGCCGCTGGGCGGCAGCGCGATCACGCAGTCGGAGTTGGCGGTCGCGATACGGTCCAGCACCACGGCGCATTCCTTCCGGTAGGAGTAGCCAGTAAGGAACCGGGCCTGAAGCCGCTCGATGGATGTGTCGAAGTGCCGTTCGATCTCATCGTCGAGGTCGAAGAAGGGCCAGCCCTGCCGGTCAGCGAGGATCCTGCCGATCGTCGTGGTGCCCACACAGCTCACACCGACCAGGCTGACCCGCAACTCAGACTCCTCGGAGCCGCCACGCCGACGACCCGAGGGCGTGCGGTGCGGTGTCGGCGACATGGGGATGGGGAACGGTAGATGGCCAGCGTAGCGGCTGGCGGCGCCGGGAAGCTCGCTGTGGACGCTCGCGCGGGCGCCGCCCGGGCAGATCCAGGCCGCAGCCAGGCAGCGCGGCCTGACTCCGTACCTGCCGACGCGGATTGCCGCCGCCCCCGTCCGGCGCGGACAGAACGGCTACGCTCGTGGCCGATGACGAGCCGGGCCGAGGAGGAAGGAGTAGTGCACCTGAATGGCAGGTGGCGGATCATGGAGATGGACCTGTGGGACTAGCTAGGAGGCCATCGATTTGGTGGCGCCCGGCTTCATCGAGTTCGGCGACGACGGGACGGGCGAGTTCGGTTTCATCGCCGTCCGAGGGTGGATGGACTGCCGCCCGGGCGAGCGCGGCGGACGTGCCAGCGTGGAGTTCAGCTGGCAGGTTCCACCTCGGCCACGACTCCGGCTTTCGCGCCGTGCGCGTCAGGCAGGAATCGGAGATCGCTCTCTCAGCCCGGCAGCCTCGATGAGCCGACGTCAACCTGAGCATCGAACGGGTGGCCCGGTCCGGACGGGACGGCATCGTTCCTCCGGCTCGCACTCAACCACGACGATCGAAGTTCAGTCGCGATCACTGGCCGCCTGGGGTGAGCCGCAGCACTTCTTGAACTTCGTCCCGCTCCGCAGGGGCAGGCTGAATTGCGTCCCACCTTGGCTGCTCGCACCGATCCCGCAGGAGCCTCAGCCGCCACTGCCCGCATGGTGTCAGGAAGCGCGCCGTCGCTCCGTTGTGCTCGCTGATTCTGTCGGCCTGGGTTTGTAGTGTCGGCGGCAACCGACCGGTGGAGGTGTTATGGGCCGCGCGAGCAACCACAAGAAGGCACGCCGCCAGGCTGCGTACAAAACGCTGCGGGCCGGGCAAAGCTCCCGCGCCGGTATCGCGCCGCAACAAGCGATGCTCCCGCTTGTCGCTGGCCTGCAGGCGCTGAACCAGGAGCTGGGTGCGCGGGGCGAGCAGCAGGCACCTGCCTATCGGGCCTTGCTGACTGCGGAAGTTCCGGACGCCACGATGATCGCCGCCGATCCGGTGCATTGGAGTATGGCGGCCAGCGTCCTGGTTCGCGCGGTTGTCTTCGACGGTCTGCGGGTCGACCACCCAGCGGTGAGCATGCTTGTCGACGTGCTCGCCCCCATCGCCGAGGCCGAGCTGGCGTATGACGAGGCCATCGAGGAGCGGCTTGTCTCGGGATGGGATGAGGACAAGCCGGAGTTCCCGGACCTGGACGGGCCGGTGTTCCTGATCGGCACGTGCGCGCTCGTGGACGCGACCTGCGCGGTAGTTGGTGAAGATCCGCTCAGCGAGGTACTCGCCGTGTTGTCGCCTGCCATGGACGGCACCGTTCCGGGTGTGGAAGGCCGGGTTGTGGCTGACGCACTGATCGGTGCCTTTGCCACGCATTACCGATGCGAGCTGCCCGGCGATGCCGGTGTGCTGAAGCGCATCAGGCACGTGGACGCCGGCTCCGGGTTGCCGGGGCTCGTTGCCGCCGGGGAGGTGTCGCCCAGAGACGTCGTTCGGGTCGGGCTGACGATTCTGTCCGTGCTCGCTGAACTCTGCAAGAGCGGTTCCGCTTCGATCCTTCGGCGGGCCGCCTGAGCAGGCCGCGGCATACGTTCCGCCCTCTCCGCCAGCGTTGAGCTTGCCGGGCCGTAGCCAGCCGATAAGCGCGGCCCAATGAGTCGGCAGGGGCAGTCTGCCTGGCCGCCCGGTCGATGAGTCGTACCCTGTTCCGGCGCCATAGCCGGCCAGGTAGCGGGCGATGTCGTCACGGCTCATGGTCACCTGGAGATCATCGAGAACCGAGACACCCAGAGGCCGCTCGCCTGCGGATCCAAGACGCTGCACCGCGGTCAGCCGGAAATGGTCCAGGAGCCGGTAGAAGTTCTCGGCCATGCCCCGGAACAGTTCGTTGAGGTCACTCAGCGGGATCAGCTCGTTCCCCACCCCTCCAGGTTGGTGAGGAACGCGCCGATCGAGGTGAACAGCCTGCCGGTGAGGCTCTTCAGGCCGAGCGCGGGCTCTTCCCGGCACAGGAACGCGGTCAGCCGCCGGTCATCGAGCACGTCGAATGTTTCGTAACGGGGCACGTGCTGCAGCAGCCGGAAAGCAATAGGCGTGGATCGTTCCCACGAACGCCACGCCCAGCCGGTCCGGCGAGCCGGGCCTAGCCGCTTTTCGACCCTAGCAGAGATACGGGCCTTCACTCCTCCGCGGTCCGCTCGGTGAAGGTAAAGGCGACGATCTGCAGATAGGAACTACGGTGCAGCACGGCCTCGCGGGCGTCGCCCTCGAGCTGAGGTGCTAAGAAGCCGGTCATGGCCGGGATTCCCTTTCGCCAGGGGTAGCGAGAACGGCTGCGTTTGTCAGCCTCTGCGTAAAGACCCCAGGACCGGCCGCGGTTCACTGAATGGCGCATCATTGAGCCTTAGCGGGAGCCCGGGCCGTGGCGTCGGCAGCGGCATGGGGGCCAACATTCAGAACGCAACGCAGCGTGGATCCCAATAGCCGCGGTAGTCTCCTCGTGGTCCGAAGACGCTGGGGATCAACCCCTGGCTCGCGTCTGTCGTGAGCCGGGCTGGTCAGCCGCCCCTGGCGGGTTCCGGACCGAGGCCGCCTTCAATGAGGCCGCCCGTGCGGCTTTCGCGATCTTCTTGTCCGGATGCAGCTTCCCGGCTGTCATCAGCGCCTGCGCGGCGATGAGGTGGCGGGAGCGCCACATCTGCTCGAAGAGAGCAGTCTCCGAACCCGGCGCGGCCGCCTGCCGGACCGCCGCGGCCACGCCTTCAGAACCGCCGGTCGCATAGCCGGCCACGATGGCCTGCGATGCCATGACCACGGCGTCGCAATCGAATGGCTCGAGGCCAGGCAGCGGGTCGTGCTGCGCGTCGCGCCCGGCCCGCCGGTTCAGTTCCGAAACGGCGTAGGGCCGGATTGCGGGCAGCGACATCGCCGAGAGCCAGGCGGCCTCGGTGTCCCCCTCAATGCCAGCCGCGATCTGGACGCCGGTCGTCAGGTACGCGGCGTCCTCTTCCGCCGCTGCTTCCAGCAGCGCAGTCACCGCCCCGGCCGGTTCCCGCGCCGCAAGCCAGGCGTGCAGTTCCTGCTCGAACGCCTCGCCTGACATGCCGAGCCGGCAAATGATGAGCTGGATCGGCGTCAGTGCCGCGGACGCCGGCAGCACCTCTACCTTTGCTCCCACTTGGTGGATGACCGCCCACGCGCCCAGCGGGGTGAGCGAGACCGCGGGGCCGTCAACGGTGACTACGCCGAACTCGGCGGCCAGCCGCAGGAACGCCGCAGTGGGGTCACTGTACCTGGCCGTCCACGCCGACCACCGCAGGCGGCCGGAGGAGGGCGTCATCCCTTCGGTGGCCCCCTCGCCGATTTCTGCCGAGAGAATCTCCGCGGTTGCGGTGCCGTGCTGCTCGAGAAGCTTGAGGATCGGGTAATTGCCGATGCCGGCGAAGTCCAGCGGTGCCGGATCGGCTCTCGGGGGCAGCGCGTCCTCCACGCCGTGCGCGAACAGGGCATCGAGCGCACGGCACCAGTCGGCAATGATCTCCGTGTCTGTGCGCTCCGCGGCGTCGCAGAGCGTTCCGGCCCGGTGTATCAGCTCGTGGTCTTCGCTGGTGTGCAGGTATCCGGCGTGGTAGGCAATCTCATAGGTCCAGCGCAGCCGACTGGTCGTCTCGTCGGTCATCGCATCGCTGCCTGTGACGAGGCCCAGGGTCATGGCCACATCCCGCTGCGCGTCTGCCGAACGCCAGCCGGACTCTGCGTCTACCGGGTCATCCCCGAACCAGTCGGCCAGCCGTCGCCCCGCCTGGAGCGGCAAGGACGCGCGCGCAGCTGCGGCGAGTTCCTCTTCGGTCGCACTCCGCAGGGGGATTATCGCGGGGAAGGTCAGACGGCTCATCTCTGCCTCCCGGGAGGCGCGATCGCGAATCAACAGTGCCAACAGTCACGTTAGCGCGAGCATCGGACCGGCTCCCAACCCTGCGGGGCTTCAAGGGTGGGCCGCGATGGCGCGCGGAGCGCCACCGCAGGACGCTCGGGATCTGGCGGCACCTTCCGTCGATCACCCGGTGGGAGACGTTTGGGAGACGATCTTGTTCCGGAAACGTCTCTCAACGGCTCCCAACGGAACTCAAAGGGAGCTTCTGTCCTGCGGCGATGCCGGAGACTCCTGGTGGGTGCCATCGGTGGGAGCCGCTAACGGCGGGCCGGCGCCGGGCAGCCGGGTGGTGGCGCTGGCGCGGGGCGCATTCGCCGAGCGCGTCGTGGCGGACGTCGGCTCGCTGGCCGAGGTGCCCTCCTCGGTCGATCTCGCGCAGGCGGCCGCCCGCCCGGCGGCCGGCGTGGCTGCGCCGGGTGCGCTGCGGGCGGGCGGCCCGCTGCTCGGCCGCCGGGTGCTGATCACCGGCGCGTCGGGCGGAGTCGGCGGTTCGCCATCCGGCTGGCGTCAATCGCCGGCGCGCGTCATCGCGGTGGTTGGCTCGGCGGCCAGGGGTCAGGGTATGGGCCGAGGCCGGCGCCGAACAGGTCGTGACCGGAGTCGGCTCGATGCGCCCGTAGACGTGGTTCTCGACAGCGTCGGCAAGGCGATCTTGGACATGGCCGACACGTGACCAGTCAGTCCCACCGCTTGCAGTCCAGGCGCCAGCGGCGGCGTCACTCCCAGCGAGGCGCGACGGCAGAAGGCTATGGGACAGACTCTGCCACGCGCCGGACGTCCACGCCATCGATGGCGACTCCCGGAGCCGACCAGCTGGACGTGGCGTCCGCTGCCCGCCGGGCCTGATCCTCGGTACTGAACAGGGGGATCGAGAACCCCCGGCCGTCAACCGGCTCAAGCCAGTACCCGGCTGCGAACCCTGGAACCGATGTGACCCGAGGCAATATGTCGTCCATCAGCGCGGCGGCCGCCGCGGGAGCCTGGCTTGGGTCGATCGTCACCGTGACGAGCGCAGCGTGCATACTGTCCTCTCCCTCATCAGACTGACTCAGCTCGTTCTACACCAAGGACCGCGCAACGACGGCCTCTTAGCTAGCTGTCGAAGCTTGCCGGTGTCAGCCAGCCGGGGTCGGCCCACCGAGATGGCTGGTCGGCGTTTCCAAGAGTCCGCAGATAGAACGGTTGTCGCGCTCGGCGCAGCTTGACCGTCTCGTGCAGAAGCGCGGTGCCTGGGATCGGGCGCGTCCGGCCGGGAAGCAGTTTCCAGGTCCAGCCGTTGTCGTGGGCTGCCGCAGTGGCGAACTCTGCGTCAACGGTGCACCATTTCGCGTACGCGGCGGCATGTTTCCTGTCGCGCAGGTGCAGTTCCTGGCAGATGCCGTCGAAAACCCATTTGAGCGCGATGGTCGCCAGCTCGCAGTCCAGGAAGGTGCCACCGACATCCGAGTGGACGCCAGCGAACCAGACTTCCTCGAAGCCTGCCCGTGGCTCGACGAGGAACTCGTGGAACGGCCGCCGGCGTTCGTCGATCGATACGGCGTGCCTGAGCCGTCTGACGTTCCACAACGTCGTGGTGTCTGGCCACTTGACTTCGCCAATTCCGGCCAGCCCCGATGCCTCGACCGTGTCCCAGATACCCAGGTACTCGACCGGGATGGAGTGCACTTCATCTCGGGGGTCCGGGCAGTACGGCCAGTCCTTGTTCATCGGATGCGATCGAGTTCCCCAGCACAGCGCGTCAGCGAACTCCCCGACGCGAGCCAGGAAGGCCTCCTGATCGTTCACCGGTCGTTTCTTTGCGTACTCCTTGACCGCATACTCGACTAGGTTGAGTGAACCAGAGCGCAAAAGCCCGGGTCGTGCAAGCATGCCGACGAGTGCTCGAGCCGTGTAAGCGCCGCGGCTGAAGCCGAATACGTACAGCTTGTCCCCCGGCCGGTAGTTCTGCATGAGCCATGTGTAACTCTGCATCAAGTTGGTCTTCATGCCGAGCCCGAACGCCAGCTGACCGAGTCGCGAAGCCAGTCGGCCGGCCTTGCCGCGAGCCGTTGAAGCCGGTAATGTCCCGACACCCGGGTCGTAATAGGCCATCTGTCGCAGCGGATTGTCCAGGTCGAGCATCTCGAACACCTTCGCAGGGTTCGTCGGCCGCGACTCGCCGAGCTCGTCGTTAGTCCCGTCCAGGCAAACGATGATGTTCTTCGACGCCGGGCGCTGGGGCTGGGCCGGGCTGTCCGCTACCTCCGGGAGGGCCTCGCGCCCCAGGGAATCCTCGCTCACGCTTCGACCGTGATCCCGGCCCTGCGCAGCGCCACGAATTTGCGTCATTGTGCATCCCCGCTCGTCATTGTCGCTTAGAGGCTATACCTGGCGAGACCGGCCGGCTGGGAAGCGTACGCCTGCCGAATGACGAACCGGGACAGACCTGCTGGGCTGGGCCATCCGTTCGGCCGCCGCGATCAGGCGGCCGACGACCTCGGGATAGATGGAGCGCAGCCTGCGATGGACGATCCGGCCTCCCAGAGTCCGGTCCCAGGTGGCCGACCAGCGAATGTGCGTGCCTTCGCTGCGCGGGCTGAGCGTCACCTCGGCCAGGTAGTTCCGTACCGGCTCGGCGTGGCCGGCGTGCGCGGGCTTCTCCTCGACCTCCTCGCCACCGGCGACCGCGCAGGAGTCGATGACGCCTACGAGCAGTTCCTGCGGTACACCTCTGCGCCTGCTGCGCCGATGTAAGCCGCGGACTTCGCGGACAAAAAACTTCCGCGGTGATGTCCAAGTAGGCCGTTCTCGATCGACGTCTGGTTAGAAGGCAGGCTGAGCGGCCCTGCGCCCAGCGCGAGACCGGCGCTGGCTCCGGCGGCGGCTCGGCCGACCCGCCCAGCACAGATACAGGGGATAGCCCATGAGCACACTCATCTCCGAGCCAGCGAGTTCGGCCAGCGAGTTCGCCCGGCCAGCGGATCACGCTGGCCGCATTGACGACTTCGGCGGCGCAAGCCCATCCGGTCACGCTGTCTACGCCGACGCCCTGGTCCGGCACTACAACGGGAACCGCGCAGTCGACCACGTCGACCTGCGGATCCCAGCCGGCGAGATCTACGGCTTCCTTGGGCCGAATGGCGCGGGCAAGTCGACGACCGTGCGCATGCTATGCACCCTCCTGGCGCCGACCGGCGGCCGCGCGCTAGTAGCCGGGTACGACGTTGCCAGCCAGCCCGGCCAGGTCCGGCTCCGGATCGGTGTCGCTCTCCAGGAGGCGGCGCTTGACCCCAGGCAGACCGGCTACGAGCTGCTGTGCCTGCAGGGCCGGCTCTACGGGCTGTCCGGCAACGCCCTGGCGCGGCGGCTGACCGAACTGAGCAAGCTGATCGAGCTCGGTGATGCGCTCGACCGGCAGATCGGAACCTACTCGGGCGGGATGCAGCGGCGGCTCGACCTGGCCGCGGCGCTCGTGCACAACCCCCGGGTGCTCTTCCTGGACGAGCCGACAACCGGGCTGGATCCGGTCAGCCGGGCCCGCGCCTGGTCCGAGATCCGCCGGCTGAACGAGCAGCTCGGCACGACCATCTTCCTGACCACGCAGTACCTCGAAGAGGCCGATGAGCTGGCGCATCGCGTCGGCATCATCGACCGCGGCCGGATCGTC